>Ga0031669_1014264_pt1 | contig 20302 bp, 4 predicted proteins | sample DeeseametaMP1240_FD_75010 | JGI IMG/M metagenome (GOLD analysis project Ga0031669, IMG submission 75010) | Metatranscriptome of deep ocean microbial communities from South Indian Ocean - MP1240 (Metagenome Metatranscriptome) | ecosystem: Environmental > Aquatic > Marine > Oceanic ...
AACAGCGACTTACCTAGATAACGGTAGTAACAGTAAGTCTGTTACATCTAACACCGTTGTTACAACAGTACAGCAGGTAGCGGGCGTTCAGATTAACGCTGGTACTACTAAGCAGGTAAGTGTAGGTGGACAGGTGACGTTTGCTCACGTGTTAACCAACACCGGTAACGGTAATGATAGTTTGTTAGTTAGTGTAAGTGAATTAGCTAATGATTTTAACTTTACCAACATTAGGATTTATCCCGATGCGAATAAAGATGGTAATGCTGATAATACTACTGAGATTACCAGTACGCCTACTCTTACAAGAAACGGAACTATAGGAAGTACTTATGGTATCGTAATTGTTGCAAATATACCGGCTACTGCCAATGACGAAGATTTCGAAGATATCGTTGTTAACGTAACCAGTAATTTTGACAACAATGAAACTGATACGGCTACAAACCGTGCAGAAGTACAAGAAGATGCTGTAATTACAGTAACTAAAGGAGTTGATCAAACTACAGCAGATGTTACTGACCAAGTTAAGTACACCATTAACTATTTTGAAAATGGTACTGCTGCAGCAACAAACCTTGTATTAAAAGATCCAATCCCTGTTGGTATGACTTATGTTGCAAACTCTGCTGTTTGGAGTGGTAGTGCAACTGCATTAACTGACGCAGCCGGTGGAGATCCAACTGGAATTACCTTCGAAAGAAAAACAGGTGGTGCTCAGGATACACTTATTGCTACAATCGCAAACGTTGCTAATGGTTCTTCAGGAACTCTTTCTTTTGATGTGACTATCGATGCAGGGCAAGAAGGTGAAACTATTACCAACACGGTAATTTTTACTCATGATGATTTAAATGGTGAAAACACTATTAACGGTACGCCTGTTAATGTAAACGAAAGCTATGCTATCGCTTTAGTTGATGCACAGGACGTTGTTATTGATACAGCTCAACAAGGGGCTACTCTTAATTTCATCAACCGTTTTGTAAACACTGGTAGTACTACAGATACGTACAACATTCAGACATCTAACAGTAACTATCCTGGTTCAGCTCAACCATTATTGTATCGTTCAGATGGAAATGGAAATCCTTCCAGTACTTATCAGGATACAGGTTCTGATGGTATTCCTGATACAGGGCCAGTAGCTCCGGGTGATACTATTGTTGTAATCTTACAAATTGCTTTGCCTGCAAATGCAACCGGTTCGAATTTCTCTATTGATAAGACGCTTACTTCTATTAATGATGCGAATGCAAATGCAACTCACAAGGATAAGTTAGGATATATCGAACCAAGAACGGTTGATTTAACTAACGATTTTGCATCCGGTGATGTAGGAGCTTTGGGTGAAGGACGTGGTCCGGAAACTGCTGCAGTTAAATCACTTAATGCAAGCCCTGGAAGTACAGTTTCTTTCACTTTATTTGTGAAAAACACAAGTACTACTATTGATTCATACGGACTAGCAGTATCTGATGATACTACAGCTGCAGGTGCATTACCTGATCCTACAGCTCTTCCATCCGGTTGGTCAGTTACTTTTAAAGACCCGAACAATGGAAACAGTACAATCACTAATATTACTAACCTAGCGGCTGGTGCAAGCAGGCAAATAACTGCTGAAGTTACAGTTCCTGCTGGTTATGCTCCAGGAACTGTAGATCTTTTCTTCAGAGCATTGTCATCTACTACCGGCGCTGAAGATATCATTCATGATGCAGTTGTAGTTCAAACTGATCAGAATATGCAGCTTACAAGTAATAATACTGGTCAGGTTTCTCCTGGTGGTTCTATTAACTATCAGCATACTCTAACCATTCTTAGTAATGTAAGTGAAAATGATGGTACTAATTCTGATCTGAGAGTTGAGTTAACTAACTCAGAAGCAATTGGTTGGACAGCGGTAGTGTATTGGGATACTAACGGTGATGGAGTAATCACAAATGGTACTGATTCATTGCTTACCTCCGGTGCAGCTTCAGGTTCTGTTGACCTTCCTGCTTCTGTTGGATCTAAGTCTTTCAACCAAACGATCAAGTTTATCGTGAAAGTTACTGGTTTAGGTAGTTTGGAAGATGGTGATGATAATATTACTACTCTTATAATCAGTGATAGCCAAACCAATCTAGCAACCAAAAGTAACACTGACGGAACAACTATTCAGGCTGGTCTTGTTAAGCTAGACAAGTTTCAAGCACCTGATGCTGGTGGCTCTGCAGGTACGTTCTCTAAGAATCCATTCAATGTACTTCCTGGAGATACTGTTTACTATCGAATCGTTATCAATAATGATGGTTCTCAACCAGTAACAACCATTTCTGTTACTGATGATACTCCAACCTTTACGACAATGCTTATTGCTGCTACAGCAACGGTTACTTCGGGTACGGTTGGATCAGTTACAGTGACTTCTCAACCATCTATTGGTGGAACGGGAACTATTCAAGTAGATATAGATCAGCTTGACCCGACTGAGACAGTCACCCTTGAATTTGCTGTTAAAGTAGACAGCTAAAAAAACGAATAAATACATAACCCAGAATTATGAGAATGAGGTTGACCTCTCATTCTTCTCTTAAATCAAATTAAACAACAAGTGCTCAAAATTAACTCTCTCATATCATTTCTGATTCTGCTCTTAGTAGCAGGGATGGGAGAGGTTCGTGCACAAAACGGCCCAACAGGTGGAACTTCAATCACCAATATGGCCAGTACTACATTTAACAAGTTAGGTGCAACAACACTTGAGGAAATAATCTCAAACGAGGTAAATGTAGTTGTAGATGCCACCATTAATTTCTCTTTAGAACTCGAGAACTCAATTAAGAGGTTCAGAGGAGATAAAGTTGAATTTGATCACTTCTTAGTAAACAATGGAAATGTAGCTTCTACTTTTGACATCAAGATATACAACTGGGATCAAGGTGAATATGACCTTGAAAATCTTGAATGGATAAGTGGAAACAAATCAAGAACTCAATTTTCAGATACATTAAGAAGGGAAATCTCATTAAACCCGGGAGAGCGCTTCGATTTCAGATACTCAGGTTCAATTAATGAGGCTGAAGACGATTCAATTACATCTATTGTAAATGTTGAAGCAGTTTCAAGAGAGTTTGGAATCAGATTACTGAAACGGGATTCTGTTTACGTTCTTTCAGGAGCTAGAATAGAGTTAAATAAATCACAATCAGGAAGTGAAGAAAAGCTTCCTAACGAAAACTTCACGTATACCATTGCTGGTGTAAACAGTGGAGACGTACCAGCTTTGCCTAGAGCAGGAATTACAATTGATGGAATTTCATCTAGTAAGATAATTTTGCTTGATACAATACCTTCTAACGTAAGCTTTGTTGAGTTTGTTGAAACAACAAACGGGCAACAGTTGTATGGAATGGAAGGTAACGGTAAATATGAATTCAGTAGTCAATTACCTTCTGATCCTTCTACGGTTTCTTTTATAGGCCTGGCATTTGATGGGTTATCAGCCGGAGAAGAATTTAGCACTACTTTTGAAGTTCAAGTAAACCCGGGTGCTAGTGAGGAGATTACAAATAAGGCTGAAATTAGCTACAGTTATCCTGAAGAGAATATTGTAGTTGACGCGGTTTCAGATGAAGTAAAAGCTTTTCTGCCATCAAACGGTGCTACCATTGACTATTTCACTGATGATAGTTTTGGTAAAAAGACAGGAACATCAAGTATTGGTCGTAAACTGCATTTACAAGCAACAGCATCGGCTTGTAATGAGTTTAGATCCAGAATTGATACGGCAACCATTACATTGCAATCTTTTGAAACTAATGATTCAGAAAAATTTATCGGGATTGAAACTGGCGTTAATACTAGTTTATTTAGAATTGAAGGTGGAGTAAATACACGAAACGCTGTTGATTTCGATGTAATTATTGGAAATACGATTCTGGAAACAGTTGAAGATGATGTAATCCAAGCCATATTAAATTGTGATGGTATTAACAATGGGAATTTAGGTGGTGGACAAGGAGCTCGTATTCAAACAACAGTAGTGGTTGACCCTTACGGTATAGTATTTGACAGTGAAACAAATCAGCCTATAAGAAATGCAAAAGTAACAATACTTGATGTTACCGGAGCTAACAATGGTGGAGATGCGGGTGGAAGAGCTAAAGTTTTTGAAACTGATGGTACTACTCCTGCGCCAAGTGAATATGTTACAGGACCTGATGGAAGGTTTGCATTCAGATACCTTGAAACCGGAACGTATAAAGTTGAAGTTGAGACTCCTGAAGGATATACTTTCTCCTCAGAAGTGCCTCTCGGTTTACTGCCACCGGGCCGTAAAGTAGATACCTTAGCTTCTTATGGTAATGATTGGACGTTTAGTAATGTCCCACAAGGTACTAATTTTGATATCCCACTTGATCCACAAGCCAGAGGTGTTTTATTCACAAATAAAACCGTAGACAGACCTACTGCTGAAATCGGTGACTATATTAATTACACTATCACAATCAAAAGTGAGGCGATTAATACAGTTAGAAACTTATTTATTGATGATTTGCTTCCGTTTGGTTTTGAATACCAATTGGGTTCAACAAAATTAGATGGAGTAAAATTACAGGATCCTGAAGGTGGAAAAGGCCCTAGTCTTAAATTCGATGTTGGAGATATCGAGCCGGGATCAAATAAAGAATTAACATACCGTGTATTTGTTGGACCTGGTTCAGAAAAAGGGAAAGGGATCAATGTAGCTGTAGCAAAAAGTGATGAAGTTGTTGTAAAGAGCAGTAACGAAGCAAAAGTTAAAGTAGAAGTACGTGGTGGTCTGTTTAACGATAATTCCTACATAATTGGTAAAGTTTTTCAGGATTGTAATGAAAATGACATGCAAGATCCGGGCGAGGTTGGTGTACCGGGTGTTCGCCTATATATGGAAAACGGAACTTATGTTGTTACGGACAGCGAAGGTAAATATACATTCTATGCTGTTAAGCCAAACAAGCATGTACTGAAAGTTGATAACTACTCATTACCAGAAGGAAGTAAGCTTTCAGTATTGGATAACAGACACGCTAACGATCCGTCCAGTAGATTTGTAGATGTTAAAAAAGGACAGTTACACAGAGCTGATTTCGCAATATGTGAATGTACTCCTAGTGTAAATGATGAAATAAATTCCAGAATTGAGCAGCTTTCTCAGTCAAATAAAGATGACCTGGCAAATTCCGTAAACAGAAGCTTTGCAGTAAATGAAAACAACGCTCAGTCAGGAAAAGGTAGATTCGACAATGCAAGTGGTACAGTTGGTGGTTCTACTGTAAAAAGATCAAATGTTAAATCAAGTCCTGATGGCAAACCTACCACAAGTGAAATTTCTGATCTAGTAAAAGAAGAGGAATTGAATTCTATTCAGAAACTTGAAGACGCACTATTAAATGCACAAAATGGTGTTGGCTTCTTGAACCTTGTAAATAACGACACCTTAACTAAGAATAACTATACAATTTGGGTTAAAGGTACTGCAGGAACTAAGTTAACTCTTAGTCTAAATGGTGAGGTAATTGATAATTCTAAAGTAGGTCAAACTTCTGTTTCACCAACAACTAAACTTCAAGGCTCTGAATATGTAAGTATTGATTTTGAAGCCGGAGAAAATATTTTAACACTGGAAGAAATCGATCCTTTTGGTAATGTTAGAGGTACTGAGGAGATTTCAGTTTTTGCACCGGGTAAAGCTTCTGTACTCAACTTAACGGCTCCAATTCGTAATGTGCCTGCTGATGGAGTTTCAACGGCGCTTATAAGAGTTGAAATTCTTGATGAAAACGGCATTTTAGTTGGAGACAGAGCTTCTGTAACACTAGATACTGAATTTGGTAGATGGAAAGTTGAAGATCTAAACAAAGAAGAACCTGGTACACAAATCTTTATTGAAGGTGGTGTTTCAGAATTTGAACTGATTTCAACTAATCAGCCTAAAACTTCTCTGGTAAGAGCCAATTTGGGTGTAATTAAATCAGAAGTTAAAGTTGAGTTCTTACCTGATCTAAGACCATTAATTGCAGCAGGTATAATTGAAGGAACGATCAGATTCAATCAAGAAATAAAGATCAATTCTGAAAAAGAAGCTGATGGATTTGAAAGAGAATTGAAACAACTATCCTATGATTTCGGAAACTTTACCGGTGATGCCCGACTTGCATTCTTCATTAAAGGAAAAGTAAGTGGAAAAACTCTACTAACTGCAGGTTTTGATTCCGAAAAGAGTAAAGAAGAACGTTTATTCCGCGATATACGTCCTGATGAGTTTTATCCTGTATATGGAGAGTCTTCTATTAAGGGTTTTGATGCTCAATCATCAAGCAGATTATATGTAAGAGTTGATCAAGGCAAAATGTATGCGCTTTATGGTGACTTTATTACTCAAGACAGAGATCAGGATGTTCAATTAGGGACTTACAGTAGAGCTCAAACCGGATTTAAAGCTAATTTTGAAGAAGGAAAGGTTAAAGCTCAGGCATTTGGTGTGAATGCATTCTCTAGTAGAAAAGTAAGAGAATTTCAGGGACAAGGTATTTCGAGATATGATTTACCGGATAAGGATATTGTAGACAACAGTGAGATCATTGAAATAGTAACTTATGACAGAGAACAACCTGATGTTATTTTAAACGTTGAAACTCTTACTCGTTTCCGTGATTATGTGATCGATCCATTCTCTGGAGTAATTACTTTTAAAAACCCTGTTTCAAGCGTTGATATTGATTTTAACCCAATTTTCATTCGTGCAACTTATGAAGTTACAAATAATCAAGACAGATACTTGATTGGTGGGGTTAAAGCAGAAACTGAATTAACTGAGGGTATTAAAGTTGGAGCGAATGCCGTTCAGGATAATAACCCGGAAAATAACTTCAGATTACTTTCGGGTAATATCTCAGCTGAATTAAGTGATGCAACAAAAATTGTTGGTGAATTTGCAAATACCAATACTGATAATAATGGAAATGGTAGTGCAGCAAGAATACAGTTAGATCATAAGGGATCTAAACTGGATGTATTTGCTCAACTAGGAAAATCAGACAAGAATTTCAGTAATGAAGGTTCAAGTTTAGGGAAAGCCAGAACTGAAGCCAGAACAAGAACTCGTTATAAATTAAATAGCTCAACATCATTAAAGAATGAAATCCTTTTCACTAGAAATGATACTACAAGCGATCGAACTTTTGGTGGATTATTATCAGCTGAAAAAAGATTCGGAAATAATATAAATACCGAGTTAGGGTTCAGATATTCTGAGAACTATAAATCTGTAAACGATTCTACCACTTACAACACCAACATTAGAGGTAAGGTTAAAGCTGATCTTCCTTTCCTTTCCGGGGCTTCTGCTTTTGGTGAAGTTGAGCAAGATCTGGACGAAGCAGATAAGCGTTTGATCGCAGTTGGAGCGGATTACAAATTAAGAAAGTTAGCTAAACTTTATGCTCGTCATGAGTTTATTTCAAGTGCAGCCGGTATTAATACATTAAGTGGTTCTCAACAAAGAAATAATACAGTAGTTGGAATAGATGCCAATTACATGAAAAATGGTAAAGTGTACAGTGAGTATAGGCTCAATGATTCTTTTGATGGAAGAAGTGGCCAGGCTGCAATCGGATTAAGAAACCAGTTCCAGTTAGTCGAAGGTTTGGGATTGAACTTTGGTTTTGAAAGAGTGTTTACACTTGAAGGACAAGCGGTAAATGATGGAACTGCTATAACATCAGCTGTTGATTATACAGCAAGAACGAACTGGAAAGCGACTGCAAGAGCAGAAGCCCGTTTTACATCAAATGAAAATCTATACCTGAATAGTTTAGGCTATGGATTAAAATTAAACAGAGACTGGACTCTTTTAACTAAAAATATTATTTCTGTTAATTCACGTGAGAATGTTTCAGGATTTAGCAAGTTGCAGGAGCGCCTGCAGGTTGGAGCAGCATACAGAAGTACCTCTACTAACAAATTTGACGCATTAATCAGATACGAATTCAAGCATGAACTTGATAAGAGTATCGATGATGATTTCTTTAGAACAGCTCATGTTCTTTCTTCTCATGGAAACTATCACCCAACTACTGATCTTACACTTTCAGGTAGAATAGCAGCTAAGTATTCTCTGGAATCTGATAGTCAGCTAAGAACTTCAACATTCCTTGAATTAATTTCAGGTAGAGTTCTTTATGATATCGATGAAAAATGGGACGCGGGTATCAATGCCAGTTTACTTGCAAATAGTGACTTCACTACAAAAGATTATGGGTTAGGAATTGAAGCTGGTTTCTTAGTAGCTACAAATCTTAGATTAGCAGCAGGATTTAACTTCTTTGGATATGATGACCAGGATCTTATTACTAATAACTATACACAACGAGGAGCGTATCTAGGCTTCAGTTACAAGTTTGACGAAAGATTATTTGATAATCTGATCCCGAATTCAGTTAAGAAGACTCCGATCATAGATCCAAACAACTACTTGACCTGTGAAGAAGAGTGCCTGGTTATTGATACTACTCCTGTTGAAATAATTCCTTTCCCGGTTCAGACTATTCCTCATACTTTGGAGCCTTTAGCTATAGAAGCTAGAAGTATTGAATATGGTGAATTGGAGAGATTAACTGTACTTCCAAAGCATATCCATTTCAACAACAACAGCACATACATAAATCAGCCTGCTGCACAAATGTTGGATAAAGTTGCAAAGTTCTTGATCGACCGCGATGAAGATTACTTCATCAAAGTAACAGGTCACACCGATAGCAAGAGTTCACAGGCTTACAACTTGAAGCTTTCTGAAAGAAGAGCAAAAGCTGTACGTGCTTACATGGTAGCAGCAGGTGTAGATGCTGACCGTCTTCAGTTTGAAGGATTAAGTTTCAGCCAAAATGCAGCACCTGAAAAAGATCGGGTTGATATGGCTAGAAACAGACGTGTTGAGTTGGAATTGAGTGTTGATAACAGAAATGTGAGATTTATATCACAGGTAGAAGATCTTCAGGTTAACCCAAGAATAAGCGGAATCAGAAGTTGGGATTACGTATTTATAGCTGAACATAATGCAGTTCCTAGTGCATTGAACTTAACTAATGGGGCTTCTCTAAACCAAGTTCATGAGTATCTAGTAAAACGTATTTCATTAACAATGAAAGAATATCAGGTTGTATCGCTTGAATTAAGCGTGCCGTCAATCGAAGTTGGAAATACTATAAAATCCATACTTGTAAGTGAAGGTGTTGATCTGAACAGAATAAGTGTGGTAGAAAAAGCAGGTAATAAAGTTGAGTTCGGATATTCGAATCAGTCACTGCTCAGAATTTATGATCAAAAAGATGATATCAATCTGTCAACTAATAGCCTTGCTCTAAGAATGATGGATAACATGATTGACATACTAAGACAAAGAGAAGATCTATTATTGATAAGAGACTATTCTCAGAGCTACTCAGTACCTAATATGGTAACATTTGATGATCGTGGATCTCAACTAAGCAATGAGGTACAAGCTATTCTTTCCAGAATCGGTTCTTACTTAAGAAATGCTGAAACAGTAAGAATAGTACTTCATGGAGACGGTAGCTCAAGTTCAAATACCAGAATGGCTTCAATAAAAGAATACCTAGAAGAATGGGGTATTGATGCTAATAGAATTGAAATCAGTACCGAATCAAGAGCTTTAGATAATCAAGTAAATATTGAATATCTGAACGCAGATTCAATCAATCTTTTAGAATTAGACCTTATCAATGATGGAAAAGGTGGAGGTAAATAATTGATCTTCGATAAAAAAATATATCAAATGAGATTTTTAAGCCTGTTAACAGCAGTGTTTTTCATACTTCTTTCGGGAGTAAATGTATTCGGTCAAGTAGTTGTAAACGAGACTACTCTAACTTCAGGTTCTTATACAGTACCTTCCGATGGACAAGTTACTATAACTATAAAAGGTGGTGATGGAGGAGATGGTATTAACACTATTGGTGGTGAAGGAGCTACTGCTGTTGCTACTTTTGCAGTAAATGCCGGAGATGTAATTCGTTATGTAGTTGGGGAAGCCGGAGTTACTCATGCGGGTTCAAGTGCCGGTGGTGGTGGTAGTACAGGTGTTTATATTAATGATGTATTGGTAATGGTTGCCGGTGCCGGTGGTGGTGGTGATAATTCCAACGGAGCTCTTGGTTTAGGCGGTAATAGTATTACAGCAGGTGATGCAGGAACAGGAACAGGACCGGGAGCAGCAGGTACCAACGGAAATGGTGGAGGCACAACTACAAATACAGCAGCTGCAGGTGGTGGTGGTGGTGTATTTTCTGATGGTGGTTCGTCTGACGCAGGAGGTGGTGCCCGTGCGGATGCAACTACAACAGATACATCACAGCTTCTGGATATTGCAAATGGAGGAACCGGTAACGGCACAGGTTCAGCCGGTGGTCGTGGATTTACAGGTGGCGGTGGAGCAGATTCTAATTATAGTGGTGGTGGAGCCGGTTATTCCGGTGGTGGTGGTGCAGGAGCTAATGGTGGTGCAGGAGGTGGAGGCTCATTCATAGCTGCTTCGGCTACATCAAGTAGTTTCACAGCAGGAGGCGATGGAACTGGAAATGAGAATAACGGTTCTATAGTTGTCAATTTTGCCGATAATCCTCCTCAGCTAGAGACCAGTACTATCAATGGTACAACGTTAACGTTAGATTACGATCAAATTCTTAATGCGTCATCTACTCCTGCAGTAGGTGATTTTGATGTTAGAGTTAATGGGGCATCTATTACAGTAACAAATGTTTCTATTAACAATGATATTGTTACAATTACTGTGTCTCCGGCTGTATTCTTAAGTGATAATGTAGCATTGGATTATACTGCCGGTACAAATCCTATTCTGGATCAGCAAGGTACACAAGCAGCAAACCTTTCTAATCAAACGGTAACCAATAACACTCCGGATATTACACCCCCGGGAATTCCACAGAATGTATCTGCAAGTGCGATATCAGGTGGTGCTATTAGAATTAACTTTGATGATGTAGATGAATCTAACGGAAGTGGAGTAGCTTCTTATTCTGTTAAAAGAGCTACAAGTTCTGGTGGACCTTATTCTCAGGTTGGTACAGTAAGTGATAATGAAAGTATAAGCTATACATTTACTGATAATACACCTGTGAATGGAACCACTTACTATTATGTAGTTAGTGCAATTGATGGTTCCTCTAATGAAAGTGCTAATTCTGCTGAAGTGTCAGCAACTGCCGATGGTGTTTCGCCTCAACTGGATTCTGTTATAGTAAATGGAGAAACACTTACTCTTTACTATGATGAACCTATTGATATTTCATCTGCTCCTGCAAACTCAGATTACTCAGTTACAGTAAATATCTTTAATAATAATCCTGTAAGTAGTTTAACAATTTCAGGAAATCAGGTTATACTTACATTAACGAATGTGGTTCAACCTACTGACAATGTTGAACTGGATTACACTCCGGGTATTAATAAGATTCGGGATAATGTTGGGAACTTAGCATCCTCATTAAATAATGAGTCAGTTACAAACCAAACTACCGGTTATACTCCAACACCGCCATTGGGTGTAAGTGCTACTGCTGTTGCCAATGGGGCTATTGCAGTTTCCTTCCTAGATGTAGGTACAGGAGGGCAAATAGGGAGTTATTCAATCAGAAGATCCACTACACCGGGCGGTCCATATTCGCAAGTTGGAGTTGTTGTGGATAACGAAAGTTCTAGTTACACCTTCACAGACAACAGTGCACTTAATGGTAATACATACTACTATGTGGTAGCATCACAGGATGGGAGTTTAAATGCAAGTAGTAACTCTGCAGAAGCTTCCGCAGTTTCAGATAATGTAGCACCTGTTTATGAAACAAGTCTTGTAGGTGGAAGTTCTCTTTTGCTCGATTATGATGAAATACTGGATGCGAATTCAGTTCCGGCAACAACTGACTTTGTTGTTAGGGTGAATGGTTCGCCTGTAAGCATTTCAAGTATCTCAATAACAAATGTGAGAGTTAATATTGAATTAACTAATGCTATTCAACAAGGTGATAATGTAACTTTCGATTACACTCCGGGAACGAATAGAATTCGAGATATTGCCACAAATGAAGCGGCTGCGTTCACAGGCACGAATGCTATTAACTACACTTCAACTAATATTCCTTTTGGTCCCGATCCATGTCCTATTGTTAACGGAAATGATGCAAGTTGGGCATGTTTCGACGGATCTAATAATTCTTCTACGATTTCAGCAAAAGTAGGAAATGTTGAAATTGCTACTTTTGACGCTCAGGGAGGAACACAAACTACTTTTTCGCCAAATGCGCTTCAGCAATGGTCCAGCGGTACATTTTCAGGAGACCAGTTCAATGGTCCTCAGGTTAATGCCAGTGGAAACACAGGAAATGCAACTTCATTTGATATAAACATAGCCAATGGAATTCCTTCAGATGCCATTATTCTAAGTTTAAATAAGCTTAGTCCAAATTCAGGCAATACAGCTTACACATTAGAAGCATTTGATGGAACAAATACCAAAGTAGCTCTTAATGGATGGGTTACCGGGCAGGGAAATGATGGCGGAGTTTGTACAAATTCAGTAAATCTAAATTACACCAACGGAAACACAACTCTGGAACTGCAACCGACTGTTTCAGGAAATCAATCTTGTACTTCTTCTTCTAATGCCATTTGGTTCAGAATTAATACAACAGGTGTTGAGAGAATTGAGATTAGAAAATTAGTATCTCAAACTGATAACATCCATGTTGGTTTAGCTTTGGTTGCTGATTATGGTGATGCACCAAGTTCATACAGAACATCTTACAATTCAAGAGGAAATGATCCGGCATTTCATGTACTAAGTAACACGGGTTCTAATCCGGTGTATTTTGGAGGTACAGTAGATGCAGATGGTAATGGAATTTCTAATTCTCAAGCGAATGGAGATGATTCAGAGACCACAGGAATTGGCGCAGGAGATGATGAAGACGCAATTACTTCGCTTCCGGTTTTAAGAACAAATTACTCTGAGTATGAAGTTGATCTAGTATGTACAACAGGAGGGAAAGTAGGTGGTTGGTTAGATACTAACCAAAATGGAGCTTTTGATAATTCAGAGTATGCTTTTGCAGAATGTATTGGTGGAGTTGCTTCTTTAAGCTGGGGAGGATTATCAGGATTGATTACGGGTGATACTTTCGCACGTTTCCGTATTGCATCGCAAACAAGCAGTGTAGCGTCTCCTTATGGTATTGCAATTGGTGGCGAGGTTGAAGATTACGCAGTTAGTATCCAAGAACCGGCTACACCAGATCTGGAAATTGATAAAGTGGTAGATAATTCCACTCCGGTTGAGGGAGAAACAATCACATATACAGTTTCTGTAACAAATCCCGGAGATTTTGACGCTACAGGAGTTCAGGTAACTGATGAACTTCCAAATGGAATTACCTATCAATCACATACTGCAAGTCAGGGAACATATAACACCTCAACTGATGTTTGGAATATTGGAACTCTAGCTGAAGGTGATACTACTACGGTTACATTAACTATTGTAGCTACTGTTAATAGTGGTACGGTAGGAAATACGATCACAAATAATGCTGAAATTACCCAGTTAAATGAGAACGATCCTGAGTTAAATAATAACTCAGCTTCAGCAGGAATTACAGTGGTTGCAGAGGCTGCAGATATTCAGGTACTCAAAATTGTAGATAACTCGGTTCCAATTGAGGGAGATTTTATAAACTATACAATTTCAGTAACAAATCAGGGTCCAAGAGATGCAACAAATCTAAAGATCCTTGATCAGCTTCCATCTGGAATAACTTTTCAAAGTGCAAACCCGAGTGTAGGAACCTTTAATAATTCAACTGGAATCTGGGATATTGGTACTTTTGTAAATGGAGCAAGTGCTTCACTGGTAATCAATGCTCAGGTTGATCAAAATACAGAAGGAAGCACTATAGCTAACACAGCTACTGTTCAGTCAGTTGACCAAAATGACACAAATATTTCTAACAATTCATCCACTGTTAATATAACCGTTGATGAAGCCAGTGCTCCTACATCTTGTAATGATAGGCCATTGCTTAGATTTACAACTTATACTCTTGAAAGTGGTACTGCTTTGGAACTAGGTGCGGTGTATAAGTTTGATTCTGTAATTCCGGGAGTATATGCTCGTATTGAGATTATAACCGATAATAATGCTACGCTGACCGATATTGATCAAACCAGTGGAACAACGGCCTTTAATGAGGCATTTTCACCAAGAGTTCAAAGTGCGGATGGCAATGATGCTTTCATGGATTTTGAAATTTCATTTTACGATTCTGCTACAAATGTTCAAAAGTATCTGTCATTTGCAGCAACATCGAGTGATGTGGATGGTAACGGTGCAAGTTTGAAGGAATATGTAGGATTTCAAAACTTGAGCTCTTACACCATTGAAAGTACTACAGATCTTGTTATTGGTTCTGAAGGTATTTATGCAACCTACACTCCGGATAATTTCAATGGAGTATCTTCTGCAGATCCTGATTTTACTGACCATACGGTATACAGTGCTTACACCAATGAGCCGAAATTCAGATTCAGAGCAGGTATACAGGGAGGGGGATCAACTTCAAATCGTTTATACAGGTTAAGTTTTGATCCTTGTGAGATTAACAATTTTAGTAGTCCGGTTTCAGAAAACATAATTGACGTTTCTGTTACAAAAGCTGTAGATAACGTTTCTCCTTCAGTTGGTGATACAGTATCGTATACCATAACTGCAAAAAATGAAAAAGGAAATGCAGTAGGAAATGTAGAGGTAACAGACCAACTTCCTGCAGGTTTAACTTATGTTTCCGGTACTACAACATTAGGAACTTATGCAAACGGAACAGGAATTTGGGATATTGGAACGCTGTCCGGACTACAATCTGCAACTCTTACGTTAAAAGCTACAGTTAATACAGGTCAGGAAGGAAATACCATTAAAAACACTGCTAGTTTCTCTAATTTCACAGGTGGAGATGGTAATCAAAGTAACAATAGTGCAGACGTTGATATTATAGTGTTTGACCCCTCTTCAGGATTGTCCTGTAGTGAACCACCTTTATTTAGTTTCAGTAGTAATTCTTTAGAGCAAGGTATTGCCGGACAAGTTAACGCAGTATACAGATTTAATAATATTGCGTCAGGACTTGATGCCTTGGTAAAAATAAAAGCAATCAGCAATGCTTCTCTAAGCAATATCGATGATAATGGATCCGGGAATAGCGCTGCAAATTTCAGTCCATTATTCCAGGCTACTCAAAGTGGTGGGTATATTGACTGGGAGTTTAAGTTTGTAGCTACAGGTACAACAACCCCTGTAAAAAAGAATTTTGCAATGACCGCATTGGATATTGACGGTTACATAAATCCTAATAATACTTCCCAAACTATTCGTGATTTCTTAGGCTTTACTCAGAATCAGTCTAACTCTGTTCAGGGAGGAAATAATCTAACTGAAACTACTTCAGGGGCTTTCCAATTCTTTACTTCTACTCCGGCTACAGATGGAAACGGGTCGTTGGATTTTGATCATATGGCATATATAAAGTATAACTATACTTCTGTATTTGAATTCAGAACAGGATCAAATACTACCAATGGTTATAGTATTGACCGTTTAGTAGATATTGATTTTGTACAATGTAGAAATCAGGATTTTGACCCTGAAGTTGTAACTACTCGTGATGCTGATATTTCCGTAAGCAAGACGGTAGATAATGCAAATCCGTTAGAAAACGAATCCATAAATTTCACTATTACAGTTACAAACAATGGTCCTGAAAATGCGACAGAAGTAGATGTTAATGAAACATTGCCTTCTGGTCTGGCTTTAGTACAAGCAACTCCAAGTCAAGGAACATACAATCAGATCAATAAGACGTGGTCAGTTGGTACTCTTAACAACGGTAGTTCAGTAACTATGACTGTGGAAGCAACTGTAAACTCTGGCATAACAGCTGATTCGCTTGTAAATACAGCATACCTGTTGGGACTGAATCAGTTTGACCCAAATCAGGCAAACGATACTTCCAAAGTAGCTATATATATAAGTAATACTGTAGAAGGGATAGTTTTCAGAGACAAAACAGGAAATGCTCTAACCGATGGAGATACTAACCTAAGTGACGCATCTGGAGATCAAACCGCTGTAAAGGATGTAGTAGTTCATTTATTTAAAGATGGTGGTGATGGCCTGGCTGATGGTAGTGATGATGTATTCTTAAGATCCGATACAACTAATATTTCGGGTGCGTTTACATTTCAGATAGGAGAAGACGCAGACTATTGGGTAGTTGTAAATTCTAAAACAGGAAATCTGACAAACGGTGCAAGTTGGGCAGAGCAAGTGTACGCACCATCAGGAGCTCTTTGTTCTGATGGAACAGGTGGTATTGGAACAAAAGGTTCAGCCGGTAATTGTTTTGGGGGTAGAAGAGGAAATCAATCTGATAACCTACCTGTTGGAACGGATCCAGCTAATACTGATCTTGCAAACGCTGAACATGTTGCAAAGGTTACCATGGCAAGTAATAATGTTTCCGGCTTAACTTTGGATTCAGTTTTAATGTAGTTACTGATACCAGAGATGGTGATGACGATGTATCATCTAACAGAAGCGTTCAAGGTTCTTTGAGACAATTCATTACAAATGCGAACCAGATATCAGGAGCAAATACCATGAGATTTGTTCCTTCTGTAGCAACTAATGAAACCGGAAGTGGTGGAAACTGGTGGAAAATTACATTGAGTTCAGAACTTCCTGTAATAACCGATCCTTTAACAACATTGGATGGACGATCTTTTGATTTAAATTCACCTTTGGCAATTCTTAATCCGAATTCAGGTACAATCGGAACCGGCGGAACAGTTGGTGTTGATGGAATAACATTAAATGCTTTTGAACGAAAGGAGCTAGAGATAGACCTAGCTGATGTAGGAAATAACGCATTATCAATAAACAGTTCTGGAGCAGTTGTAATAAGACATTTTGCTCTGTTTAATAATACGAGATCTTTAACTCTTACCGGTATCTCTGGCGGTACAATAGAGAACAATATGATTGGTACCCGAGCCGATGGTACTGACCCAACAGGCTTAAATCAGTCAGATTTAGGGATATTGATAACGGGATCGGGTTCACAAACACCGTTAATTCAACGTAACTATATTGCTTATACAAAAGACAGTGGTATCCGTTCTGAAAATGGTAACGCGACTATACAATTAACAAAGAATGAGATATACAGAACGGGTAATGCTCAGAATAATGCGGATGGACTTGAGGGATTAGGAACATGGTCTATCACTCAAAACCTTTTCCATGAAAATGGAAAGAGTAATGGTAGCGATGTATATGGAGGAAGTGGAATTGAAATTGGAAATACTTTTGGTTCTGCGACTTCAGGTAATACGATTCGTAATAATACGATCAAAAATCATAGAACAACCGGTATTAATGTATTGAATCAGGTTTCAAGCACTCTGATAGAAAAGAACATAATAACCGGAAATGGTACAGATTATTCAAGCGCGCCTTACAAAGGGGCAGGTGTTCGTTTAAGCTTCCCCGATGCACAACCTCAGCAGGGAATCTATATTACTAAGAACAGTTTTTCTAATAACAAAGGACTGGCAATTGATATAGTAACATCAGGAAATGGAGAAGCAGATGGAGTTTCACCTAACGATGGAGTTATAGAATCTGCATCTACAGAGCCTAACAAAGGACTTGATTACCCGGTATTTACTTTGGCAACTATTGATGGCAACCAATTGACCGTTGAAGGATACATCGGTAAAAATGCTACAAGGTTATCTGGAGTTTATACCATTGAGATATATAAAGCTGCCGATGATGGTAATCAGCAAGGGTTAACAGAAGAAGGCGGTACTTTAATACGTCCTCATGGAGAAGGACAAACGTTGATTGGTACAATTAATACCAATGCAAATGGATCATTCAGCGAAACATTTACAGTTTCTTCAACAAGTATTGTAATAAATGACCGTATAACTGCTCTTGCTTATGATGCAGGAAACAACACTTCCGAATTTTCAACAAACCAAAGAGTTGTGGCAACAGGTGTTACTATTAATGGTTATGTATATAAAGACGATAATCACAATGCGTTGAGAGAAGGGAATGAGGTTGGTTTGGAAAATGTAACCATTGTTCTATATAACAAGAGTTTAAACAGTTGTAAGAGTGTGCTTACAGACGTAAACGGGTTTTATCAGTTCAGCAATGTTCTAAATGGCGAGTATGATCTTATCGAATCAGTGGGACAAAGTGTTCCAACACCTGATGTTTGTACTCCACCTGAAACAGATCCTGTTGATTTTGTGTCTACTACACCAAACTTGAAAACGTTACTCATTAATAACCTTCCAGCTCAAATGAATTTTGGAGATTTTGAAGGTTCAAGAATTGAAGGTACTGTTTTTGCAGATAATGGAATTGGCGGTGGAACTGCAAATGATGGAATTAAGAATGGTAACGAAATTGGTCTTGAAAATACTGTTGTTAAAGCTTTAACAGGATCAAGCACATTAATTGAACAAACTAGTACTAATGGAGCCGGGGAATATATTCTTTATGTTCCAAAGTCTGTTGTTGGAAATGGCGGAACTGTAAAAATTCAGGAAGTAAATAATACTTCTTTTATAACAACAGGTGGAGATGCAGGAGACACAGGTGGTTCATATGATATTGCCACCGATATAAACACGTTTACGAACACGGTCGGATCATCCTATACAAGTATAGACTTCGCTGATGTAGCTGAAAGTATATTCTTAACGGATGGTTCACAAAGTCTGCAACCGGGTGGAACTGCATTTTTTCAACACACATTTGAAGCTAAAACTGATGCTGCGGTTGCATTTACAACCAGTTCAGTGAATAACCCTTCCAATATTACCTGGCCGGTTGTTCTTTATAATGATCTAAACTGTAGTGGTACTGTTAATAGTGGAGAGCCTATTATCCAGCCCAATGATATTGTGAATGTAACAACAGGACAAACAGTCTGTTTACTACTTAGAGTTACAGTACCGCAAGGGGTTAGTAACGGAGCGTCAAGTAACACAACTATTTTGGCGGTTATGGATTACAATAATACCTCCCCGTTAATTCAACAATCACTTTCAAGAACCGATTTAGTTACTGTAAGTGATGAAGAAGCAGGGCTGGTACTAACAAAATCAGTTGATCAAGCTCAGGCGTTGCCTGGTGCAACACTCTCTTACACAGTGAGCTATATCAATAATGGAGACGAACCAATAAGTTCACTAGAAATTACTGATAATACGCCAACGTACACCACGTTTAGTTCGGCTAACTGTGGGGTTTTACCGAATAATTTAACCGGGTGTACGATCACAAGTCCTTCTGTAGGTTCTACCGGAGGCATTAAATGGACATTCACAGGAACGTTACTACCAGGGAGTTCTGGTACGGTAACATTTACTGTTAAAATTGATAATTAGGTTAAGACAATGCGTAACAAAATTTTAAAACCAATTGTATTTATTGTTGAAGACAATGATGCATACAGAGTATTAATGGGCAGGATGTTGGAACAAAGAGGCTTTTTGGTGCTTTTGTTTTCTGATGGGTATAAAGCACTTGAAATGTTGGAGTATATCAAGCCAAATATAATTCTTTCAGATATTCAAATGCCCGGAATGGACGGATTTACTCTTCATGAAAAAATTGAGCACCTTTATCCAGATCTGAATATACCTTTTCAATATATTTCTTCTACTTCACAAAAAAATCTGATCGAAAAAGCAAATGCTATAAGTATTGAAAACTTGATTCGAAAACCAGCAAAACCTGACGAGCTTTCCATGATATTGAAACGCGGACTTGATAGAATTACTGCTGCTTAAATAATCGGGAAAATAGTTTCATTTTATAGCTTGTTGGAATAGATTCCACGCATGATCTTAACCTCAAAAGCTATAGTACTCCGCTCCATTGATTATCAAGGTTCAAGCAAGATAATCACTGTTTTATGCCAATCTAATGGTAAAATTGCTCTTATTGCAAAAGGGGTAAAGAAGCCCAAAAGCAAGTTGTCTGGAACAATTGAAGTTGGCAATATACTCGAAGCTACTTACTATTATAAAGATTCTAGAAGTATTCAAACTCTATCAGACGCTTCCATTCTTTATCAATCTTTAAATTTCAGAAAAGATTTTGATCGGG
>Ga0031669_1002891_pt1 | contig 17358 bp, 31 predicted proteins | sample DeeseametaMP1240_FD_75010 | JGI IMG/M metagenome (GOLD analysis project Ga0031669, IMG submission 75010) | Metatranscriptome of deep ocean microbial communities from South Indian Ocean - MP1240 (Metagenome Metatranscriptome) | ecosystem: Environmental > Aquatic > Marine > Oceanic ...
GAAAGGCCGTACTAAGATTACTAAGAAGAGTAAGTCTGCAGCCTTGCAGTCTTCGCCACAGCGTCGTGGAGTATGTACGCGTGTGTATACCACCACTCCTAAGAAGCCGAACTCAGCCATGCGTAAAGTAGCGCGTGTACGTCTAACCAATGGTAATGAGGTGAATGCCTACATTCCTGGTGAGGGTCACAACCTACAGGAGCACAGCATTGTGTTAGTGCGTGGGGGTCGTGTGAAAGACTTACCAGGTGTGCGTTATCACATTGTGCGCGGTGCCCTTGATACCGCAGGTGTAAATGGTCGAATGCAACGTCGTTCTAAGTACGGTGCTAAGCGTCCTAAAGCGAAAAAATAACCCTTTAACCGGTATTAAGACATGAGAAAGGCAAGAGCTAAAAAAAGACCTCTATTACCAGATCCCAAATTCGGTGAGCCACTGGTAACTCGTTTTGTAAATATGATGATGCTTGATGGTAAGAAGAGTACTTCTTATCGCATCTTTTATGATGCCATTGATATCGTTTCCGAGAAAACCGGAGAGGGCAATGGTTTAGAATTGTGGAAAGAAGCCCTTAATAACGTTATGCCTCACGTTGAGGTACGTTCTAAGCGTGTTGGTGGTGCTACCTTCCAGATTCCTGTGCAAATTCGTCCAGATCGTAAAGTTTCTGTAGCCATGAAATGGTTAATCTCTTATGCTCGTAAGCGTAATGAGAAAGCAATGGCTAATCGTTTAGCAGCAGAGATTATGGCTGCCGCTAAAGAAGAAGGTGCTGCGGTTAAGAAAAGACTGGATACTCATAAAATGGCGGAAGCGAATAAAGCTTTTGCTCACTTTGGCAGATTCTAAATCCCTCTAAATAGGAAGAACAAATCATGGCAAAAAGAGATTTAAAATACACCCGTAACATTGGTATCGCAGCGCATATCGACGCGGGTAAAACTACCACTACCGAGCGTATCCTTTATTACGGTGGTGTAAGTCATAAAATTGGTGAGGTGCACGATGGTGCAGCTACCATGGACTGGATGGAGCAAGAGCAGGAGCGTGGTATTACCATTACCTCTGCTGCCACTACTCTAAGCTGGCCTTACCGTGGTGATAACTACCACATTAATATTATTGATACTCCTGGACACGTTGACTTTACCGTAGAGGTAAACCGTTCACTTCGTGTTTTGGATGGTCTAGTATTCTTGTTCTCTGCAGTAGATGGGGTTGAGCCTCAATCTGAAACCAACTGGCGTTTAGCGAATAATTATAACGTTCCACGTATTGGTTTTGTGAACAAAATGGACCGTCAAGGAGCTGATTTCCTTAACGTATGTGCTCAGGTAAAAGAAATGTTGGGAAGCCACGCTTTACCACTTCAATTACCTATCGGTGCCGAAGCTGACTTTAAAGGAGTGGTTGACTTGATCAACTTCCGTGGAGTAGTTTGGAACGAAGAGGATATGGGTATGACTTTCAGCGAAGTTGAAATTCCTGCCGATATGTTAGATGAAGCTACCGAATACCGCGAGAAATTACTCGAAGCTGTAGCTGAATTTGACGATACCTTAATGGAGAAGTATTTCGAGGATCCTGAGTCATTGACTGAGCGTGAGATCTTAGATGCTCTTCGTGAGGCAACTATTGCCAACAAAGTGGTTCCAATGATGTGTGGTTCTGCCTTTAAGAATAAAGGTGTTCAGGCCATGTTGGATATGGTAATGGAATTGATGCCAGCTCCTGCCGATATTGAGGCAATTGTTGGTACCAACCCAGACACTGGTGAGGAAGAAAAGCGTAAGCCAAATTACGATGAGCCATTTAGCGCATTAGCATTTAAAATTGCTACCGATCCATTCGTAGGTCGTTTGTGCTTTACTCGTGCTTATTCAGGTGTGCTTCCTTCAGGTTCTTATGTAAAGAACTCTCGTACCGGTAAAAAAGAGCGTATCTCTCGTATTTTCCAGATGCACTCTAACAAGCAAAATCAAATCGACCAATTAGGTGCTGGTGATATCGGTGCTTTGGTAGGATTTAAGGATATTAAAACTGGTGATACCCTTTGTGCTGAAAATGCGCCAATCGTATTAGAATCTATGGACTTCCCAGAACCAGTAATTGGTTTAGCGGTAGAGCCTAAGTCTAAAGCCGATGTGGATAAAATGGGTATGGCCTTAGCAAAATTAGCTGAGGAGGATCCAACCTTCCGCGTGCATACTGATGAGGATACAGGTCAAACTGTAATCTCTGGTATGGGTGAGCTTCACTTGGACATTCTTATCGACCGTATGCGTCGTGAGTTCAAGGTAGAGGTAAACCAAGGTGCACCTCAGGTTTCTTACAAAGAGGCGATTTCTGGTTCTGTTGATCACCGCGAGGTGTACAAGAAGCAGACTGGTGGTCGTGGTAAGTTTGCTGATATCGTTGTAACCATTGAGCCAAGTGATAGCGAAGAACCAGGATTGGTATTCGTGAATGAGGTGAAAGGTGGTAACGTACCGAAAGAATTTATTCCTTCTGTAGAGAAAGGATTTAAAGATGCTATGGATACCGGTGTATTAGCCGGATACCCAATGGATAGTTTAAAGGTTACCCTTAAGGATGGTTCTTTCCACCCTGTGGATTCCGATCAACTTTCTTTTGAGGTTGCAGCCAAAATGGCTTTCCGTCATGCGATTCCAAAAGCTTCTCCTGCATTATTAGAGCCTATTATGAAGTTGGAGGTTTTAACTCCAGAAGAGTATATGGGTGATATCGTAGGTGACTTGAACCGTCGTCGCGGTGTTGTTGAAGGCATGGGTGATCGTAACAACAGTAAATCGATCAAGGCTAAAGTGCCATTATCAGAAATGTTTGGTTATGTAACCGATTTGCGTACTAACTCATCTGGTCGTGCAACTTCTACTATGGAATTCTCTCACTTTGCAGAGGCTCCAAAGAACATTGCCGAGGATGTGATCGCAAAAATTAAGGGTAACGATTAAGATTTTATTTAGAAGATGAGTCAGAAAATTCGCATTAAGCTGAAGTCTTACGACCACAATTTAGTGGATAAGAGTGCTGAGAAGATCGTAAAGACCGTAAAGAGTACCGGTGCGATCGTTAACGGTCCAATTCCGTTACCGACCAATAAGCGTATTTACACGGTATTACGTTCACCTCACGTGAATAAAAAGTCACGTGAGCAGTTTCAACTGTCTTCCTTCAAGAGATTGTTGGATATCTACAGTTCTTCATCAAAAACAATTGATGCTTTGATGAAGCTCGAGCTACCAAGTGGAGTGGAAGTAGAGATCAAGGTTTAAGTATTTAGTATTAATTATAAATAGATTGTCAAATGCCTGGAATGATCGGTAAAAAGATCGGGATGACAAGCCTCTTTGACGAAAACGGTAAAAACTTACCGTGTACCGTCATCGAAGTAGAACCCAACGTGGTTACCCAGATCAAGAACACTGAGAAAGACGGTTACGATGCCGTTCAGTTAGCACACGGTGAGCAAAAAGAAAGCCGTGTACCTGCCTCAATGCAGGGTCACTTCAAAAAAGCTGGAGTAAGTCCTCGTAAAACAGTACGTGAATTCGATGCTGACTTCAAGGATATCGAATTGAAGGAAGGTATGGAAATTAGCATTGACCAATTCATACAAGAAGGTCAGTTCGTTGATATCTCCGGTACATCCAAAGGAAAAGGTTTCCAAGGTGTAGTAAAGCGTCACGGATTTGGTGGTGTAGGTCAAGCTACCCACGGTCAGCATAACCGTCTTAGAGCTCCTGGTTCTATTGGTGCTGGTTCGGATCCATCACGTGTATTTAAAGGTATGCGAATGGCCGGCCGTATGGGTGGTGCCATGACAATGGTGGAAAACCTCCGTGTACTTAAGGTTGATGCTGAGAAGAACCTTTTGGTTGTTAAAGGGTCTGTACCAGGTCCTAAGAACTCAATCCTAATTATCACCAAGTAATGGAAGTAGCAGTATTAAATAAAGAAGGTAAAGATACCGGACGTAAGGTGACCTTGGCTGATGAGTTTTTTGCGATTGAGCCAAATGAACATGCATTGTATCTTGATGTAAAGCAACACTTAGCGAATAAGCGCCAAGGAACGCATAAAGCGAAAGAGCGTGCTGAGATTTCTCGTACCACTAAGAAGTTCTTCCGTCAGAAGGGAACTGGTAATGCCCGTGTAGGATCTTTAAAGAGTCCTGTTCAACGTGGTGGTGGTACTGTATTCGGTCCTCGTCCTCGTAATTACAGCTTCAAACTCAACAAAAAGTTGAAAGCTTTAGCGCGTCGTTCTGCTCTAAGTCAGAAGGCCGGAAACCAGAATATCGTGGTATTAGAAGCGCTTGAAATGGACAAGCCAAACACTAAAACTTATGTGCAGATTTTGAGTGCCTTAGGCCTTCAAGATAAAAAATCATTACTAGTGCTTGGTGAGTCAAATAAAGCTGTATATTTGTCGTCCCGAAATTTTAAGGGTTCCAACGTTCTAAATATCTCAGAATTAAACACTTATGCAATTATGAATGCGCAAACAGTGATTTTGTCTGAAGATTCGTTGGGGAAGCTTGAAACTGTTTTAAGATAGAGAACCATGGGCATTTTGATCAGACCAATTATCACTGAGAAGGCTACCGCCGATAGCGAAGACAACAATCGTTTTGCTTTCGTAGTGGCTGTGGATGCAAATAAGGTTGATATCCGCAAAGCAGTGGAAGAACTCTACGGAGTTAATGTAGAAAGTGTTCGCACTATGGTAATGCCAGGTAAAAGCAAGATGCGCTATACCAAGCAAGGTGTTACTCGTGGAAACACTGGTAAGTATAAGAAAGCCATTGTGCAGGTTCGCAGTGGTGAAACTATTGACCTCTATAGCGAAATTTAATTATGGCTGTACGTAAATTAAATCCGGTTACTCCCGGACAGCGTTTTAAAGTTGCAGGTCAGTTTGAAACTGTAACCGCCAGCAAGCCTGAGAAGTCCCTTATTAAAGGGAAGTCTAAGTCGGGCGGACGAAATAATACCGGTAAAATGACCATGCGCCAATTAGGTGGTGGTCATAAACGCCGTTATCGTGTAATCGATTTCAAGCGTGATAAAGATGGTATTCCTGCAACTGTAAAGTCCATCGAGTATGATCCAAACCGATCAGCTCGCGTGGCTTTATTAGTTTATGCCGATGGTGAAAAGCGATATATTATTGCTCCAAACGGTTTACAAGTAGGACAACAAGTAATGAGTGGAGAAAAGGCTACACCGGAAATCGGTAATACCCTTCTCTTAGAAAATATCCCATTGGGTACGGTAATTAGTGGTATCGAGATGCGTCCTGGACAGGGTGCAATTATTGCTCGTTCTGCTGGTTCATTTGCTCAATTGGCTGCACGTGATGGGAAATACGCAATCATCAAGATGCCAAGTGGTGAGACCCGTATGATCTTAATTACCTGTAAAGCAACAATTGGTGCGATTGGAAACTCTGATCACCAATTGGAGCGCAGCGGTAAAGCAGGTCGCAGTCGCTGGTTAGGTCGTCGTCCTCGCGTACGTGGTGTTGCTATGAACCCGGTTGATCACCCCATGGGTGGTGGTGAAGGCCGTGCTAGTGGTGGTCATCCACGTTCACGTACAGGAGTTCCTGCGAAAGGTTACAAAACCAGAACTCCTAAGAAGGCTTCGAACAAGTATATCATTGAAAGACGTAAAAAATAATTAGCTATGGCGAGATCATTAAAGAAAGGTCCATTTATTCACCATAAGCTGGAAAAGCGTGTTTTGGCTCAGGCCGAAGGCGGTAAGAAGTCCGTAATTAAGACTTACAGCCGTGCTTCCATGATCTTTCCCGAAGCGGTGGGTCAGACCATAGCAGTGCACAACGGAAGAACTTTTGTTCCAGTTTTTGTAACTGAGAACATGGTTGGTCACAAATTCGGTGAATTTGCATTGACGCGTACTTTCCGTGGTCACGGTGGAAATAAGAAAGATAAAGGTAAGCGCTAAGAATAGGTTATGGGATCCAGAAAGAAACAAGCTGCTGAAGCAAGAAAAGAGGCCCGCAAGACGGTAGCCAGTGCTCAGTTGCGCAATTACCCTACCAGTCCTCGTAAAATGCGATTGGTAGCAGATATGGTTCGCGGAATGGATGTTGAGAAGGCTTTGTTCCTTTTAAAGCACAGCCCTAAGCATGCCAGTTTGCCTCTAGAGAAATTATTGCGTTCTGCCATCAACAACTGGGAACAGAAGAATGAAGGTGAGCGTATCGAAGATGCTGGTTTATATGTATCTAGTGTACAGGTTGACTCTGCTCGTATGTTGAAGCGTATTCAGCCTGCTCCGCAAGGTCGTGCACACCGAATTCGTAAGCGCAGTAATCATGTAACCATTGTGGTAAATGCTCGTCAAGAAGCAGAAGTAGCCGCAGAACCTAAAGAAACAAACGAATAGACCCATGGGACAAAAGACTAATCCAATAGGAAATCGTTTAGGATTTATCCGCGGCTGGGACAGCAACTGGTACGGTGGACGTGACTACGGTGATAAAATTGCGGAAGATGCCAAAATCCGTAATTATCTCTACGCTCGTCTTAACAAAGCTAGTGTTAGCCGTATCATTATAGAGCGTACGCTCAAACTGGTTACCGTTACTATTACAACCAGTCGTCCTGGAATTATCATCGGTAAAGGTGGCCAGGAAGTAGATAAATTGAAGGAAGAGCTTAAGAAGCTTACCAAGAAAGAAGTTCAGATTAATATTTTTGAGATCAAGCGTCCTGAACTAGATGCCAAATTGGTTGCCGATTCTATCGCGCGCCAGATTGAAGGACGTATCTCTTACCGTCGTGCTGTGAAAATGGCTATCGCTGCATCGATGCGTATGGGAGCTGAAGGAATCAAGATTATGGTTTCTGGACGTTTGAACGGTGCGGAAATGGCACGTTCTGAGATGTATAAGGATGGACGTACACCCTTGCACACTTTCCGCGCAGACATTGATTATGCTTTGACCGAAGCTCATACTACCTATGGTCGTTTGGGTATCAAAGTTTGGATCATGAAAGGTGAAGTATACGGAAAACGCGACCTAAGCAATCCATTTGCTGGCCAGAAAAAGACTGGCGGCGGCGGTGGTAATAACGCTGGTGGCGCACGTAACAGAAGAAAGAGAAAATAAGCATAGCGCTTAAAATATTGTAAGATGTTACAACCTAAAAAAACAAAGCACAGAAAGCAGTTTAAAGGCCGCATGAAGGGTAATTCCCAGCGCGGTGCGGAGATCGCTTTCGGTAGTTTCGGTCTGAAAGCCATGGATTCAGTGTTTATCACTTCCCGTCAGATCGAGGCAGCTCGTATTGCTGCCACCCGTTACATGAAACGTGAGGGTCAGTTGTGGATCCGTATTTTCCCAGATAAGCCCATTACCAAGAAACCAGCCGAAGTACGGATGGGTAAAGGTAAAGGTGCTTTGGATCACTGGGTAGCAGTAGTAAAGCCTGGTCGTATCTTATTCGAACTTGATGGTGTGAACCACGATATCGCTCAAGAGGCACTTCGTTTAGCTGCGCAAAAGCTACCTGTAAAATGTAAGTTTATTGTTCGCCGGGATTATACCGGTGCCTAATACTAAGAATGATGAAGGCATCTGTAATTAGAGAAATGACCACGCAAGAGATCACTGAGCAAATCGCTGAGGAAAAGATCAATTACGACAAGTTGCGCATGGCGCATCACATTTCTCCGCTAGAGAATCCAGCGGAATTGAAATTAAAAAGAAAGTTGATCGCTCGCTTGAGCACTGAGCTTAAGGCTCGTGCAGAGGTTAGTGCATCTTAATAAGATTATTCAAGATGGATCACAAAAGAAACTTGCGTAAAGAACGTATAGGGGTGGTGACCAGCAACAAGATGACTAAGTCTATCGTAGTTGCGGTTGAGAAAAAGCAAAAGCACCCTATGTACGGTAAGTTTATTAAGCTTACCAAGAAGTTTCATGCTCATGACGAAAAGGATGAGTGCAATATCGGTGATACCGTGCGTATCATGGAAACTCGCCCTTTGAGCAAGACCAAGAACTGGAGATTAGTAGAAATCATTGAAAGAGCTAAGTAAGCGATGGTACAACAGGAATCAAGACTTAAAGTAGCGGATAACACTGGAGCCAAGGAAGTTCTAGTAATCCGTGTGTTGGGAGGTACTGGTCGTCGCTATGCTTCTGTAGGAGACCGTATTGTGGTTTCGATCAAAGAATCTACCCCCTCCGGAAACGCTAAAAAGGGACAGGTATCCACCGCAGTAGTGGTGCGTACTCGTAAAGAAGTACGTCGTCCAGACGGATCATATATCCGTTTCGATGATAATGCCTGTGTGTTGTTAAATGCTCAAAACGAAATGCGTGGTACTCGTGTCTTTGGACCAGTAGCTCGTGAACTTCGTGATAAGCAGTATATGAAGATTGTATCACTTGCCCCAGAGGTACTTTAAACGAAAGAGCAATGGCTAAATTTCATATCAAAAAAGGTGACAAGGTAGTTGTTCTCTCCGGCGAGGATAAAGGCAAGGAAGGTACCGTACAGGAAATGCTTCCTAAAGCTGGAAAGGCTATCGTAGAAGGGATTAATGTGGTTAAGAAGCACAAGAAACCTAGCGCTACCGATCCTCAAGGCGGAATCGAAGAAACCGAAGCTCCAATCTACCTTTCTAAATTAATGCTAGTTGATCCTGCAACAGGTGAAGCTACCCGCATTGGTCGTAAGGCAGATGAGAACGGTAAACTGGTACGCTATTCTAAGAAAACTCAAGAGATTATCAAGTAATGGATTTTTCTACCAAATTAAAAGTTAAATACCAGGAGCAGATTGTTGCCGCTCTTACTGAAGAGTTCGGTTATAAGAATCGCATGGAGGTTCCTCGCTTGAAAAAGATCGTTCTTTCTCAAGGTGTAGGAGAGGCTACCGGAGACAAAAAACTGGTAGAACAGGCAGTAGAGCAAATGACGATGATTGCTGGTCAAAAGGCAATCACCACCTACTCCAAGAAAGACATCTCTAACTTTAAGCTTCGTAAGGGAATGCCTATCGGTGCTAAAGTAACCCTTCGCGGAGAGCGTATGTACGAATTCCTAGAGCGTTTGCTTTGGTCTGCATTACCTCGTATCCGCGATTTTAACGGAATCAAGAATAATGGCTTTGATGGTCGTGGTAATTATACCTTAGGTATTACCGAACAGATCATCTTCCCAGAAATCAATATTGATAGAGTGCCTCGCATTACAGGTATGGATATCACCTTTGTGACTTCCGCAGATACCGATAAAGAAGCTTTGGCATTATTGAAGAACTTTGGTTTACCCTTCAAAAAATAAGTTATGGCGAAAGAATCTATGAAAGCGCGTGAGCGCAAACGCGAAAAGCTGGTAGAAAAGTACGCCCAGAAGCGCGCCGAGCTAAAAGAAGCCGGTGATTATGAGGCTTTACAAAAGCTTCCTAAAAATGCTTCTCCAGTACGTCTGCACAATCGTTGCAAACTTACCGGTCGTCCTCGTGGCTACATGCGCCAGTTCGGAGTTAGTAGGGTAACCTTCCGTGAAATGGCCAATCAAGGTTTAATTCCCGGAGTTAAAAAAGCCAGTTGGTAAAAAGGTATTTAAGATGATTACAGATCCAATTGCAGATTATTTAAACCGTGTTCGTAATGCCATGATGGCTGGACACAAAGTGGTAGAGATTCCCGCTTCTAACTTGAAGTTGGAAATCACCCGCATACTTCAGGACCAAGGATATATCCTTAATCACAAGGTTCTTGACGATAGCCCTCAGGGTACGATCAAAATTGCTTTAAAGTATGACCGTATTACAAATGAGCCAGCTATTCGTTCCTTGAAGCGCGTAAGTAAGCCAGGTTTGCGTACTTACACAGGTAGCTCTACTATGCCAAGAGTAATTAACGGTTTGGGTATCGCTATCGTGTCTACTTCTAAAGGAGTAATGACTGATAAGCAAGCCCGTAAAGAAAATGTAGGTGGCGAAGTTCTTTGCTACGTATACTAAAATTTAAGAAATGTCTCGAGTAGGTAAAGCCCCGATAAGTGTTCCCGCCGGCGTTGAAGTAAGCTTCAAGGATGGTGTGGTTACCGTTAAGGGAAAATTAGGCGAGCTAAAGCAAGAGATCAGCAGTGATCTTGAATTTAGCGTTGAAGACGGAACCATTACTTTAAGCCGCAGTAACGAAGAAAAGCAAACCCGTGCTAATCATGGTTTGTATCGTGCATTAATCAATAACATGGTGATTGGTGTTTCTGAAGGCTTTGAGAAAAAACTGGAATTGGTAGGTGTAGGTTATCGTGCCTCTAACCAAGGTCAGCGTTTGGATCTTGCCCTAGGATATTCTCACAACATTGTGATTGAGTTACCTAGTGAAATCAAAGTTGAAACCGTATCTGATAAAGGTAAAAACCCTATCGTGATTTTGAAAAGTCATGATAAGCAATTGGTAGGAATGGTAGCGGCCAAGATCCGTTCATTCCGTAAGCCAGAGCCTTATAAAGGTAAAGGTGTTCGCTTTGTTGGTGAATACATTCGTAGGAAGGCTGGTAAAACTGCTAGTAAATAATTAAGACATGGCACTGACTAAAACACAAAGAAGAACCCGTATCCGTCAACGGATCCGTAAAAGAATTAATGGTTCTGCTGATATTCCACGTTTGTCGGTATTCCGTTCAAACAAAGAAATTTACGCTCAGTTAATCGATGATGTTAGCGGTAAAACTCTTGCAGCTGCTTCATCAATGGATAAAGAGATTTCGAAAGAAGGAACAAAATCAGATATTGCCAAGGCTGTAGGTGCAGCATTAGCCAAAAAAGCAATCGAAGCTGGCGCAGAAACCTGTGCGTTCGATCGTAGTGGTTACTTGTATCACGGTCGAGTGAAGGCTCTAGCTGATGGTGCCCGTGAAGGTGGATTAAAATTTTAAGGATTTCCCATGATTAAAGGACACAAAAATATTCAACGTGTAAAGCCGAGTGGTCTTGAATTAACAGATCGCGTAGTAGGCATTCAAAGGGTTACCAAAGTAACTAAAGGTGGTCGTACCTTCGGTTTTTCTGCAATCGTTGTGGTTGGAGATGAGCATGGAGTAGCTGGCTACGGATTGGGAAAAAGTAAGGAAGTTTCTGAGGCTATCCAGAAGGGTATCGAAGATGCTAAAAAGAACCTTGTTCGTATTCCTTTAGTAAAGAACACTATTCCCCATGAGCAAAATGGTAAATTTGGCGGCGCTCGCGTATTCTTACGTCCTGCTTCCAATGGTACCGGAGTAATTGCTGGTGGTGCAATGCGTGCAGTATTAGAGAGCCTCGGTGTTCATGATGTACTGGCTAAGTCTAAAGGGTCTTCTAACCCTCACAACGTTGTAAAAGCTACTTTTGATGCTTTATTATCGTTGCGCGACGCTGCTGGTATTGCCAAGACCCGCGGAGTGAGTGTGGATAAAGTGTTTAACGGTTAAGATATTTGTGATGGCTAAGATCAGAGTTAAACAAGTTCGCAGTAAAATCAACCGCCCAGAAAACCAAAAACGTACTTTGGAAGCATTGGGCTTGCGCAAGATGAATCAAGTTGTAGAGCACGAAGCTACCCCTCAGATTATGGGAATGGTTAAGAAAGTGTCTCACCTTCTTGAAGTAGAAGAGTTGAACTAAGCTAACGCATAGAAAGACATTAAGATGAGCTTAAATAATTTAAAACCTGCTAAGGGATCAGTAAAAAACACCAAGCGTATCGCTCGTGGAGAGGGTAGTGGACATGGTGGTACTGCAACCCGCGGTCACAAGGGTGCTAAGTCACGTAGTGGCTACAAGTCAAAAATCGGTTTTGAAGGTGGTCAAATGCCTTTGCAACGTCGAGTTCCAAAATTTGGCTTTAAAAACCCTAACCGTGTAGAGTATAACGGTATCAACTTGGATACCCTACAGTCTCTAGTAGAAAGCGGAAAGGTAAGTGAGAACATTACCGTTGAGGCTTTAATCGAAAACGGATTGATCGCTAAGAAAGACCGCGTTAAGATTTTAGGTCGTGGTGAACTTACTGGAAAGTTAAACGTGGAAGCCCACGCATTTTCTGCAAGTGCCAAAGCTGCTATCGAGGCGCAAGGCGGAGAAGCGAAAACTGTATAATACTGGAACATGAAGCGATTTATTGATACCGTAAAAAATATCTGGGCAATTGAAGAGCTAAGGGAAAAGATCCTATTGACCTTAGGTCTTTTGCTTATTTATCGCTTGGGTTCCAATGTAGTACTTCCAGGGGTAGACACTGAAAGTTTAGGAAACCTTCAGTCACAAGCTGATGGTGGCCTAATCGGTATTTTGAATGCCTTTACCGGTGGAGCATTTGCTAATGCATCTATCTTGGCTCTAGGTATTATGCCCTACATCTCAGCCAGTATTATTATCCAGCTATTGGGTATGGCCGTTCCGAGCATTCAAAAAATGCAGAAGGAAGGAGAAAGTGGTCGCCGTAAATTGAATCAGATTACTCGGATTCTAACTATTGGTATTACCATGGCTCAGGCTCCTGGTTATGTTGCAAACCTTAAGGTACAAGGAGTAGTTCCAACCGTAGGCCCAGAAATGTTCTGGATCTTAAGTATCGTTGTTTTAACCGCGGGTACAATTTTCGCGATGTGGTTAGGAGAGCGCATTACTGATAAAGGGATTGGAAATGGTATTTCACTACTTATTATGGTAGGAATTATCGCGAGTTTACCGCAAGCTTTCCTCCAAGAGTTGGTTTCAAAAATCGATCAAGGTGGTGGTTTAGTACTCTTCGTTGTGGAAATCGCAGCCTTGATAATTGTTATTCTACTCTCCGTAGCTTTAGTTCAGGCGGTACGTCGTATTCCTGTTCAATATGCAAAACGCACTACTGGTGGTAGAACCTTTACTGGGAATATGGCCCGTCAGTACATTCCTTTAAAGGTTAATGCTGCAGGTGTAATGCCTATCATTTTTGCTCAGGCAATTATGTTTATCCCTGTTACAATTTTACAATATACTGCTGGTGGAGGCGAAGAAGCTTCGGCCAGTGCAAGTTGGTTAATTACAGTGTTTAGTGATATCCAGGGTTTCTGGTATAATTTCTTCTTTGCTGTAATGATTATCTTGTTTACTTATTTCTATACTGCAATTCAGGTTAACACTAATCAAATGGCTGAAGACCTGAAGCGCAATGGTGGTTTCGTACCCGGAATTAAACCTGGGAAAGCAACTGCTGAATTCTTGGACACGGTATTGTCACGTATCACCTTACCGGGATCCATTTTCTTGGCCATCTTGGCCATATTACCAGCTTTCGCAATGATTGCTGGTGTTAATACCCAGTTCGCATATTTCTACGGAGGTACTAGTCTACTAATTATGGTTGGTGTGGTACTAGATACTCTACAGCAAATTGAGAGCTACCTATTGAATCGTCATTATGATGGTTTAATGAAAAATGGAAAACTTAAAGGAAGAGCGGTTAGCGCATTCTAAGGAGAATAATTATGGCTAAACAATCGGCAATTGAACAAGACGGAACTATCGTAGAAGCATTAAGTAATGCTATGTTCCGAGTTGAATTGGAGAATGGACACGTAATTACCGCGCACATCTCCGGAAAAATGCGAATGAATTATATTAAACTGCTTCCAGGTGATAAGGTGAAATTAGAAATGTCACCTTACGATTTAACCAAAGGACGTATTACTTACCGATACTAAGATTATGAAAGTAAGAGCATCATTGAAAAAAAGAAGTGCAGATTGCAAGATCGTACGTCGTAAAGGCAAACTGTACGTGATCAACAAGAAGAATCCCAAGTTCAAACAAAGACAAGGTTAATAAAAAGCTGATATGGCGAGAATTGCTGGTATTGATTTACCAAAAAATAAGCGAGGCGAAATCGGCCTTACCTATATCTTCGGCATCGGCCGTAGCCGTGCTGTAAAGATCCTTGAAGAGGCCGGAATCGATCCTAATATCAAGGTTAGTGATTGGAATGACGATCAATTAACATCTATCCGTGGTATTATTTCTGACAATTATACCGTAGAAGGTGAATTGCGTTCAGAGATCCAATTGAACATCAAACGTCTTATGGACATTGGTTGTAACCGTGGTATCCGTCATCGTGCGGGCTTACCTCTTCGCGGTCAGCGCACCAAGAATAACTCACGTACGCGTAAGGGTCGCCGTAAGACTGTTGCGAACAAGAAGAAGGTGACTAAATAATATTTGACGCATCATGGCAAAGAAGCAAGGTAAAGCAACCAAAAAGCGCAATGTCGTTGTAGAAGCAGCCGGAGAGGCACATATCAACGCATCCTTCAACAATATCATTATTTCTCTTACTAACACTCGTGGTCAGGTAATTTCTTGGTCTAGTGCTGGTAAAATGGGATTCCGTGGTTCTAAGAAAAACACCCCTTACGCTGCTCAAATGGCTGCCGAGGATTGTGCAACTAAAGCTGCAGAATACGGATTAAAGAAGGTAAAGGTTTACGTAAAAGGTCCAGGTAATGGTCGTGAATCTGCTATCCGTAGCATCCATAACAGTGGAGTAGAAGTTACAGAAATCGTTGACGTAACTCCAATCCCACACAATGGTTGTCGTCCACCCAAGAGAAGAAGAGTTTAATCAACTATTTAGATTAAAGAGTAATGGCTAGATACAGAGGCCCCGTTTCCAAGATCGCACGTAAATTTCAGGATCCAATTTTTGGACCAGATCGTGCCTTAGAAAGAAAAAATTATCCTCCCGGTCAACACGGTCCAAACCGTCGTCGTGGGAAGAAATCAGAATACGCGATTCAGTTGGCGGAAAAGCAAAAGGCAAAGTATACCTATGGTATTCTAGAACGTCAATTTGCAAATATGTTCGACCGTGCATCTCGTGCAAAAGGTATTACCGGTGAGGTATTACTTCAATTGTGTGAGAGCCGTCTCGATAACATCGTTTACCGTTTAGGCATCGCTCCAACTCGTCGTGCAGCTCGTCAGCTGGTAGGTCACCGTCATATTACTGTTAATGGGGAAGTGCTTAACATTCCTTCTTACCAAGTAAAAGTTGGTGATATTATCGCAGTACGTGAGAAGTCTAAGTCACTTCAAGCGGTTAGTGATTCACTATCTACTCGTAAACAACCATTAGAGTGGTTGGAGTGGAATAGTTCATCTTTTAGCGGTAAAATGCTAAGCGTACCTATGAGAGCGCAGGTTCCTGAAAACATCAAGGAGCAGCTCATCGTAGAATTGTACTCTAAATAATTAATAATCTTAATCCCTACCCATATGGCGATCTTAAATTTCCAGAAGCCTGATCAGGTAATCATGAACCAAGCGACCGACACTGAAGGTCAATTTGAGTTCAGGCCTTTGGAGCCCGGTTACGGTCTAACCGTAGGTAACGCATTGCGTCGGGTTCTTTTGTCATCATTGGAGGGCTTCGCCATTACTTCGGTTCGCATTGAAGGCGTGGATCACGAGTTCTCCACCATCAAAGGAGTGGTAGAAGACGTAACTGAAATCATTCTTAACTTGAAACAAGTGCGCTTTAAGCGTCAGATCGAGGAGAATGACAGTGAAAGTATCAACATGAGCATTAGCGGTCAGGAACGTCTGACTGCTGGTGACATTGGCAAGTTTGCCACCTCTTTTCAGGTGTTAAACCCTGATTTGGTGATCTGTAACTTAGACCCTTCAGTAAGCATCTCTATGGATATTACTGTAGAAAAAGGTCGCGGTTATGTTCCTGCTGAAGAGAACAAGAAAAGCGGAGCGCCTATTGGTACAATTGCCGTTGATGCTATCTACACCCCAATTAAGAACGTAAAGTATAGTATCGAGAATTATCGTGTTGAACAAAAAACCGACTTTGAAAAGTTGATTTTAGATATCACCACTGATGGTTCTATTCATCCTAAGAAGGCGTTAACTGAAGCTGCTAAGATTTTAATCCAGCACTTCATGCTTGTAAGCGATGAAAAGATTTCTCTTGAAGATAATACTACTTCCGAAGCGGATAAGTATGACGAGGAAATTCTTCACATGCGCCAGCTTTTGAAAACCAAATTGGTGGATATGGATCTCTCAGTACGTGCTTTGAACTGCCTTAAAGCAGCCGAAGTGGATACCTTAGGGGATCTCGTAACCTATACCAAGAGCGACCTGATGAAATTCCGCAACTTTGGTAAGAAGTCTCTTACCGAACTTGATGAGTTAGTGGAAAGCAAAGGTCTGAACTTCGGTATGGATATCACGAAATACAAATTAGACAAGGACTAGTAAACCGATGAGACACGGAAAGAAAATAAATCATCTCGGTAGAAAAACCGCTCACCGTAAGGCCATGTTGGCCAATATGGCGAATAGCCTTATCGAGCATAAGCGTATTAATACTACAGTTGCTAAGGCGAAAGCCCTTAAAAACTTCGTAGAGCCTTTGATTACTAAATCAAAGACTGATAACACTCACAATCGTCGTATCGTATTCTCTTACTTGAAGAATAAGCACGCCGTAACCGAGTTGTTCCGCGAAGTTGCAGCTAAAGTAGGTGACCGTCCAGGCGGATACACTCGTATCATTAAAACCGGTACGCGTTTAGGTGACAATGCTGAGATGTGCATGATTGAGCTGGTTGACTTTAACGAGCTTTACACCAACGCAAAAGAAGAGGCTACTAAGTCTAAGCGCCGTCGTCGCGGAGGCAAGTCTTCTAAACCAGCAGCTAGCAGCGATGCTAAAACTGAAGTGAAAGAAGAAGTAGCTACTGAGGAAGCACCAAAGGAAGAAGCTGCGGCTGAAACCCCTGTTGCTGAAACTCAGGACGAGAGCAAAGCTGAGGCTGAGGCTCCGAAGGAAGATGATAAAGAAGAAAAGAAAGGCGAGTAGTTGATTTTCTTCTAAGAATATAAAAGGGGATAAGGACTTTAGTTCTTATCCCTTTTTTTGTGCATGATTGCTTTAGGAATTAACTTTGAACAGTTTTTAGCAGATGGCCAATTTTACACGTAAACAAGCAGTAGTCATTCTACAGGATGGTACAACATTTTGGGGGAGATCGGTAGGTTTAGAAGGAACCTCGACCGGTGAAATTTGTTTTAATACCGGTATGTCCGGCTATCAGGAGATCTTTACCGATCCTAGCTATTATGGCCAACTGATGGTTACCACCAACGCCCACATTGGGAATTATGGGGTAAAGGACGATGAAGTGGAATCTGATTCCATCAAGATCGCCGGCTTAATATGTAAGAATTTCAGTTTCCAACATAGTCGTTATGGAGCCGATAATTCGCTCCTAAAGTATTTTGAGGAAAACGGTAAACTCGTG
>Ga0031669_1015727_pt1 | contig 16040 bp, 17 predicted proteins | sample DeeseametaMP1240_FD_75010 | JGI IMG/M metagenome (GOLD analysis project Ga0031669, IMG submission 75010) | Metatranscriptome of deep ocean microbial communities from South Indian Ocean - MP1240 (Metagenome Metatranscriptome) | ecosystem: Environmental > Aquatic > Marine > Oceanic ...
ACCAGACGGGCAATTGATCTTTTTGGGTGGCACAGATCAAGAAATATATGGCCCGGGTACTCGCATCGTAAAAACCTTTGACCCTATAAACGAAGAATGGACCAATCAGCCGGAACTGTTTGATTATCGGTGGTATCCTACAGCAACCTTACTCAGTAACGGCAAGATCTTGCTGGCCGGAGGAGGAGGTTTGGACAACCCGGTAAGAGTAAATACCTCTGAACTATATAATCCTACTAATTTCATATCAGAGCCGGTTGGAAATATTGAAATAGGCAACGACGTTTCTCCTATCGTCTTGTTGTACGACGGCCGGGCACTAATGACTCACCGCCCTCCACAATTGTTCTCTCCGGAATCTGCGGAATGGACACTAGCCTCCGATTTTGTGCAATCAGACCGGATGCCAAACGGAGATCATTCAGATCATGAACTGGTGCTCTTACCAGATGGAAAAGTCGTTGCCATCGGCTACAAGTCTTTTTCGCCTCCAAATTATGAGAGCATAATAGAAATCTACAATCCCGCTACGGATGAATGGATGCTGGGGCAAAATTATGCACCTCACCGAAGCCGAGCGAAGACAGTACTACTTCCCAATAAGAAAATACTGGTCATGGGTGGTGAAAAAGAGGACCCCAATGACCCTAGCCATACCAATCAGTGGAATTACATGAGCCTCACGGATTGTTACGATCCTTATGCAGATTCCTGGCGAAGATTACAAGACCTAAATATCGCACGAGAGTATCACAGTATTACTATACTCGTCCCCGACGGGCGAATTATTGCCGTAGGCGGAGAAGGTGCCCCTGGTAACGAGCCTGCACTAAGTACCATTGAAGCCTTTTCGCCTCCTTACCTTTTTAGAGGGGTTCGACCAGAGATACATTCGCTCAATCAGCAGGCGTTCTTACGCGGCGAGCAGATCATTTTTGACATTGAAAAAACAAACGAACCAACTGCCGTCATCTTGCAGTCTCTCCAGTCCGTAACTCATTTTATGAATACGGGTAACAATCGTTATCTGGACCTTGATTTCTCCCAGATGGGCAGTACTGTTTCCGCACAAGTGCCCACCGACAGCTTAGCCGCTCTGCCCGGCTACTACCTGTTGTTTGCTATGGTGGATGACATTCCCTCCGTAGCTGAAATCATCAAGATTGAACCTGGTCAAATAGTGACTAAGCTGAACGGAATTGATGAACCAATAGTAGAGATATTTCCGAATCCTACTTCAGGACTGCTACAGATTCATAATTCTGAAAATGGGATTATACAAATCTACAATACAGCTGGACAGCTATTAGAGCATCATCAACTCAGTGAAGAAAATTTCACGCTGGATATTACCGCATTGCCGAGTGGCCAATATACGCTCACCTTCAATAGCCCAGCCTTTTATTTCTCCAGAAAGATTATTAAGCAATGAAAAGGAACAGTTCCTTCCTCATAAAGAATACGCATCATTTATGTGGACTTGCCGCTAAACATAGCGGTAGGTTCACCTTTATTAACGAGTTCGACTTTTAATTACAAACCAAAATCGACGAAAAAATGAAGTTCTTAAAATTCATTCTGTTTGCATCCCTACTCGCATGTATGAGCCTCACAATTTCCTCTTGTGGAAGTAGTGCTGCCGCTACGGAAGAGCAAGGTAAAGAATATACTTCCGCCTACATATGCCCGATGCATTGTGAAGGTAGTGGTAGTGAAGAAGCAGGCACATGCCCGGTGTGTGGAATGGACTATGTGAAAAATGAAGATCACACGACTGATGGTCATTCACATGACGGTCATGACCACTAGTCAAAAGGAGTAAAAATGATACTACGACATGTTGCAGCCTGATGCCTATAAGTCACAGCCTTTAATCGACCTAATCAGGGATCGGCAACGTCTTTTTTTGCAAGCCGAGGAATATGCCAAAGGCGCTTACTTGTATCAATCGGGTGAGCCGGCCAAGTATGTATACGTCGTGTTAAAGGGAAGAGTAAAACTTCGAAGGCAAGGAAATGGGCTGGGTCGTAGTATCATATTTAGAATTGCCTGTGCAAACGAGATATTTGGTGTTTTGGACTTTTTCAATCGATCTGAAAAACGGCGCTCGGAGGCAGTTGTCATGGATAAGGCCACTAGACTTCTGCCGATCCGTATTTCAAGTTTCATGACAATTCTGGAAGAGAATTGGAGGTTGCAATTGGCACTATCCAAAACCTTTGTCAGGCTCCAAAATGATCTGCAATTCACCTACTACAATCTACAAACACGAGACACCTATAAAAAAGTTCTTAGGGCTCTAAAAAGACTAGCCAAACAGTATGGAGTCTCGACCGAGAATGGAACATTAGTAACTGCCTTCACCCATCAGGAATTATCAGAAGTTATCGGGGTTTCTCGTCAGAGCGTCACATCGGCAATGAACAAACTCCAACACGATGGTCTCATCCAATATAGGAGGCAGTGGATATTAATAAAAATCCCCAGAGAAGACCTGTAAAAATTACGTTCTACTTTTCACCACTAAATATCTAAACCATGGAAAAATTGAATGTCAAAAAATTTGCTTTAGCCGCTGGGCTCACCTCAGTAGCGATTTATCTGGGATGCTTTCTGATCATGCAAATCCTTGGAGAAAAAAGCCTTGTTAAACTCTCCAATTTGCTTTTCCACGGCATGGACTTTTCGAACATTATCAGAACAAACATCCCATTGCTTGAAACTTTACTAGGTGCCCTTTTATCCTTTGTGTTCTGGGGCGTAACTGGCTACATTTTAGCTTTAATTTACAATAAAACTAAATAGGTGGACAGTTTAACTCAAGCTACGCTGGGTGCCGTAATTGGTGAGGCTGTTCTAGGCCGGGAAGTTGGTAACAAAGGTGCTATTTTAGGTGCTGCAATTGCAACCATTCCGGACTTAGACGTACTGTTAACACCATTCTTTACTGAACTGGAGAAGATCAGTATCCATCGAGGTTATAGCCATTCCATCCTATTCGCTTTACTAGGAGCGTTTGTCATTGCTTATGTAATGAGTCAGGTACAGTGGTTGGGAAATATCCATAAATGGAAGTTATGGTTCTTGAGCTTTTTGGCTCTATTCACGCATATCCTGCTTGATGCCTTCACCAATTACGGCACCCAGCTTTTCCTTCCTTTTAATGAGCATCGGGTAAGCTTTGATAGTATCAACATCATTGATCCTTTTTATACCATTCCGCTACTAGGGGGCTTACTCATTAGTCTTTTTCGGTTTCAACCAACTGCAAGATACAGACCCATTCCTAACCTCATTGGCTTAGTCATTAGCAGCACCTACTTAATATTCACGCTAGCCAACAAACAACAGATCGAACACGCATTCGAACATTCATTAAAACAACATCACATAGCCTATAACGACCTACTCACAGTTCCAGTGGGAGTTGGAAATATGAGGTGGTATGGAGTAGCAAAAACAAAGGAAGACCTATTTATTGGCCAATATTCCCAGCTTTATCCAGGGAGGGTCGAGTTTGAGCAATTCCCTATTAATGATCACCTTCTAAATAGTATAAACCATCACCTAGTCGACCGAATGCGCTGGTTTTCCAAGGGTTTTTATACCGTTGCAGAGAAAGATGGGGTACTGCGAATCTATAACATGCAATGCGACATGCAAGGCATTCGTCAGTATGGCGATTACAAAGCACCAACCGCTTTTTACTTTGAGGTAGATCCTACTCTACCAGAAGGCAGACAATTAAGTACAGGAATGCACCAGCAACAAAACCCATCAAATGAATAGAAGAGAATTTTATCATCTGCTTATTGGCAAGACCAAGGTGGCGATCCTATCTATCTTTATAGTGGCGGTTCTCTATGTATGGTTAATGACCATTATCGACCATAAGATAGCAGGTTTTTCATTGCTAGTCCTTCTACTAGCCACCTTGAAGTCATTTCTAATTTCCTTTACCACAATGCGGCAATTAAGCCGTCTTGCGGAAAAGAATTATTCGTTTGAGCGGCTACTTCTCATATTTGGCTTATTAATTGGACTTACTGTTTTTTCATTCGCAACAGACTTCTCCTGCCTTTATGAATACGATGTTGCAAGCTTCACGGGCATTTCCCCTTCATATACTCACTATTTAGATCGGCTATTTCAATTCTTCTATTTCAGCATGATCACCTTCTCTACTGTAGGATATGGTGATATCGCTCCAAATTCAACAGCCGCACAGTATTTGATCATGCTCGAAATATCCATCAGCTTCCTGATAATCGTCTTTGCATTTGCAAACCTTAAAAACCGTGAGTCGCATGGATAAACAGTGGATTATTAAAGCGAATGGGGAAAAGGCCCCGTATGACAGTCGTAAGATTTTACAGTCTTTGCTGAAATCGGGCGCAACGCCGGAACAGGCGATGAAGATTGCTCAGCACATTGACGCCTCTGTGGAGGACGGGATGAGTACCCAGGAAATATATGAGATGGCCTTTTCACTACTTAAAACGGAAGCAAGTTCCACAGCAGCAAGGTACAAGCTCAAAAAGGCAATCATGGAACTGGGTGAAACTGGATACCCTTTTGAATACTTCATTTCCTCAATACTGGCGAAAGAAGGATTTACCACACAGACCGGAAGAATTGTAAATGGAAAATGTGTAACCCATGAAATTGATGTAATTGCCCAAGATGAGCATCATCATTACATGTGTGAGTGTAAGTTCCATAATCAGCAAGGACGTTATTGCTCTATTAAAATCCCCCTTTATATCCAATCGAGATTTAAAGATGTCGAACAGGTATGGCAAAAGCAAGAAGGGCATGCTTTCAAAATTCACCAGGGATGGATATTTACGAATACTAGGTTCAGTTTAGATGCAATGACTTACGGTAAATGTGTCGGACTCCAATTGATCAGTTGGGACTATCCAACAGGTGGAAGCCTCAAGGACCGTATTGATCGAACGGGTATTTACCCCATCACCAGTCTTACACTGCTTACCAAGCAGGAAAAAACAAAGCTAATTCAAAAGAACATTGTGACCTGCCTGGACTTATGTGCCTCTCCAGCCCTCCTGCAGAATATTGGAATTGGAAAGCCAAGGGCCCAAAAGATTCAGGAAGAAGCTAATGTTTTATGTAATCCTCAAAGCTCCTAATTATGAGTACCCCAACACGAACCAACTGGCATGTAATAACAGGTGGCCCATGTACAGGGAAAACTACCATGGTAAATAAATTGACCGAACGGGGATACAAGACGACAATAGAGCATGCTCGGCATTATATAGATACTCACCGTGTACTTGGAGAGAGTGTTGAAGAAATCAAACGACATAAGTACATTTTCCAACGCGGAATTCTGGAAATGCAAGTAGCGGAAGAGACTGACCTATCACCTCATGAAACCATTTTTTTGGATCGTGCCATTCCAGATGCAATGGCTTACTATAAATTCCTCGACCTGAAAGTTGATGATGCTCTGACTGGGGCAATGCAACTCTTTCACTATAAGACCGCATTCATTTTGGATCGGCTGCCACTAGTTAATGATTATGCCCGTAGGGAAGATGAGGAAGAACAAATCAGAATCCACCAATTGATCATTGAGGTATACCAGAACCTACCAACAAAAATCATTTATGTACCAGTACTCCCTATTGAAGAACGTACCGATTTTGTGCTAAACCATATTCAAAGTAAGGACTGAAAAAGACCGCTCTGAATGACCTCTGAATCGATTCAGCAAAGGTGACTTTTAGAATCAAAGAGCGTTCACCTGTGTAAGAAGAAGCAGCCCTTATTTGATAAAACATAAAACTGTAAATCATCCTAAACCAATAAGTAATGGAACACCATAATCATCAAGATATGCATGCCGGTGCCTCATCTGAAGGTGCACATAAGAAGGACAAAACTCATGATCATCATGACCATCATCAAATGATGATCAATGACTTTAAGAAGCGCTTCTGGGCATCTTCCATCCTCACCATTCCCATACTATTACTGTCGCCCATGGTGCAGCGCTGGCTGGGCGTAAACTGGGGTTTTCAAGGTGACAGCTGGGTCCTTTTCGCCTTGTCGAGTATTGTGTACTTCTACGGTGGATGGCCTTTTCTTAGTGGTATAGTCGAAGAACTAAAGAAAAGAAAACCCGGGATGATGACCTTGATTGCTGTTGCCATATCAGCTGCCTATCTATACAGCTCCGCAGTAGTCTTCGGACTAGAAGGCAAGACCTTCTTTTGGGAATTGGCTACACTGATCGACGTGATGCTACTGGGGCATTGGTTGGAAATGCGCTCAGTACTAGGTGCCAGCAAAGCGCTGGAAGCACTGGCAGCTCTGATGCCTGACGAAGCTACCTTGGTACACGGCGACCATACCATGAAAGTGCAGGTGAGTGAACTGAAGGCCGGAGACATTATTTTGATCAAACCAGGTGAAAAGGTACCGGCCGATGGAATAATCATTGAGGGCGAGAGCGACCTCAACGAAAGCATGCTCACCGGTGAAAGCAAACCCGTGACCAAGGGCATTGATGACGAGATAATTGGCGGTGCAATCAATGGCAATGGAGCCATTAAAGCAGAAGTAAAGAACACGGGTGACGAAAGTTATTTATCGAAAGTCATTGGTATGGTGCGCGATGCACAGGGACAAAAATCGCAGACGCAAAGGCTTGCCGACAAAGCTGCCTTTTGGTTGACGATACTAGCTTTAACAGCGGGCTTTGGTACTTTTTTCATTTGGTTGGCTTTAGGAAGAGAACTCTCCTTTGCCTTGGAACGCATGGTGACCGTCATGGTGATTTGCTGTCCACACGCGTTAGGCCTAGCTATTCCTCTGGTTGCCGCAATATCAACCAGTATATCTGCTAAAAATGGCCTCCTCATTCGTAATCGTACTGCCTTTGAAGACGCCAGAAAAATCTCCACAATTGTTTTTGATAAAACTGGTACTCTCACCAAAGGTTCGCACGCAGTTACCCGTATTGTATCTCTTTCGAATACTTACCCAGAAGAAGACATACTCCGATACGCAAGCTCCGTGGAAAGCCCTTCGGAGCACCACATCAGCAAAGGTTTGGCACGTAGAAGCGAGACTGACGGGATCGAGCTGTATCCCGTATCTGATTTTAAGTACGAATCGGGAGTTGGTGTAACCGGAACAGTAAATGATAAAAAGGTAAAGGCTGGAGGTTTTGTCTTATTAGAAAAGCTTGGAATAAACCCACCGGAAGATCAGGAGGATGGTGTAGAAACTAAAATATTCACGATCATCGATGACCAACTCGCAGGCTTCATCACCTTCGCTGACGAAATCCGTGAAAGCTCTGGCCCTGCTATCAAGACTTTGCAGCAAAATGGCATCAAAGTATCCTTGCTTACCGGAGACAATGAAAAAGTAGCAGCAGCGGTAGCGGAAGAGTTAGGAATGGATGATTATATGGCGGAAGTATTGCCTGAAGAGAAACAAGAAAAGATAAAGGCGCTGCAAGAGCAAGGAGAATTCGTAGCTATGACTGGCGACGGGGTAAATGATGCTCCTGCACTAGCACAGGCTGATGTGGGCATTGCCATTGGTTCCGGTACCGATGTCGCCGCCGAAACAGCGGATATAGTACTGGTGGATAGCGACCCTAAAGACATTGCAACGCTGATTCTTTTCGGTAAAGCCACCTACCGTAAAATGGTACAGAACTTAGGATGGGCAACGGGATATAACCTGATCGCTTTACCTCTGGCAACTGGCTTTGTTCCAGGATTAATAATTAGTCCAGCTTTTGGGGCTGCACTCATGAGTATTAGCACCATCATCTGTGCATTAAACGCACAACTACTAAAAGGTAGCATGGCTACCCAGTAACTAACACTTTAATATAGACTTATGAAAAAGCATTTTTATTTGATCGGTCTGTCGTGCCTTTTGTTTGCTGGTGCACTACTGACTACCTGTAACACGGATAGAGCTGCAGACGATTCTTCAGGGCTGGCAACAAATCCGAAAATGGTGAACCCTAATTCTACGCAAAGTGCGCACATTGTGCGAGCAAAAACAATCATAGACGAAGCCGTGGCAAACGCCGGATTATCCGGTTTCAATTCAGCAGCCGTTAGCTTTCGCTTTCGCGATAAAGAATATCGTTATCAACGTAACGCTGGTAAGTTTAGGTATGAAAGATGGTGGCAGGATACGGTGAGCGGACAACAGATTCGAGACATCTTGACCAATACCGGGCTGACTCGCTTTATTGACGGTCAAGAAGTAGACCTACCCGATAAGAAAAGAAGAGCATATGGCAATTCCGTTAACTCCGTCATCTATTTTGCCTTTATGCCGTGGGTATTAACGGACCCCGCAGTCATTCCTGTTTATGAAGGGCAGGAAAACATCAAGGGCGAGGTGCTAGACCGGGTTCGAGTTGGATTTGAGGAGGAAAATGGAGGAAGTGATAATAAGGATGAATTTCTTTATTGGTTCTCAGCTGAAACCCGGCAATTGAAATATTTGGCTTACTCTCATCCGGGAGGAGCAATGCCACGCTTTCGAGTTGCCAACAATGAAAGGACCGTTGATGGCATTACTGTCAGGGACTACCATAACTATACTACTGCGGACAAATCAGCCCGCACTATTGATAAGCTCTCCCAGGATTATCAGGAAGGTAAATTGATGCTTCTCTCTGAAATCAACTTGGAGGAGGTACAGGTAGTTTCGATTATTGACTAATTACACTTTGCACAGATCTTTCACCTCACCATTTATCCATCCACCATCTTAAAAATCTGCTCATGTCGATGAAGTCATTTTATAAGGTCTTGTTCTTGACCCTATTTGCAACATGGGGATTTGCCCAAAACCCCTTATTGATCCCAGAGACCCTATCGGGGGAAACACTGCATCTTACGTTGCAGAACGGAACCTACTCATTTATTGACGATCTGAGCACCCCCACGATGGGCGTTAACGGAAATATTTTAGGGCCAACCCTGATCCTGGACCAAGGGCAAGAGGTAAGTATACAGGTAACCAACCAGTTGGAAGAAACCACCACTATCCACTGGCATGGCTTGCACGTAGCACCGGAAAACGATGGAGGGCCTCATACTCCTATTCCTCCCAATACTACCTGGAATCCTGTATTTACAGTTTTAGACAAGGCTGGCACCTATTGGTATCATCCTCATTTGCACGAGAAGACCGATGAGCATGTTAGTAAAGGTATTGCCGGAATGATTATCGTTCGAGAACCGGAAGAAGCCGCTCTGGCTTTGCCACGAAGCTACGGAGTGGACGATATTCCGATTGTTTTACAAACTAAAGATTTTGATGAGGAAGGGCAGATTGTGGTCCACTCTAATCAGGATGATGTAGTTATGGTTAATGCTACCATCGACCCCGTAATAAATCTACCTGCCCAAGTAGTACGTTTACGCCTATTGAATGGAGCTTCTCAAAGAGCTTTCCATATTGGCTTGAGTAACAACCAACCGTTTTTTCAGATTGCCAGTGATGGTGGACTGTTGGCTGCACCGGTTAACATGACAAGATTACTATTGGCTCCAGGAGAACGTGCTGAAATCCTAGTGGACTTAGGAGGCTTGAACGGGCAATCCACTCATTTGATGAGCTATGCCTCTGAACTTCCAAATGGCATTTACGGTGCGACGTCTCCAGGCATGGCCCCAGTCATGACTTTAGATGGCTACAATCCCAATCCGCTCAACGGCACTAACTTTGAACTACTACAAATTGATGTACAAGAGGCCCAAGAAGAGGGAGTTTTTGAGATACCTTCAGCTTTAGTGTCCGTCTCTGCCTGGAATGAGGCTGATGCTACAGTTACTCGAAACCTGTTATTTACCCCTGCTTCACCTGGACCAAATCAACTAAATGGTAGTTTTCGGATTAACAATCAAAGTTTCGACCTCCAGGTTGTGAACTATACTATTCCGCTGGGTAATACAGAAATCTGGGAGATTCGAAATCAATCAGGTATAGCCCATCCTTTTCATATCCACGATGTCCAATTCTATATTCTGGATCGCAATGGGGTACAGCCACCAGCACATGAGCGTGGCCGCAAAGACGTCGTGTTGATTCGCCCGATGGAAACAGTTAGATTCATTACTAAGTTTGAGGATTTCAGCAATGAAGACGTCCCCTATATGTATCACTGTCACCTGCTAACTCATGAGGACGATGGTATGATGGGACAGTTTCTTGTAGTCGATAATACCACTAGCACTGACGAACTAAACGAAAATGTCGTGCGGCTTTACCCCAATCCTGCTACCGACATACTCACCATTCAAGCCACATCACCCTCATATATTGAAATTTATGACGCTTTAGGTCGACTGGTTGACCAGAAAGAGGTGAGCACTACAAATGAAGAGTTAGACCTGTCAAGTTTAGCAGCAGGGGTATTCTACCTTCATGTATTACATGATGGACGAGCACAAGTTTTTAAAGTGATAAAGCATTAAGAGACGGAAGGAAAATGGGTTTATTTCCGTCAACTCTGAGGAGGAACGACGATCAGCGAAGCTAAACTATTAAATGCAACTGACATGCCTATTAAAACACTACTGTCTAAAGAACTTCTTTTACTGCTAGTCACCACATTAATGCTAGGCTGCAGTAGTAGTGACCAAAACAATGGTCTCCGTTTCGAACTTCAACCCATTGACGGCCCGTCTACTTATGGCGGTGAGCCTAATCTCTTTGTTTCAGCCCAAGGTACAGTATACCTTTCCTGGGTAGAATTTTTCAATGATAGCACCGATGTATTGCTATACTCAACACTGGAAAATGAACAATGGAGCGAACCGATCGAAATTGCGCGTGGGACGGATTGGTTCGTCAACTGGGCCGACTTTCCATCTCTGGCTGTGCATGAGGACTGGATGGCCTCACACTGGCTACAAAAAAGTGCAGGGGGAACCTATGATTATGATGTAAGAGTATCCACCAGCACGAATGGCGGAAAAAATTGGTCTCCTTCATTTATTCCGCACACTGATGGTGTAGCGGCAGAACATGGTTTTGTAACCATGCTCCCACTACAAAATAAACGCATTTTTGCCACTTGGCTAGATGGGCGTAATACTAAGGGAGAGCCCTCTGACCAGCATGGTCATGGGAACAAGGCCATGACCCTCCGTTGCGCAGAATTTGACCCAAGCGGACAACTTTTTACCGAGGCCGAACTTGATAATCGTGTTTGCGATTGCTGTCAAACCGATGCTTGCAGCACTGATCAAGGCCCCGTTGTAGTGTATCGTGATCGTTCCGAAGAAGAGGTACGAGATATTAGCGTTGTCCGTCGGATAAATGGTCAATGGTCCGCACCAAAAGTAATCCATCAAGATGGCTGGGAGATAGCCGGCTGTCCTGTCAACGGTCCAGCGATTTCCTCACATGGTAATCATCTGGCTGTTGCTTGGTTTACTGCTCCCAAGGGAGTAGCGGCGGTTAATGTGGCATTCTCTTCAGATGCGGGTGCCAGTTTCTCTGCGCCAATCCGGGTGGATAGTGGTACTCCTTCCGGCAGAGTTGACATAGAGATGTTGAACGAAAAAGAAGCCCTAGTTATCTGGCTGGAGGATGAAGGCGATACTGCAGGAATAAAAGCTGCAATCGTAAACCAAGAGGGTAAACTGCAAGATGGCGTTTCGTTGGTGGAAACTACGAACTCCAGGAGTAGTGGATTTCCGATTTTAGCTAAAAACAAGGACCAATTGTTGCTTGCGTGGACGGCGGTTGAAGGAGATTCTACTAGTGTACAAACAGCATTATTAAACTGAACAAACCAATATTTATGAAAAAATTATTGATTAAGAATATGGTTTGTGACCGCTGTATAACGGTAGTTCGGCAACAAATTGAAGCCTTAGGCCATCAAATTTCTCAAGTAGAGTTGGGGCAAGTGGAGCTTGCACGCCCCTTAAATGCCTCTAGCCTCAAAGACCTTGAATCGGCATTGCTCGGTCATGGATTTGAACTACTCAAAGGAACGGATGCCATCGCTGTTGAAAAAGTAAAAAAACTAATTCTGGATCACCTGTATAGACACGTACAGAAACCAAATAGCATGAACTTTTCAGACTATTTGGCACAAGAAACAACCATGAATTATTTTGCCCTCTCAAAGCTGTTCTCCTCTACTGAAGGTATAACAATTGAAAAATACTTGATTCTGCAAAAAATCGAACGGGTGAAGGAACTACTCGTGTACAACCAAAAAAGCTTAAGTGAAATCGCTTTTGAGTTAGAATACAGCAGTGTGGCTCATCTGTCCAGACAATTCAAAAGTGTTACGGGATTAACCCCCTCTTCCTTTAGAAAACTTGGGATTGAAGGTCGTAAATCACTGGACAAGATTAACCACAAAAGCAATGAGCATGGCCGCCCATAGTGATGACAAAAATCACCAAGACTCGCAGCTGATTTAAGTATTTTACAGCAGTTGTAACCCTGGTCAAAAATCTTTCCTTTTGCTAAAGGCTTTCCTAAATATTATCCTTGCGATTTCTATCTTCATGAGCTCCACTGGCTTTTGGATAGATGGGCACTATTGCCAGGAGCAAAAAGAAAAGATAAGCCTATTTTCTTTCTTTAGCAGTTGCTGTGATGATGAAGACCAATCATCCTGTTCACACGACTCTAATAAAGAAGGCGATCATGACGAGCATGGAGATTGTTGTAAAATCTCTTTTAGCTTTCATAAATCGGACCTCAAACCATGGGTTCAAGTACAAGAACTGAGTACTTCTTACAAAGTGCTTGCAGTTCAGCCTATTCATATTCCTGTTGACAAGTCTATTAATCCCTGCAAGGATAATAACATCCAGCTACCTATATATGTCCCTCCTCCCATCTTGAGGGATTACCAAATTCAGTTTCAAGTCTTTATTTGTTAGCCTCCCAATCTAAGCTGTTTAGTTGATTGTGATGAAGCTTTAAATAGTCTCCTTACCCAGTATAGTCATTGGGAAAAGGAAGAATATGCGGTAGTCAGGCTTTGTTATCGACTGTCGCCCTACCTGACAGAGATATCAATCCCTTGGGCAGTGGGCGTATCGACTCGTGCCAAGATTAAGCTTCAATCACGTTTTCAAAATCCTTGGAGGTTTTCAAATTCCACTACTATGAATACGACTTCATATAGCACTCGGGAGCTAGTGCTAAAAAATATGATCTGCACAAGATGCCTTAAGGTTGTTCGTCAAGAGCTCGAACATCTAGGTGTTGAAGTTCTAAACCTACAATTAGGCAAACTTCGGATTCGATTTTCCCACGAGCATATTCAATTCGAGGAAATTCAGAGTATTCTAAGCCGAGATGGTTTCGAACTGGCAGAAGGCAAAGAAGAAATAATTGCAGAAAGAATAAAACGAGTCTTAATTGACCTGGTTAATTCAGTTTCTATTTCTATTGAAAAGAACTTATCTGATTATCTCAGCAAATCCCTTAATAAAGACTACTTGACTCTAAGTAAAACGTTTTCAAAAGTCGAGAAGATGACAATTGAAAAATACTTCATCCTTCTTAGGGTTGAAAAAGCAAAGGAACTGATAGAGTATGACGAAATGAATTTCTCTGAAATTGCATTTAGGCTAGGCTATACCAGCCTCAACCATCTATCTAATCAGTTTAAAAGGGTGACAAATATGAGCATGACTGCCTATAAAAAGCTGGAAACGAAACCACGGTGTCCCCTTGACAAAATTTTATAAGCATTACCCCAAAATCCGTAAACCATTGATAATCGACCGCCATACCTTTAATGCAGTTAGCCGTGAATTAGTCCACTTAATCAATAGACAAAGTTTGTAATGGCAATTTTTTGGTTTTCCATTGCCTTAATTCTTGGTGTTTTGGTGTGGGTAAAGTGGCTTAATCACAGCAATAGGACAAGTGATTAGGCCACGCAAGAACACCAAGGCACTCACAACCTCTAAAAAATGACCTCAAATTTAATATTCAGTACTACACTCTTATTATCGCTGGCATTACTCACTAATGTCAATGCTCAAGGTACATACAGTACAACAAAGGGCTCCATACAGATCACTACGGTGTTAAATGGAGAACCACTTATTGCCAAAAGCAACAGCCTAAGTGTAATCCTCAACTACGAAACCGCACAATTCGAACTTCGATTGGATAAATCTACACTAAGAACTGGAATAGATACACTGGATGAGAGGCTAGAAAGTTTACAAGGAACTTTCCTTATTTATGAGGGAAGACTAGGGATTGACTATGTCCAAACAAAAAGTCATCCTCCACTAGACTTTATAGTAGAGGGATATCTGACTTGTTCGCCTCACTACGAACATCTCACGGGACAAGGACGCTTGGAGCATATCTTCGATGGAGTCTATTCTTGTATACTCAACATGAACTTCCACCTGAATTTAGAAGAACTAATGATCGATATAGGCTTACCGAATTTATCGGATGAGCTACATATGGAAATCGTCCAAACAGTACTCAAAAATGAATATGAATGATTTCTACTTGATGGATATGACACAAGAAAATAAAGGACTAGCAACAATACTCAAAGCTATGGGACATCCTACACGGATAGCTATTTTTAATTTATTGCACAGAGCTCGGTGTAATCGACTGACGGTGAAAAGCATCTATGAAGGTCTTAATATTGACCAGCCAAGCGCTTCCCGCCATTTGGGTATTATGCGTAACATAGGGATACTAGAAAGAGTACAGGAGGCCCAGAATACCTTCTATTGTATTTGTGAAGAAAATCCCATCATTGACTGCTTTAGAAGATGTTTTGACAAACCTTTTTTTGAGTAGTGTCATATTGGTATGTGAATAATGAAATTATTAATTAACAAACTATGAATAGACATACAATCTGGATGGTCATTGGATGCGGACTTCCACTCTTGCTAATATTTATTGCTCCCGCACTCGGGTTGAGCGGAAATACATCTCTGTTCATCTTCATCATTATCATGTTTGGCTGCCATTTACTCATGCCGCATGGTCATAGTGAGAATCATGACAATAACTTACCTCAAGACAAAAATAGACATGAATCACATCAACATTAGAAAGTTTGGTTTCGCTGTCGGCTCCACTGGAGTCATCTTTTACTTGGGCTGCATTTTTGTGATGTGGACAGTAGGCAGGGAAGGCACGGTGCAGTTTTTCAATAACCTGCTGCATGGTTTGGATACGAGTTCTATCATCAGAATGAATATACCTATATCGGAAGTATTGATCGGTATAGGACAAACCTTTTTGGTCAGTTGGCTAGTAGGAGCCTGCATTGCCGGATTCTATAATGCAGCAACAAAAGTAGATTAATGCAGTACGCTTGGTTCATATGGTCATTAATCATTCTTGGGATCTGGTTCATTATCTACCTTGGAGGGCCAGATGTACGCAAAGAAATGCTTACCACGAGCTGGTGGACGATGCCCATTGGCTTGACGGAACCTCTATTTGTTCCTGAATATTGGAATCCTCCATCCCTTTTTGATCTTGCCCAAAAGACCGGCTTTGATATTGAAAGCCTAATTTTTTCCTTTGCCATCGGCGGGATTGGTTCCGTCCTGTACAATCTATTAACCAAAAACAAACTCATCCCTTTAGGGGAGATGGAAAAAATGAACAGAAGACATGATTTTCACGGTTATATCATCTTTGTACCGGCCCTTGTCTTTCTTCTGATGGTGGTGTTTACTTCACTAAACCACATTTATTGCGGTACGGCTAGCCTGTTTGCCGGTGGGGTGGCAGCTCTATGGTGTAGGCCAGATTTGAAAATGAAGATATGGGTAGGAGCTATTCTTTTCACGCTGCTGTATTTTATCTATTTCTCTACATTAAATATGGCTTATCCGTTTTACGTTGATCAAGTTTGGAATAAGGATGCCATTTCCGGGATGCTGGTCTTTGAGATTCCCCTAGAAGAATACCTCTTCGCATTTACTTTTGGCATGTTCTGGTCAAGCCTCTATGAACATATGCGTTGGTATAAAATTATCAAAACCAAT
>Ga0031669_1118580_pt1 | contig 14588 bp, 6 predicted proteins | sample DeeseametaMP1240_FD_75010 | JGI IMG/M metagenome (GOLD analysis project Ga0031669, IMG submission 75010) | Metatranscriptome of deep ocean microbial communities from South Indian Ocean - MP1240 (Metagenome Metatranscriptome) | ecosystem: Environmental > Aquatic > Marine > Oceanic ...
GATTAAACACCGTCCCGCACCCCCAAAAAGTTCATGCAATCCAACATTGTCGAAGATGTAACAATCTGTGCCCCCTTGGTACAGGCTTGCGAGCTAATAATTTAATCTGTTCTGAATGATGAAAAGCTTTCTACTTTTTGTGCTCACGACCCTAGCGTTTGTGAGCATGTCCTATTCCCAAACAAATTTTACTATTTCTTCCGTACGTCAGGTGGAGCACGCGAAACTGGATGAGCAGTTTCGGGAGTACCAGACGGTACGGCTGGATCATCAGGCCTTCTATCAGTTCTATCGAACGAACGAAGGTGCGCTCGAGTTTGGTTTGCAAACCGATCGCCGCGCTAATCTGCAGATGAACCTGGCACCTTACGAACTGCGCAGCGATAACTTCCGCCGTTTTACGGCCGATGGTGGTCGGGTACAGGATACCCCCGCTACCCGGACGAGCGTATTTCGGGGAAGTGTGTCGATGGGCGGCAACAGTACGGGCGAAGCCATCTTTACCTTCGACGAGCAGTTCGTGCTTGGTCGTTGGGATGAAGGTGAAGCGACCTACTTTCTGGAACCACTCTGGCGCTTTGTGCCCGGTGCCGACCGCGAACTGTACGTTATCTACGAAGAACGAGCGGCTATTATACCGGAAGGTTTCTGTGGTGCCAATGTGCCTGCACAGATGGAAGAGCTGGAGCACAGAGGTGATCACGATCATGACCACGATCATGCAAACGAGCAGCAAAACCGCAGTGTAGGGGAGTGCCTCATTACGGAACTGGCACTAGCCTCCGACTTTGAGCTGTACCAGGATTTTGGTAGCAATGCCACCAGTGTGGAAAACTTCATGCTGAACAACCTGGCGAATGTGCAGACCAACTATGATGATGAGTTTGCTGATGAAATCCTCTTTGAGGTGGTTACTACCTTCATTGCTACCTGTAGTGCCACGAGCTGTGACCCCTGGACCAACAGCACTAACGCAGGTACCCTGCTGAACGACTTTACCGACTGGGGTAATGGTGGTGGATTTGGTGGTGTGACCTACGACGTGGCTACTTTGTGGTCGGGACGTAACTTTAACGGCGGCACCATTGGGGTGGCCTGGTTAAGTGGCCTTTGCTCTAACCTCCGTTATAATACGTGCGAAAACTTTAGCTCGAACTCGCAGACCCTGCGCGTACTTTGGTCGCACGAATTGGGGCACAACTTCGGCTCCGGACACGATAATAGCGGTACCTGGATCATGTCGCCATCGGTAAATACTTCTACCCAGTGGTCGGCACAGTCACAGAATGTAATTAATAACCTGATTGCATCGGTAGGCTGCCTGAGCAGTTGTGGAAGCATAGCTCCGCCGACCGCCTTTATTGAGGTGTCGACAGAGGAGGCCTGTACCGGAAGCTACGTTGCTTTCTTTGATGAAAGTGACGGCACCGTAACTGACCGCTTTTGGGATTTTCCGGGTGGTACGCCTTCCTTCTCTACCGATCCGCACCCAATAGTATACTACGAAAACCCTGGTACCTACAGTGCCTTCCTGCAGGTAGAAAACAGCCAGGGAGATGACTTTACAGATATCACGGTATTCATTGATTTGGATGATGAGTACCGCAAGGTGATTCACTACGCCAATTTTGAGGACGGATTTGATGGATGGGGTGTTGAAAACCCAGACAATGACGTTACTTGGGAGCTGGTGGATGTAGAAGGTAACCTGGGAGACCAGGCCGTATGGGTGGATAATTTCGACTACGATGCCGACGGAGAAACCGACGGTTTGGTAAGTCCTTTCTTCGACCTGTCGGCGGAGGCTAATGTGCGCCTGAGCTTTGAATACGCTTATGCGCGATTCAACAGTGGTTTGCGCGATCAGCTGCGGGTGTATGTATCCACTGATGGTGGTAACACTTTCCCCAACTTGATTTTTGAGGGCGACGAAACCGGTGGTGGCAACTTTGCTACAGCGCCAGATCAGAATAGCCGGTTTAGTCCTTCAAGTGGAGACGACTGGTGTGGTATTAGCCCTTCCTGTATAGACCTCGATCTTTCGGCCTTCGCCGGAGAGAGCGATGTAGTCATCATGATCGAGAATGTGAATGGTTTTGGCAACAGCATGTTTGTGGATAACATTCAGCTTTCCTCTGCCTGTGGCGCGGTAGAACCGCCTACAGCAAACTTCTCGCAAGATCGGGAGATCGGCTGTGCTCCTTTAGTGGTAGCTTTCCAGGATGAATCGGAAGGCGTGATCACTGATTGGGAGTGGACCTTCGAGAATGGCGACCCCGACTTTAGCTTTGAGCAAAACCCATTCTCGGAATGGACGGAGCCCGGTGTATACGAAGTAAGCCTGACGGTTTCCAATAGCCTGGGTAGCGATACTTATACCGTAGTTGAGTCAGTAACGGTACTGGGCCCACCAGCTACGGCTGATTTTAGCTATACCAATACTGGACTGACGTACGACTTCACTGATCTGTCGTCGGCTGATGCCGAAGATTGGGCCTGGGATTTTGGTGATGGCGGTTTTAGCTTTGAGCAGAACCCTACCCACACCTACGCCGAGCCAGGCACCTACGAAGTAGAGCTGGAGGTATTTAATAGTTGCGGTAGCACCATTACCAGCCAGACCATTGTAGTTGAACCTGTGCTACGTGCTGATTTCATTAGTACCGAGGCGATTGGCTGTTCTCCGCTAGAGGTTAAATTCATCGACCTGTCGGAAGGAGAGCCTGATAGTTGGTTCTGGGAGTTCTCGGGTGGAACCCCTGCAACTTCGGATGAGCAGAACCCTACCATTATCTACAACGAACCAGGCGTATACGATGTGAGCCTGACGATTACTGCCGGTGGCGAGACCGACGAGATCACCATGCAAGCTTTTGTGCAGGTGCTTCCGCTACCAACGGCTAGTTTTACCGCTACGCTGGCCCCTGGCCAGGCGAGCCCCATGATTACCAATACGTCTACTGATGCGGATAGCTATAGCTGGGACTTTGGTAATGGTGATGCCTCCACGGAGGAAAATCCGAGTGTTACGTATACCGAAGCGGGTACGTACACCATTACGCTGACCGCTACCAACGAGTGTGGAAGCAGTACTGCTACCCAGGAGGTGGAGGTGATCTTCCCGGTAGAGCCTTCTTTTACGGCTACCGAAACGGAAGGTTGTGTGCCCTTCACAACTACCTTTATGGCCGTGCCACAAGGCGAAGGATTGACTTATGAGTGGGAATTTGAGGGTGGTTCGCCCGATGTTTCTACTGATCCTAATCCAGTGGTTACCTACGACCAGCCAGGTAGCTATAACGTGAGCCTGACCATTACCAATGCTGCAGGCCCTGCTACTGTAGTAGAGTCGGATTATATTGTCGTAAACGACGGGCCGACTGCAGCTTTCGAGGCGGAGACTACCCCCGGAAGCCTGACCGTAGATTTGACCGACCTAAGTACCAATGCAGACAATGTAAGCTGGGACTTCGGAGATGGCACCATCGACGATACCAATCCTACCTCTTATACCTATGCCGAAGCGGGCACCTACACCATCCGCCTGACGGCTGAAAACGAGTGTGGAACTGATGTAGCCACGCAGGACATCACTTTAGTACTGCCGGTTACTCCAGTTATTACGGCCTCCGTAACGGAAGGCTGTACGCCATTGACCGTTGAGTTTTCAGCTGGCCCCGAAGGCGAAGGACAAACTTACCTCTGGCAATTCACCGGTGGTGATCCGGTGACCAGCACTGACCCTAATGTGAGTGTTACTTACACAACACCCGGTGTCTTTGATGTAAGCCTGACCATTGCCAACGCCGCTGGTTCGGAGACTACTACCGAAGTGGGGCTGATTTCAGTGGGGCAAGGCCCGGAAGCTGCCTTTACGGTAGATAATACCCTGGGTAGCGCTGATATTTCGCTGACGAATAACAGCAGCTTTGCCGACAGCTACGAGTGGTTCTTCGGCGACGGAAATATGTCGACCGCTACGGAACCCAGCCATACTTATGATGGTGAGGGTACTTACGAAATTATGCTGGTGGCTACCAATGAGTGTGGTACAGATACTGCCCGCCAAATGGTGGAGATTATTTTTGTGCCAGAACCAACGATTACTGCTACTGTAAGTGGTGATTGTGCGCCTGTAACGGTGGTATACGAAGCTAGCCCAATGGGCGAAGGATTCACTTACGCCTGGGACTTCCCCGGTGGTGACCCATCTACTAGCGACGAAGCGGTAGTAACGGTGGTGTATGCCGAAGCCGGTACTTACGCTGCTACCCTGACCGTAACGAACGCAGCCGGTTCGGCTTCGACGATGCTAAGCGATGATATTGTGGTGCTTCCATTACCAATGGTTTCTTTCACCAGCGATTATGTGCTGGGTGCACAAACGGTGACCTTTACGAGCACCAGCGAGAACGTAACGGAATTGAACTGGGACTTCGGTGATGGTACAATGGCTACCGGAACAGAAGTAACGCACACTTATACCGAAGCCGGTGAATACGTAGTGACACTGACCGGTACCGGACCATGTGGTGAGGATGTGAGTACACAAACAGTTGTGATTGTACTACCGCCTGCCGGCGGATTTACCGCGGATGCTACCGAGGGTTGCGTACCATTTGAGGTGAATTTCACTGCTGCTGATCAGGGCGACGGATTTACCTACGCCTGGACATTCGCCGGAGGTGATCCTGGCATGAGTACTGCGGCTAGTCCTACCGTGACTTACGATACTCCGGGTACTTATGATGTAACGCTGGTGGTGACTAATGCTGCTGGTAGCGTAACTACTACAGAGGAAGGACTTATTACGGTAGGTGATGTGCCACCCGCCTTCATTGATTTGGAGACGGAACTGGGCAGCCTAATGATTAGTGTAAGCGGACCAGACAGCCCGAACATTGACGAGTGGCAGTGGAATTTTGGTGACGGCAACGAAGCTACAGGAGTCAATGCTACGCATACTTACGCTGCTTCGGGTACGTACACCATCACGCTTACCACCACCAACGAATGTGGCACTGCCACAGCAACAACTGAGGTGACCGTACTCACTGCTCCGGCAGGTACCTTTACGGCAAGTACGCTGAACATCTGCCCAGGAGAAACTATCCTGTTTGCGGCGGACGAAACCGAAGGCGTAACCTACAGCTGGGATATCCCGGGTGGTGATCCTTCAAGCAGCACCGATGCTTCCGTTGGGGCAACCTTTGCGGTAGCGGGTACTTATGAGGTAAGCCTGAGTGTAACGAATGCAGCAGGTACCACAACTACCAGCCAGACCGTAGTGGTTAACGAATTGCCAGTGGCTGACTTCTTCTTTACTACCAACGGTCTTACGGCCAGCTTTACGAATACCAGCCTGAATGCGACTAGCTTCGTTTGGATTTTCCCTGGTAATGATAGCACGGAAGAAAATCCGGAGTATACCTTCCCTGGTGTAGGAACCTACGAGGTGACCTTGTTGGCAGGCAACGACTGTGGTGAAGATTCACGGACCCTGACCGTAGAAATTGCAGGCGAAATTCCGAGTGTCAACTTTACGGCCGAGAATAACGAGGGTTGTAGCGGGCTAACGGTATCCTTCTTTAGCATGACCGAAGGAGCGGATGAAATTATGTGGAGTTTCCCCGGCGGAACACCTTCTACATCTACCGATCCTAATCCGATGGTGAGCTACGAAAATCCAGGGGTGTACACGGTTACACTAATGGCGAGTAACGCCTTTGGTACCAACGCCATCACTCAGGAGGCAATCGTAACGATTTATGAAGAAGCATCGGCTAGTGTTAGCTTTGACTTAGTGGAAACCACAGCTACGTTCAGTGCTGATGCTACCGCAGTGACCAGTTTCACCTGGACCTTCCCCGACGGATCTACTTCGACGATGGAGGAGCCTAGCTACACCTTCCCTGGTAACGGGACGTATACCGTTTTGTATACCTACAGCGGCCCTTGTGGGCAGGGAGAAATAAGCACCGAAGTAGTGATAGATGGTGCCCTGCCGGTGATTGATGTACAGACCGATGTGAATACGGGTTGTGGCCCGCTCACAGTTAGCTTTACGGATGCTTCGGAAAATAACCCGACCAGCTGGTCGTGGAGCTTCCCTGGTGGTGATCCAGAAACATCAGATGAGCAAATGGTATTCGTTACCTACAACACGCCAGGTGTTTACTCGGCTAGTTTGACGGTAAGTAACGTTTACGGTAGTGCAACTATGGAGTTGACGGATGTGATTACCGTTTTGGCTGCTCCAGCAGTGCCGAGCTTTACCGCCAATACTGCCGATGACATCACCTTTGATTTTGCAGTGACGGATGCCGTTGCCGGTGTCAGCTACAGCTGGGACTTCGGTGACGATACGACAGGAGATGGAGAGATGACCAGCCACACCTACACGGAAGATGGCATGTACGAAGTAACGCTAACCGCTACCAACGAGTGTGGAAGTGAGATTGCAACAACAATGGTAACGGTAATCATCACCTCCACGGAAACGCCACTTTGGACGATTGGCTTACAGCTCGCTCCTAACCCAACACCAAACTGGCTGCACCTGACGGCTCAGTCGTGGCCGGAAACGGGCGAACTACGCTACCGCCTGATCAATACCCTCGGGCAGCAATTGGAGCAAGGCCTCTGGCCGGTAAGTACAGGCAACTGGCGCCAGTCGCTGGATATAAGCCGCCTGCCTGCCGGAACGTATTTGCTACAGCTGGGCTGGCAAGATGAAGTATGGACGCAAAAAGTAATTAAGCAGTAAGACTAACTTAAGTCACTGTTTATAATCTGAACTACCTCAGGTGCCACGAGTAGCAAGCATTGCGAAGACGGTACCTGGGGTGGTTTTTTTGTTGATTATACTCTGATTCCCCTTACCTTTGCCAACCTAACCAGACCAAATAAAATATGACCCGACTCAGCGTCAACGTCAATAAAGTAGCTACGCTTAGAAATGCGCGTGGCGGAAATCTTCCTGACCTTGTTCAGGTAGCTAAGGATTGTGAAGCTTTTGGTGCACAGGGCATTACGGTTCACCCTCGCCCCGACGAGCGCCACATTCGTTATAGCGATGTGCCAGCGTTGAAACAGATCGTAACGACGGAATACAATATTGAAGGTTACCCCAACCGACGGTTTCTGGATTTGGTATTGGCCAACCGGCCGGATCAATGTACGTTGGTACCCGATGCCCCGGGCGTTCTGACATCAGACCAGGGGTGGGATACCATTGGCCAGGCAGATTTGCTGCGCGATGTGGTCACTGAACTACAGGAAGCGGGCATCCGTGTCTCAGTTTTTGTCGATGCCGAAGAACGCTTTGTAGAAGGTGCTAAAGCAGTAGGTGCCGACCGCATCGAATTTTACACGGGCAACTACGCCAAGGCCTTTGCGGCTGATCCTGAGGTCGCCGTAACACCGCATCGACGTGCCGCTTTGCGAGCACAGGAAATTGGCATCGGAGTGAATGCCGGGCACGACCTGAATCTCGAAAATTTATCCTTCTATTGTAAAAATGTTCCGGGTCTCCTGGAGGTGTCCATTGGACACGCTCTAATCTGCGACGCTTTATACTTTGGTTTACAGAATGTTATCCAGATGTATCTACGGCAGTTGCGCTAAAATGTCCAAATATTTTATGCTGCTGGCAGCGTTTGGTGAGAAATATCCGTTCTTAACACTGTGTTGATGTCAAAAATATTTCTCACCTTTAGCCCGTCGAAAAGAAACGCTTACACATAGTTCAATAGTAAAATTCACCCGTAAGCATTAGGAACTTTCCCTAGGAAACTCGCCCAGCTCAATAGTAAAACCTCAATAAAACCAGTACGAAAAACATTGTCGTTTTGTGCGATAATGCAAAGGTATACAGTAGAATATGCTACTGTATTGACTAGTATTTTTTATTTAAAACGCCATTAGTATGAAAAAACTCTCACTAGTTCTATCGCTAGTGCTGTTCACGGTGGGCTTTGCTATGGCCCAACGGACAGTCTCGGGTACTATTACCGATGACGGCGGCGAGCCGCTAATCGGTGCCAGTATCTTAGTTAAGGGCACTTCTTCCGGTACAGTAACCGACATCGACGGTTCTTACTCTGTAGAGTTGCCAGACGGGTCAAAAATCCTCGTAGTAAGCTACACCGGATTTGAGACACGTGAAATCGAAGTGGGTGTCAGCAATACGCTTGACATTACCATGAGCGAAGGTGTTGCACTGGACGAAGTCGTTGTGACTGGTCTGGGTATTCGCCGCGAGAAAAAAGCACTTGGTTATGCGGTAACCACGCTGAGTAATGATCAGCTGGAGTTGAGACCGGAAGCCGACGTTGCTCGTGTTCTTCGTGGTAAGGTACCAGGTGTGGATATCTCCGCAACTTCCGGTTTGGCCGGTTCTGGTACTAACGTAATCATTCGTGGTTACTCTTCTATTACCGGTTCTAACCAGCCATTGTTCATCGTAGACGGTGTACCTTTCAACTCTGCTACCAGCGAAGACCGCGGAAACCTGGCCGGTGGTCAGTCTTCTTCAAGCCGCTTCCTGGACTTGGATCCTAACAACATCGCTGAGGTATCTGTATTGAAAGGTCTTTCTGCAACAGTACTTTACGGTGAGAACGGACGTAACGGTGTAATCCTGATTACAACCAAAAATGGCCGTGGTGGTGCTGATTTGAACAAAAAGCTGGAAGTGACTGTAGATCAGTCTTTCTTCGCTAACCAAATCGCATCGCTTCCTGATGACCAGGATGCTTACGGTAACGGATGGCAGAACTTCGCTTCTGCGGCCTTCTCTAACTGGGGTGCTCCATTTGATCAGCCAAACAACAATGGTCTGACTGATGGTACTATCGCTCACCCTTACGACCGTGGTGCTTTGGCGGATGACCTGCCACAGTATGCTGGTGCTCGTTACGACTACCGTCCTTACGACAACCTGCAGAACTTCTTCGAGACCGGTACGATTGCCAACACTTCGATCAACATTTCCAGCCAGGTGGGTAACGGTACTTCCGTTAACTTCAACTACGGCTACCGCAACGAAGATGGCTTTATTCCACTGAGTAACATGGAGAAGCACAACTTCGGTTTGGGTACTTCTACTCAGTTGGGCAACGGCCTGAAAGTAAACACTACTTTCAACTACGTTAACCTGGATCGTGTTGCTCCTCCAGCGGGTGCTTCAACTAGCTCTAACCCTAACGACGGTGCGTCACTGTTCTCGAACGTATTCTATACGCCTCGTTCGGTTTCTCTGTTCGATCTCGAATATGCGAACCCTGCTGATAACTCTTCTATCTACTACCGTGGTGGTAACGACATCCAGCACCCACTCTGGACGTTGAACAATACTCAGGATACTGAGAAAGTTGGTCGTTTCTTCGGTACAGTAGCTTTGAGCTATGAGCTGGCAGATTGGTTGACAGCTAACTACCGCGTAGGTATTGACGGTTACAACCAGCGCAAGCGCTACTCCATCAACAAAGGTGGTGGCCAGATCGCTGACGGTACCCTGCAGTCTTCTGAGCGTGCCAACTTCATTCAGGATCATACCTTCAACTTCCAGTACAATGCCAGCCTCAGCAATGACCTGACATTAGACGGTATCCTGGGTGTTAACATGCGTCGTGACGTATTGGATCGTACCTTCACTAACAGCTCTGAGCAGTTGGTATACGGTCTGTTGACTCACGACAACTTCATCAACCACAACAACCAGTCTGACCGCCAGGAAGAAAACCTCATCGGTGCTTACCTGACGGCTTCTTTGGGTTATAAGAACTTCTTGTACTTCAATGTACAGGCTCGTAACGACTGGACTTCTACTTTGGAGAAGGACAACCGTTCTGTTCTTTACCCTTCTGCTTCTGTGTCGTTCATTCCTACGGAAGCATTTGCTGGCCTGCAGAACAACAACACGCTTAACTACTTGAAGTTGCGTGTTGGTTACGGTACATCTGCCGGTTACCCAAGCCCATACTCTACTCGTAATATCCTGGGTGTTACTCCTCGTGAGTTCATCACTGCTGGTGGTACGGTTATCAACACCAACACTATCGACGACAAGTTTGGTAACCCAGACTTGATGCCAGAGATTCACACGGAGGTAGAATTTGGTTTGGAGGCGCGTATGTTCAACAACCGTGTTGGCATCGACCTTTCTGTATTTGACAAGAACTCTACTGACCTGATCATCGATCTGCCACTGGATGCATCTACAGGTTACGACGAAACCACCATCAACGCTGCCGAGGTGAACAACCAGGGTATCGAATTGGGGCTTTCTTTGACGCCTATCCGCTCGGGTGACTTCACCCTGACTTTGAACGGTAACTTCACTGCGCTGGAAACTACCGTAGAAAAGTTGGCTGATGGTATCGATCAGTTCGCAATTGACCAGCTGTTTGCTTATGGTTTGGGTAGCTACGCTATTCCTGGCCAGCCTTACGGTGTAATCCAGGGTGAGCAAGTACTGCGTGACGACAACGGAAATCTGGTAGTATCTGCTGGTGGTGTTTACCAGGTAGATCCTAGTATCACTGTTTTGGGTGATCCTAACCCAGACTTCAACCTGAATGGTGGTATCACCATGTCTTACAAAGGCTTGACTTTCAATGCGCTGGTAACTTACCAGGAAGGTGGATCTATCTACGCTACTTTGCCATCTACTTTGATGGGCCGTGGTATCCTGCAAGAAACCGACTTCGACCGTTTCGTACCGGTTATTGCTCCTGGTGTTACTGCTGATGGTTCACCTAACACTTTCCAGATTACACCTAACCGCCACTACTGGGAGAACGGTGGTGTATTCATCGACGAAATGCGTGTTTACGATGCTAGCTATGTGAAGCTGCGTGAGATCTCTTTGTCTTATGCACTACCTGCTACACTGCTGGAGAACTCTCCATTCGGTAAAGTACAGTTCACGCTTTCTGGTCAGAACCTGTGGTTTGATGCACTTGGCTTCCCTGACGGTGCCAACTTCGACCCTGAGGTTATCAGTACTGGTGTAGGTAACACCCGTGGATTTGAGTTAATGAACGTACCTACCTCTAAGCAAATTGGTGGTAGCGTTCGTCTGACTTTCTAAACAAACAGCGCATAAAACATTATGATGAAATTTAAAAATATATTACTGCCGACGCTGACTTTGGCCATCTTGGTTTCAGCTTGTGGTTTAACGGAGCTGGACCTGCTCAATGATCCGTCGGAAGTAACAGCAGATAACGTGGAGCTGGACTTGCTCTACAACAATGTGGTTAAAGAGTTTGCTGACTTTGTAGATGAAGTTAGTGACGAAACCATGCCTTACGTTCGGATGACTGCCATGGACGGTGGTTTCCAGTACTTCAACCAGGACGGTCCTGGTGACTTCAACTTCTTGTGGTCACAAGCCTACAACAACCTGATGCCAGATATTAACCTGGTATTGGAATTAGCTGGTGAACAAGGCTTTACTGTACATACAGGAAGTGCCAAGATCATGCAGGCTTATGTACTGATGTCATTGGTTGACGTTTTCGGTGATATTCCTTATTCTGAAGCTTTTCAGGGTATTGCTAACCCAAGCCCTAAGGCGGATGATGATGAGGCAGTTTACAGTGTAGCATTGGGCCTTTTGGACGAAGCGATTGCTGAATTGGCTAATCCTGTAAGTCCTCCTGATTTTGATCCTTACTACGGTGGCGACGCTACTGGTTGGATCAAGCTGGCTAACACTTTGAAGCTGCGCTACCACGTACAGACTCGTCTGGTGGGTGGTTCTGCTAGCGAAATCAATGCTTTGTTGGACAAAGTGATTTCTGATCCAAGCGAAGACTTTGAATTCCCTTACGGTCTTGACCGTCAGACTGACCCAGACATTCCAGACTCTCGTCACCCTTACTATCAGGATGGCTATGAGAATGGCGGTCCTAGCTGGTACATGTCTAACTACATGATGTGGCAGATGATCCTGGAGAAAGGATTGGTTGACCCACGTGTACGTTACTACTTCCGTCGTCAGGATGCTTTCGAAGACAATGAGAACCAGTTTACACTGGAATGTCAGGCAGCTCCTTACCCACTGCACTGGGCTGACGGCTATCCGTGGTGTACGGCATCTGGCGATTTTGTGGATATTGACAATAACTTCGGTGGCTACTGGGGACGTAACCACGGTGATGCCAGTGGTATTCCACCAGATGATCTGAAGCGTACAGCTTGGGGCTTGTACCCAGGTGGTGGTGCTTTTGACAACATTCCTGATATCATTGACGGTGAAGACCCAGAAGACAACCCATTCCAGGTTTCTAACAGTGGTACCGACGGCGCTAGAGGACAAGGTATCCAGCCTATCGTTCTGACTAGCTACGTTCACTTCCTGCGTTCTGAGGCTGCGTTGATGATGGGTACCAACGATGACCCACGCGTACAGCTGGAAGCTGCCGTACGTGCTTCTATTGCTAAGGTGATGAGCTTCAGCAGTGTTGGTACTGTAGATCCGGATTATGAGCCAACAGAAGATGACGTTGAAGCTTATGTAGCTAAGGTGCTGGAAATGTATGACAATGCTGCTGACGATGATGAGCGTCTGAACGTAATCATCGGTGAGTTCCGTCTGGCACTGCACGGTATGGGCTTGGATGCATTCAATGCATACCGCCGTACTGGTAAGCCTGAAGGTATGGAGCCAACGTTCCAGGCTAATCCTGGTCCGTTCCCACGTACTTTCTGGTACCCAGCAGACTACGTTAACCGTAACTCAAGTGCGTCTCAGCGTGCTGACTTAACTCAACGGGTATTCTGGGATACTAACCCAGGCGATCTGCAATAATTCACTAAATAACAATGATGCTGTTGCCGGCTCAACCGGCAACAGCTCATGCTAAAATAAATTCATCGAAGATGAAAAAAATCAATCTGATTTTATTTAGCATTGTGCTCCTCCTGGTAGGTACCAGTTGTGAAAAAGATCGGACTTTCGTAGAGTTTCAGGATCTTGAGTATGGAGCATATGCACGGTTATTGAGCCAGGACGGTATTCTTTTTGAAGATGACCCAAGCTCAAGCATTACAACGGAAGTAGAGTTCTATGATATAAACGAAGGTAAAGATGTAGCCTCTTATTCATGGGCAGTAAGCTATATTGATAAGATCAATGACGGAGCAGATAATGCTGGCCCGGCTGATTTAATGACGATCACTGCATCTGAATTCGGAACTTCTACTTCAGGCTTACCTAATGCTATTTTTTCATTCTCTGTTCAGCAAATGCTAGATGCCTTGGGCATTACACTAGCTGATATTCAGGGAGGAAGCTCTTTTCGACTGGATGCTACTATCACAATGAATGATGGTAGAACATTCACTGCAGCCAATACTGGTAACAACATCGTGTCTTCCGCCGCATTCCAAGCTCTGTTTAGTTTTGACGCAGACTTGTTATGCCCATCTTCCCTAGGAGGAGATATAAATTATGTTACCACTAGTGGAGTTACGGGTGGTGGTGGACCTGCTTGTCCAGATGAAATTACGGGTACTATTACGCTTACTGAGGTAGGCCTTGGCGACTATGAGGTTTCAGATGCGTCATTGGGGGTCTTTGGCTCTTGCTGGGGCGACAACCCCGCCACTGGTGTAAACTTAGTAGATGCGTGTAATATTATTCGTCTTACAGGAGCTGATCAGTACGGAGATAGCTATACTTGGACAATTACCGATATTTCAGGCCCTACAATGACTGTAGATTTTGAAAACACCTATGGTGATGGAGGTACTTCTGTATTGACACGTGCGGATGGTGCTGACTGGCCACCGTTGGTTAACTAGATTAATGGAATTACATGATTCCATTTTGTGTACTGACATAACTATATGAATGTAGTGACGGACTTGAGATATTTTATTCTCAAGTCCGTTTTTAAATCAAAGATTATGAAGTATATATTAAAAACTTTTGTTGCTTTTTGTACTTTGTTTTTAGTCGGATGCGAATCGGTTAGTAACGATGATTTAAATCCTGGAATCTCTGATCAAATCTTAGAAGAAATAGAAACTCAAGAGTCCCTTTTTGGTTTTCTAGACCAACAAAAGAAAGGGTATTGGGAGGGGAGTGTAAAAGATGGAATAGTAAAAAAATACCTTCAGTTAGGTGGAGAGTGGAATCTATTAGAAGATTCTGGAAGGTATCCTTTGTGCAGTACAAATGGCGTCTTTTACCCTAACGGAAATGATACTTCTCCTTGCCTGGTTAGGCATAAAATTACCTTTCTTGATGATTACTATGAACGATACGAAGATGAAATAACTATTTTTATCTATTTCGAATTTGATATTCAATCTTGCCATGAGTACGTATATAATGTGCCTTCTTTATACACATTTGAGTGTCTTGTTGAGCAACCGAATGAGTGGCTAGAAATTTTTATGGTCTATCTTCGTCTTAATTCTGATACTGGAGAATATGAATTAATCAAAAGGTTAGTTTGTGGTGCTGGGTATAGTTGTGGTTAGTTCTTCTAATGGTAATGGCGTTGACTGGCCACCATTGTTCAACTAATCACTGTTGAATTTATTCATTCAATAGTTTGATTATAACCGAT
>Ga0031669_1019676_pt1 | contig 13639 bp, 26 predicted proteins | sample DeeseametaMP1240_FD_75010 | JGI IMG/M metagenome (GOLD analysis project Ga0031669, IMG submission 75010) | Metatranscriptome of deep ocean microbial communities from South Indian Ocean - MP1240 (Metagenome Metatranscriptome) | ecosystem: Environmental > Aquatic > Marine > Oceanic ...
CTGTACTTCAACAACATCTTCTTCCGCTACAGCGACTGGACGGTCAACCAGCTCAACAAAGGCCATAGGAGCCTTGTCGCCAGGACGGAAACCACATTTCAGAATGCGGATGTAACCACCTGGACGGGACTCATAACGAGGACCCAGTTCGTTGAACAGTTTACCAACAGCTTCTTTGCTGCGAGTACGGGAGAAAGCCAGACGACGGTTGGCAACTGAATCTTCTTTTGCAAGAGTAATCAGAGGTTCAGCAACACGACGCAGTTCTTTCGCTTTTGGCACAGTCGTTTTAATGACTTCGTGTTCGAACAGGCTCACGGCCATGTTCTTCAACATGGCTTGACGGTGTGCGCTGGTACGATTGAAGTGACGACCACTTTTACGATGACGCATGGTTTAATTCCTTACTAACTGAACGTGAGGCTTAAGCCAGCACTTTGTCGTCGTTACGGAGGCTGGCAGGTGGCCAGTTCTCCAGGTGCATACCCAACGACAGGCCGCGAGATGCCAGCACGTCTTTGATTTCAGTCAGAGACTTTTTACCGAGGTTAGGCGTCTTCAACAGCTCTACTTCAGTACGCTGAATCAGATCACCAATGTAGTAAATGTTTTCTGCCTTCAAGCAGTTGGCGGAACGGACAGTCAGTTCCAAATCGTCAACCGGACGCAACAGAATCGGATCGATTTCCTCTTCTTCACGTACCTGTTCAACGACTTCGTCATTTTCAAGATTAACGAAGATAGCCAACTGCTGCTGCAGGATAGTCGCGGAACGACGGATCGCTTCTTCCGGATCGATGGTACCGTTGGTTTCCAGGTCGATAACAAGCTTGTCCAGGTCAGTACGCTGTTCCACACGAGCGCTTTCGACGCTGTAGGAAACACGCTTGACCGGGCTGTAAGTTGCATCCAGCTGGAGTTTGCCAATCGCCTTGGTTTCTTCATCGTTCTGGTAACGAGACTCAACTGTCTCGTAACCGCGACCGGAAGCAACCTTCAGGTTCATTTTCAGCTCGGCACCTTCGCCAAGATGAGCAATGACGTGATCTGGGTTGGCAATTTCAACACCGTGATCCAGTTGAATATCGGCAGCTGTCACCGCACCCGGACCAGTTTTGGTCAGGATCAGGGTTGCTTCGTCACGCTCATGCAATTTGACTGCTACGCCCTTCAGGTTCAGCAGGATTTCAATTACATCTTCCTGCACACCTTCCATGGCGCTGTATTCGTGTAGCACGCCTTCAATTTCGCACTCCACCAACGCCGCACCCGGCATTGATGACAACAGAATACGACGCAAGGCAGCACCAAGTGTGTGCCCAAAACCTCGCTCCAGTGGCTCCAACGTTACCTTGGCAAAGGTAGCGTTGACTTCGTCCACCTGAATATTACGAGGTGTCAAAAATTCATTCACTGCACGCTGCATAGCTGCCCTCAAGCTCCTCTATTACTTGGAGTAAAGTTCTACGATCAGGTTCTCGTTGATCTCAGCAGGGAGATCAGCGCGTTCCGGAGCAGAGTTGAAAGTGCCTTCCATCTTGCTCTTGTCGACGTTGATCCAGGCACAATCCGGGCGCTGATCAGCCAATTCCAGTGCAGTCTTGATGCGATCCTGAGTTTTTGACTTCTCGCGAATCGCGACAACATCACCACTCTTTACGGAAAAAGACGGAATATTTACGGTACGACCATTAACAATGATCGCCTTGTGAGAAACCAGCTGGCGAGCTTCCGCACGAGTAGAACCGAAGCCCATGCGGTATACAACGTTGTCCAGACGGGATTCCAGCAGTTGCAACAGGTTTTCACCGGTTGCGCCTTTACGGCGAGCTGCTTCTTTGTAGTAGCTACGGAACTGCTTTTCCAGAACGCCGTACAAACGACGAACTTTCTGCTTCTCACGCAGCTGTAAACCGTAGTCAGACAAACGACCACGACCGGCGCCATGAACGCCTGGCTTGGTTTCTGCCTTACATTTGGAATCCAGTGCACGAACACCGCTCTTCAGGAACAGGTCAGTACCTTCGCGACGAGACAGTTTGCATTTTGGACCAATATAACGTGCCATATTTCTGCCTCCTTATACTCGACGCTTCTTGGGTGGACGACAACCGTTGTGAGGGATCGGGGTTACGTCTGTGATGTTGGAAATCTTGTATCCACATGCATTCAGAGCGCGAACCGCAGACTCACGACCAGGACCTGGGCCCTTGACTTCGACGTCCAGATTCTTCAATCCGTATTCCTTTGCAGCTTCACCAGCGCGCTCTGCAGCAACCTGGGCGGCGAAAGGAGTACTTTTACGAGAACCACGGAAACCGGAACCGCCAGCAGTAGCCCATGAAAGAGCATTACCTTGACGATCTGTAATGGTTACGATGGTATTGTTAAAAGAGGCATGTATGTGGGCGATACCGTCCACTACCTGCTTTTTAACCTTTTTCTTCGTTGATTTTTGTGGCTTAGCCATTTGTTAATCCTGCTTTTAATATCAACACTGCAACAAGTGAATGCAGCTACACTAAAAGACCGACGCAATATTACTTGCGAATCGGCTTACGCGGACCCTTACGGGTACGAGCGTTGGTTTTAGTACGCTGACCGCGAAGAGGCAGGCTACGACGATGACGAATTCCGCGGAAGCAGCCCATGTCCATCAAACGCTTGATGTTCATCTGCACTTCACGACGCAAGTCACCTTCTACAGTAAACTTTCCTACTTCATTACGGATTGCATCCAGCTGCTCTTCGCTCAGCTCGCCAATACGAGTGTTTTCAGCAATACCACTGGCAGCACAAATTTGCTGGGCGGTGGTTTTGCCTACACCGTAGACGTAGGTCAGAGAGATTACTGCATGCTTGTTGTCAGGAATGTTGACACCGGCAATACGGGCCATGTCTAACTCCGTTACACTTTACTTGATGAAAGGGCGCGAAATAGTACAGGTGGCTTGATCAAAAATCAAGCCACCTGTACGTAACTCACCCACCGTATCAGGATATTAACCCTGACGTTGTTTGTGCTTTGGATCGCTACAGATAACTCGAACGCTACCGTTGCGACGAATGATCTTGCATTCGCGGCACATTTTTTTAACAGACGCACGTACTTTCATGACGGTCTCCTAAAATGGGATCAACGAGGAGTTGATCCCATGTTCTTCAAGTTCGATTTCTTCATCAGAGAGTCATACTGGTGAGACATCAGGTGGGATTGAACCTGAGCCATAAAATCCATCACCACAACGACGACAATCAACAGGGACGTTCCACCAAAGTAAAAAGGCACATCAGCAAGTACAATCAGGAACTGTGGTAACAGACACACAGCTGCGATGTAGATAGAGCCGAACAGTGTCAGGCGGCCGAGTACACCATCGATGTATTTGGCGGTCTGAATGCCAGGGCGAATCCCAGGGATGAAGGCACCGGATTTCTTCAGATTGTCTGCAACTTCTTTCGGGTTGAACATCAACGCCGTGTAGAAATAACAGAAGAAGATGATTCCAGCAGCGAACAATACAATGTATAGGGGCTGGCTTGGAGCCAGCGCCAGGCTGACGTCCTGTAACCATTCCATTCCCTCACCTTTGCCAAACCAGGTTCCCAGGGAAGCCGGGAAAAGCAGCAATGAGGAAGCGAAAATGGCAGGGATTACACCAGCCATATTCAGTTTCAGAGGCAGATGGCTGCTTTGAGCAGCCATCTGGCGATTACCTTGCTGACGCTTGGCGTAGTTGATCGTGATACGGCGTTGGCCGCGTTCAACGAATACAACAAAGGCGACTACAACAACAGCAAGAGCCGTAATCACCAGCAACAGCAGGATATTCAAATACCCTTGACGCGCAGACTCAAAGGCCTGACCAATAGCAGAAGGTAGCCCAGCTACAATACCAGCGAAAATCAGAATCGAAATACCGTTACCAATACCCCGCTCCGTCACCTGCTCACCAAGCCACATCATGAATACGGCACCAGCGACAAATGAAGGAACAGCAGCAATATAGAAATCGATTCCGGAAGAGAAAGTGACTCCCTGCCCCGCCAGGCCAGCGGAAACACCGAAAGCCTGAATGGTAGCGAGAAGGACGGTACCGTAACGCGTGTACTGCGTAATCTTGCGGCGCCCGGATTCCCCTTCCTTTTTCAGCTGCTCTAGCTGAGGGCTCACTGCCGTCAGCAGTTGCATAATGATCGATGCCGAAATATACGGCATGATCCCAAGAGCCAGAATACTCATACGCTCCAGTGCACCACCAGAGAACATGTTGAACATCTCAAGGATCGTGCCCTGATTCTGCTCAAACAGTCTGGCCAGCGCTTCCGGGTTAATACCCGGAACCGGAATGTGAGTACCAATGCGATATACAACAATTGCCAGCAATACAAATTTAATACGGGACCAGAGTTCTCCCATCCCTTTTTGCATGCCTTGTGGTAGTGAGCCTGGAGTAGCCATTAGTCTTCGACCTTACCGCCTGCTGCTTCAATGGCAGCCAGAGCGCCCTTTGTAACTTTCAAACCTTTGACGGTCACAGCTTTTTTGACTTCACCGGACAAGATAACGCGAGCTACCTTGATTTTCTCACCGATGATGTCAGCTGCTTTCAGAGCTTCCAGATCAACAACGTCGCCTTCTACCAGCGCCAGTTCGTTGAGACGAATCTCAGCTACGTACTGGGACTTGCGAGAAGTGAAGCCAAACTTTGGCAGACGACGGTGGATTGGCATCTGACCGCCTTCGAAGCCAGGAGCAACACTACCGCCAGAACGGGATTTCAGACCTTTGTGACCACGGCCACCAGTCTTACCCAAACCGCTACCGATACCACGACCGACGCGCTTACGGTTGGTCTTGGAACCAGGAGCCGGGCTCAATTCATTGAGACGCATATTACTCTCCTTCTACCTTAACCATGTATTGAACCTGGTTGATCATGCCGCGAACAGAAGGAGTATCTTCCAGTTCAACGGTGTGACCGATACGACGCAGCCCCAAACCTTTCATGGTTTCACGATGCTTTGGCAAGCGACCGATGGTACTGCGGGTCTGGGTGACCTTTACAGTTTTCTTTTCCATTACGCCTTACCCCAGAATATCTTCAACAGACTTGCCACGCTTGGCAGCAATTTGCTCTGGAGAGCGCATCTGTGCCAGACCGTTGAAGGTCGCGCGAACAACGTTATTCGGGTTAGTAGAGCCGTAGCACTTGGCCAGTACGTTCTTGACGCCAACCATTTCCAGTACGGCACGCATGGCACCGCCAGCAATAATACCGGTACCTTCGGATGCAGGCTGCATGTAAACCTGAGCACCAGAGTGACGAGCTTTAACCGGGTATTGCAGGGTGGAACCGTCCAGCTGAACAGAAACCATATTGCGCTTGGCTTGTTCCATTGCTTTCTGGATAGCGGTAGGTACTTCGCGTGATTTACCACGACCGAAACCTACACGGCCATTACCGTCGCCAACTACCGTCAGAGCGGTAAAAGCAAAGATACGACCACCTTTTACAACTTTTGCAACACGGTTGACCTGAACCAGCTTCTCTTGCAGCTCGCTCTCATTACGGTCATTGTTGCGATCGTTACGTTCGTTATTTGCCATGATCTTTACCCTTAGAATTCGAGGCCGTTTTCACGAGCCGCATCAGCCAGAGCTTTAACGCGACCATGGTACTTGAAACCTGAACGGTCGAATGCAACCTTGGTGATACCAGCAGCTTTCGCACGTTCAGCGATCAGCTGGCCAACCTTGGTGGCAGCACTGACGTTGCCAGTGGTTTCGTTACGCAGATCAGCTTCAACAGTAGAGGCAGTCGCCAGGACGCTAGAACCGTTGGCAGCAATGATCTGGGCATAAATGTGTCGTGGTGTACGGTGTACACACAGACGCACCGCGCTTTTCTCACGGATGTGCATCCGAGTCTTCTTGGCACGGCGCAGACGAGCTTTTTTCTTCTCATTCATGGCCTAGACCTTACTTTTTCTTGGCTTCTTTACGACGAACATGTTCGTCAGCGTAGCGAACACCTTTACCTTTATAAGGCTCTGGTGGACGGTAACCACGGATCTCTGCCGCAACCTGGCCAACTTGCTGTTTATCAATACCTTTGATAACCACTTCAGTCTGGCTAGGGGTTTCTGCTTTCACGCCTTCTGGAAGCACGTAGTCAACAGGATGAGAGAAGCCCAGTGAGAGATTCAGAGTCTTGCCGGACGCTTTGGCACGATAACCAACACCTTGCAAAACCAGTTTCTTTTCGAAGCCAACGGTAACACCAGTAACCATGTTGTTTACCAGAGAGCGGAAAGTACCCGCCATAGCATTGGCTTTTTTGTCTGAAGTCTTTGGAGCAAAGGTCAGCTCGTTATCAGCCTGGCTGATCTGAACAGATTCATGAACTGCCAGTTCCAAAGTACCTTGCTTTCCCTTTACGGAAATTTTGTCGCCTTCCAGCTTGATTTCAACACCCGCTGGAATAGCAATGGGAGCCTTAGCAATACGAGACATGGTAACCCCTTAGAATACGGTGGCGATAACTTCACCGCCTACACCCGCAGCACGGGCAGCGCGATCGGTCATAACGCCTTTCGAAGTGGATACAATGGCTACGCCCAGACCAGCCTCAACTTTAGGCAGTTCTGTAGCACCCTTGTACTGACGCAGACCTGGACGGCTAACACGCTGAATGCGTTCGATAACCGGCTTGCCTTCGTAGTACTTCAACTCAATGGTCATAGTAGGCTTTACAGCCTCATCAACTGAAAAACCAGTGATGTAACCTTCCGCTTCCAGAACCTGGGCAACGGACTTTTTGATCTTTGATGACGGCATACTCACATTCGCATGACCCGCTTGCTGGGCATTACGAATGCGGGTAAACATATCCGCCAACGTATCTTGCATACTCATTTAATGTACCTCTGTTGTACAGCGCCCCCCCGAATGGAAACCAGACGGGGGGAATTGCTTACCAACTAGCTTTTTTCAGGCCCGGAACGTTACCCTTCATACCCTGTTCACGCAACTTAATACGTGACAGTTTGAACTTGCGGTATACGCCGTGTGGACGACCTGTCATTTGACAACGACGCTGCAGACGGCTAGGTGACGAATCACGCGGCAACTTCTGCAGAGCCTGTTGTGCACTCCAGCGTTCTTCATCGGAAGACTCTGGGTTTTTAATGATCGCTTTCAGTTCTTCTCGCTTGGCAGAGAACTTGGCGACCAGTTTTTCACGCTTCAGCTCACGCTGCTTCATGCTGATTTTAGCCATGGTTCACTCCTCAGTTGCGGAACGGGAACTGCAACGCTTTCAGCAAAGCGCGGCCTTCTTCGTTGGTTCTGGCGGTGGTCGTAATCGTCACATCCATACCACGAACCTTGTCTACTTTGTCGTAGTCAATTTCCGGGAAGATGATCTGCTCTTTAACGCCCATGCTGTAGTTACCACGGCCATCGAAAGATTTGCCGTTGATACCACGGAAGTCACGTACACGCGGCAGGGAGATATCGATCAGACGATCCATAAATTCCCACATACGATCGCGACGCAGGGTCACTTTACAACCGATCGGCCAGCCTTCACGAACCTTGAAACCAGCAACTGATTTACGGGCCTTGGTAACAACCGCTTTCTGGCCGGCAATTGCTTCCATATCAGCAACAGCACTGTCCATCAGCTTTTTGTCACCCAGCGCTTCACCAACACCCATGTTCAGGGTGATTTTGGTAATGCGTGGCACTTCCATAACATTTTTGTAACCAAACTCTTCAATCAGCTTGGCTACTACTTCTTCTTTGTACAGGTTTTCTAAACGAGACATAGCAGTATCAAGCTCCAATTAGACGTCGACAACGTCGCCAGTGGATTTGAAGATACGTACCTTTTTGTCACCTTCAACCTTGAAGCCAACGCGGTCGGCTTTTTCAGTTTTAGGGTTCCAGATAGCAACGTTGGAAGCCTGGATACCAGCTTCACGTTCGATAATGCCACCTGGCTGCTGCAGGTACGGGTTTGGCTTCTGGTGCTTTTTCACCATGTTGATACCGGTAATGATCAGACGACCATCAGCCAGTACTTTTTGTACCGTGCCGCGCTTGCCCTTGTCTTTACCAGCGATAACAACTACTTCGTCTTTGCTGCGAATTTTCAACATCATTTATCCTCCCTTACAGCACTTCAGGTGCGAGGGAAATGATCTTCATGAACTGCTCAGAACGCAGTTCACGCGTCACAGGGCCGAAGATACGAGTACCAATTGGTGCCAGAGATGCGTTCAGCAGAACTGCAGAGTTGACATCAAAACGGATGATAGAACCGTCTGGACGACGTACACCTTTACGGGTACGAACAACCACGGCGTTCATCACCTGGCCCTTTTTAACTTTACCGCGAGGAATTGCTTCCTTTACGGATACCTTGATCAGGTCACCGATGCCGGCATAACGACGATGTGAGCCGCCCAGTACTTTAATGCACTGAACACGCTTTGCGCCGCTGTTGTCGGCAACGTCCAGCATGGTTTGTGTTTGGATCATGCCATTCGCTCCTAACTAACTGCGCCCGGTCTTAGACCTTGGCGGCGCGCTCGTCGATTGAAACCAGCGCCCAAGTCTTGTTTTTAGACAACGGACGCGACTCTTGCACAGTAACGGTATCGCCGATCTGGCACTCGTTATTGGCATCGTGAGCCATTACCTTGGTAGAACGCTTCACGAACTTTTTATAGATCGGATGCTTAACGAAACGCTCAACCAAGACAGTGATGGACTTGTCCATCTTGTTGCTCACAACCTTACCACTCAGGGTACGAACGGATTTTGTGTTCTCAGTCATGATTATTCACCTGCCTTCTGTGCCAGCACGGTTTTTACACGAGCGATATCGCGACGCGTCTGGCCGATCAGATGGGTTTGACCCAGCTGGCCAGTCGCTTTTTGCATACGCAATTTGAATTGTTCGCTCAACAGTTCTTCCAGCTGAGATTTCAGCTCAGCTACTGATTTTTCTTTCAGTTCACTTGCTTTCATCACAGCACCGTCCGTTTAACGAAAACAGTTTCAAAAGGCAGTTTCGCAGCAGCCAAAGCAAAGGCTTCGCGAGCCAGTTCTTCTGGAACGCCTTCCATTTCGTACAGGACTTTACCTGGCTGAATCTGGCAAACCCAGTATTCAACGTTACCCTTACCTTTACCCATACGAACTTCTAGAGGCTTTTCGGTAATTGGCTTGTCCGGGAAAACACGGATCCAGATTTTACCGCCACGCTTGACCTTACGGGTCATTGCACGACGAGCTGCTTCAATTTGACGCGAAGTCAGACGGCCACGGCCAGTGGCTTTCAGGGCGTATTCGCCGAAGCTAACCTTGGAGCCACGAATGGCGAGACCACGGTTACGACCGGTCTGAACTTTGCGGAATTTGGTACGTTTTGGTAACAACATTACTCAATCCCCTTAAGAGCGACCGCTTTTCTTCTTGCCCTGGCTCTTGGCACGTTCGCGAACTTCCTGGATACCACCCAGAATTTCGCCTTTGAAGATCCAGACCTTAACGCCGATAACACCGTAAGTGGTGTGAGCTTCATAAGTAGCGTAATCGATATCAGCACGCAGAGTGTGCAGAGGCACACGACCTTCGCGGTACCATTCGCTACGAGCAATCTCGGCACCACCCAGACGGCCACTTACCTGAATCTTGATACCTTCAGCACCACCACGCATGGCGTTCTGAACGGCACGCTTCATGGCACGACGGAACATCACACGACGCTCCAACTGGCTTGCTACGCTTTGAGCGACCAGTTTGGCATCCAGATCCGGCTTGCGAATTTCTTCAATATTGATGTGAACCGGAATTCCCATCATTTCAGTCAGATCCTTACGCAGGATCTCAACGTCCTCACCTTTCTTACCAATCACGATGCCTGGACGGGCAGTGTGAATAGTAACCTTGGCGTTTTGTGCAGGACGCTCAATAACAACTTTGCTGACAGACGCCTTTTCCAGACGCTGTTCGACCATGGTGCGAACACTGATGTCAGTCAGCAGGTTGTCGGCATATTTGTCCTTACCGGCATACCAGATCGAGTTGTGATCTTTGGTGATCCCAAGGCGGATACCGGTTGGATGAACTTTCTGACCCATCTGACCAACTCCTATTGTTCGGAAACTTTCACAGTGATGTGACAAGTGCGCTTGAAAATACGATCAGCACGACCCTTTGCACGCGGACGGATTCGCTTCATAGTCATACCTTCATCTACGAAGATAGTGCTGACTGTCAGCTCATCTACATCGGCGCCATCATTGTGTTCAGCGTTGGCGATGGCAGACTCCAGGACTTTCTTGACCAGATCAGCACCTTTTTTGTTGCTGAATGCCAGGATATCCAGAGCTTCATCCACTTTCTTGCCGCGAATCTGATCAGCAACCAGGCGAGCTTTCTGAGCAGACAAGCGAGCACCACGTAATACAGCGGCTACTTCAGACATGATTCACCCCCTATTAGCGCTTGGCTTTCTTATCCGCAATGTGACCCTTGTAGGTACGGGTCAGCGCGAATTCGCCGAGTTTATGACCAACCATGTCTTCTGTTACGAAAACAGGCACGTGTTGTTTGCCGTTATGAACAGCGATTGTCAGCCCCACAAAGTCAGGAAAGATTGTGGAGCGGCGAGACCAAGTCTTGATCGGACGCTTGTCGTTCTTCTCAAGAGCGGCCTCTACCTTCTTCATCAAGTGATGGTCAATAAATGGACCTTTTTTCAATGAACGTGGCACAGTTCAATCCTCTCTAATTATTTCGCAGAACGACGGCGTACGATCAGCTTGTCGGTACGCTTATTCATACGAGTCTTGTAACCCTTGGTTGGTACACCCCATGGAGTAACAGGATGACGACCACCAGAGGTACGACCTTCACCACCACCGTGTGGGTGATCTACCGGGTTCATTACCACACCGCGAACGGTAGGACGAACACCGCGCCAGCGCGAAGCACCGGCTTTACCCAGCTCACGCAAACCGTGTTCTGAGTTGCCAACTTCGCCCAGAGTGGCGCGACAGTCAGACAGAACCTTACGCATTTCACCGGAACGCAGACGCAGAGTGCTGTAGGTGCCTTCACGAGCAATCAACTGAGCAGATACACCAGCAGAACGGGCAATCTGTCCGCCTTTACCAGGCTTCAGTTCGATATTATGAATCACGCTACCCACTGGCATATTGCGCAGGGACATGGAGCTGCCAACACGGATAGGAGCATCTTCACCAGAAACAACCGGATCACCAGCCTTCAGGCCTTTTGGTGCCAGGATGTAACGACGCTCACCATCTGCGTATTTCAGCAGAGCGATGTTAGCGGAACGGTTCGGATCGTATTCCAGGCGCTCAACAACAGCCGGGATGCCGTCTTTGTTACGCTTGAAATCAACAACACGGTAATGATGCTTGTGTCCACCACCAATGTGACGAGTGGTGATACGACCGTTGTTGTTACGACCGCCAGTCTTGGACTTCTTTTCCAGCAGAGGTGCGTGAGGCTTACCCTTGTGCAGCTCTGGATTCACGACTTTTACTAGATGGCGACGGCCAGCTGAAGTCGGTTTAGTTTTCACCAATGCCATAACTTAGCTCTCCTTATTCCGCATCTGAAAAGTCGATGTCCTGGCCTTCGACCAGACGGACATATGCTTTACGAACATCGTTGCGCTTACCCATACCGCGAGCGGTACGTTTGGTTTTGCCTTTGATGTTCACGGTCTGTACTGACTTGACCTTTACTTCAAACAAAGCTTCCACTGCTGCTTTGATTTCTGGCTTGGTTGCGTCAGGAGCCACACGGAAAACGTATTGACCGTGTTTTTCAGCGACCCAGGTGGCTTTCTCAGAAATCTGAGGAGCTACCAGTACTTTGTATAGGCGTTCAGCGATCATGCGTAAGCCTCCTCAAGTTGCTTAAGGGCCGACACAGTCACCAGAACTTTGTCAAAAGCAATCAGGCTAACCGGATCGATGCTGGAAGCTTCGGTAACACCAACGTGTGGAACGTTGCGTGCTGCCAGGTACAGCTTTTCATCAACATCATCGGAAACAATCAGAACGTTGCTCAGTTCAAATTCTTTCAGCTTGGCCACAAACTCTTTGGTCTTGTGAGTCTCAACAGCAAATGTGTCAGCTACAACAAGACGTTCCTGGCGAACCAGCTCAGACAAAATGGACTGCATCGCTGCGCGATACATCTTTTTGTTCAGCTTTTGCTCAAAGTTGCGTGGTTTAGCAGCGAATGTTACGCCACCAGAACGCCAGATCGGGGAGCTTGAAGTACCGGAGCGAGCTCGGCCAGTACCTTTCTGACGCCATGGCTTGATGCCACCGCCTGCAACTTCAGAACGAGTTTTTTGAGCTTTAGAACCCTGACGTGCACCAGCCATGTAAGCGGTAACAACCTGGTGAACCAGGGATTCGTTGTATTCACGACCGAAGGTAGCGTCAGAAACCGCTACCGCAGTACCTGCGTTAGTTTTCAGTTCCATCGCTTACCCCTTGGTTTTTACTGCCGGCTTGATGACAACATCAGAACCTGGAGCGCCTGGAACCGCGCCTTTGATCAGCAGCAGGTTGTTTTCTACATCAACCTGTACAACTTCCAGACTCTGGGTTGTGCAACGCTCGGAACCCATATGACCAGCCATTTTCTTGCCTTTCCAGACACGGCCTGGAGTTTGACATTGACCGATGGAACCAGGAGCACGATGAGACAGAGAGTTACCGTGAGTGGCATCCTGAGTACGGAAATTCCAGCGCTTAACGCCACCCTGGAAACCCTTACCCTTTGACGTGCCAGTTACGTCAACTTTTTGACCCGCTTCGAATTGCTCAACGGTCAGTTCCTGACCAGCAGAGAATTCTTCTTCGGTGCGAAATTCGACGACACCAGTTCCCGCTTCGACATTTGCCTTGGCAAAGTGACCGGATTCTGGCTTCGAAACACGAGAAGCTTTCTTCTCGCCAAAAGTAACCTGAATTGCACTGTAACCGTCGGTATCAACAGTTTTTACCTGAGACACTCGGTTAGGAGTTGCCTGCAGTACAGTGACAGCAACAGATTGACCTGCTTCGGTAAATACGCGAGTCATGCCCGCTTTTTTACCGACAATACCAATTGCCATTTTTTACTTCCTCTAGTGTACGGGGCTTCTACCCACTATGGCCGCCCGATATATCTAGTAGACAGGGGCGTTACACAGAGCACTGTGTATGGTTAAGCCAATATCTCTTAACCGAGACTGATCTGAACTTCCACGCCGGCAGCCAGATCCAGTTTCATCAGCGCATCAACTGTTTTCTCAGTTGGCTCAACGATGTCGAGCATGCGCTTGTGTGTACGGATTTCGTACTGATCGCGCGCGTCTTTGTTGACGTGCGGAGAAATCAGAACGGTATAACGCTCTTTACGAGTAGGCAGTGGGATAGGACCACGCACCTGAGCGCCCGTACGTTTAGCGGTATCGACGATTTCCTGAGTCGAGGTATCGATCAGGCGATGGTCGAACGCTTTTAAACGGATACGGATTCGTTGGTTCATTACCAAACTCCAAATTTATGTGCCAGAGCTCGCTTTCCCCTG
>Ga0031669_1011240_pt1 | contig 12830 bp, 8 predicted proteins | sample DeeseametaMP1240_FD_75010 | JGI IMG/M metagenome (GOLD analysis project Ga0031669, IMG submission 75010) | Metatranscriptome of deep ocean microbial communities from South Indian Ocean - MP1240 (Metagenome Metatranscriptome) | ecosystem: Environmental > Aquatic > Marine > Oceanic ...
TTGTTTTATATGAATCATTTGTTAAACTTTCAATAACCTTAACAAAGCCTTGATCCATTTTTTCAAGAAAAGCAATCTTTAATCCCATAGATTTAATTTTTTTATTAATTTTTTTGTTATAGCTTCTTGGTTTAGGTCCTCCAGATACACCTCCGCCTCTCCAAATAGGACTTCTTTTAGATCCATGTCTAGCCATACCTGTTCCTTTTTGCTTCCAAGGCTTTTTACCTGTACCTTGTACTTCTGCTCTAGTTTTTGTACAAGCATTTCCTTGTCTTTTATTAGCAGAATAAGTTAAAATTAAATCTTTTAAAAATTGTTTTTCTTTTTTATTGTTTTCAGTTTTATTATATTGAACATCAATAGATTTTTCATCGATATAATTTCCATTACTATTATAAAATTCTAATTTCATGATTAATTTATATTATATTTATATTTTTTAGCTTTTCTAATTTTTAAAATAGAATTTTTATGACCTGCAATACTTCCTTTAACCATAATAATATTTTCTTCTTCAATTATTTTAATAATTAATAAGTTTTGTATTGTACATTTTTTGAAACCTGTTCTTCCTGGCATTTTTTTACCTTTTTGTACTTCACCAGGCCATTGACAATTACCGTAAGAACCTCCTCTTCTATGAGACATAGAACCATGTGATCTAGGTCCTCCCTTAAAGTTCCATCTTTTAACTACACCTTGAAAACCTTTTCCTTTTGAGACAGAAATAATATCTATTTTCTCACCTTCTTCAAAGTTTTTAACTGATAATTTTTGTTCTAATGAAAAATCATTTATATTTACAACTCTAAATTCTGAAATATGAGATACACTATTATTACCAGATTTTTTTAAATGACCTAATAAAGGATTAGAAATATGATTTTTACTACCAAAACCAATTTGTATTGCGTTATATCCATCAGTGCTTTTTTCTTTAATTTGAAGAATAGGACAAGGACCTACTTTTAAAATAGTTGTAGGAATTAATTCATTACTTTCTGTAAAAAATTGTGTCATTCCTATTTTTTTTCCAATTAATTCAATGTTTTTAGGATTATAGTTCATGTTTGTATTATTATAAATTAATAGTTATTTCTACTCCTGAAGGAAGATTAAGTCTTCTTAAATCATCAACTGTCTGAGAATTTGGATCTTCAATTATAATTAATCTTTTATGAGATCTAACTTCAAATTGATCCATAGATTTTTTATCTATATGAGGAGATCTATTGACTGAAAGTTTTTTTATATGTGTTGGTAAAGGTACAGGACCTATAATTATAGCTCCTGATTTTTTAGCTGTTTGAACAATTTCTTGAACTGCATTATCTACAGAACGATAATCGTATCCTATTAACTTAATTTTTATTTTTTGTTTATTTGTCATGCATTTAAAATATAATATTTATTTTTTAGTAGAATAATTTGTTTTTTTATCTATAATTTTATTAACAATACTGATCGGAGCCTCAGAAAAATGATCATTTTGCATAGAATATGTTGCTCTTCCTTTGGATAAAGAACGTAAATTAGTTGCATATCCAAACATCTCTTCTAGTGGCACTTTGGACAATATTTGTACTATATTACTTTTATTTATCAAGTTAGTAATTTGTCCTCTTCTTCTATTTAAATCACCAATAATATCACCTTGATATTCTATTGGTGAATCTACTTCAACTTTTGTTATAGGTTCCAATAATACTGGATTTGCTTTCTTGAAAGCATCTTTTAAAGCAAAAATAGCAGCCATTTTAAAGGCTAACTCTGAAGAATCTACTTCGTGAAAACTACCATCAATAATTCTTGCTTTAAAATCTACAACAGGATATCCAGCTATAACTCCATTTAAAGCACCTTCCTTTATCCCCATTTGTACAGGTTTTATAAATTCTTTAGGTATACTTCCTCCTACTATTTCATTTATAATTAATATTCCTTCTCCTTCTTTTTGAGGTTCTATTTCAAGAATTACATGCCCATATTGTCCTCTACCTCCACTTTGTTTAATAAATTTACCTTCTCCTTTAGCATTATTTTTGATAGTTTCTTTATATGCTATTTCTGGTTTTCCAGACAATGCATCTACCTTAAATTCTCTAAAAAGTCGATCACATATTATTTCTAAATGTAATTCCCCCATACCAGAAATAATAGTTTGTCCAGTTTCTATATTGCTTGATACAATAAAAGTAGGATCTTCTTCTGATAATTTGTGCAATCCTAAAGAAAGTTTTTCTTGATCTAGCTTAGATTTTGGTTCTATAGACATACTAATTACTGGCTCTGGAAATGTTGGAGGTTCTAACATTATTTTTAAAGATAAATCACATAATGTATCACCTGTTATTACTTCTTTTACACCTACAATAGCGCAAATATCTCCTGAATAAGCATAATCAATATCTTCTCTGTCTGAAGCTTTCATAATTAATATTCTACTTATTTTTTCTTTTTTTCTTGTTCTAGGATTAAAAAGAGTCATTCCTCTACTTAACTTTCCTGTATAAATTCTAAAAAATACTAATTTTCCAACAAAAGGATCTGACATTATTTTAAAAGCTAAACCAACAACTTTTTCTGAATCATTAGGTTGTATAAGAATATTTTTATCTTTAATATCTTCATTATTAATAGGATCAATAGGTTTAACATCTAATGGACTAGGTAAATAATTAATAACAGAATCTAATAACATTTGTACTCCTTTATTTTTAAATGAACTTCCAGGTACAACACCTAAGAATTTTAAACTTATAGTAGCGTCTCTTATTCCTTTCATTAATACTAAGTCAGGAATATTTTTTCCTTCTAAATATAAATCTGCAACTTCTTCACTATATTCAGCAATTTCTTCTATTAAATTTTGTCTATAATTATTTGCTTTTTCTTTATATTCTTGAGGAATTTCTAAAACATCAAATGTTACACCATAATTATTTAACTCATTATATTGATAATATTTCATATGAATTAAATCAATAATACCATTGAATTTTTCTTCTTCACCAACATTTAAAAATAATGGATGAGCATTAGCTCCTAATTTGTTTTTAATATCAGAAATTACGTTTAAAAAATTTGCACCAGATCTATCCATTTTATTTACAAACGCAATTCTTGGAACATTATATTTATCCATTTGCCTCCAAACAGTTTCAGATTGAGGTTGTACTCCTGCTACCGCACAAAAAACACATATTGTCCCATCCAATACTCTTAAAGATCTTTCAACTTCAGCAGTAAAATCTACATGACCAGGAGTATCTATTATATTAATACAATTTTTTATATCTTTATATATTCCTGAATTAGCAGTCCAACTACATGAAATAGCTGCAGAAGTTATTGTGATTCCACGTTCTTTTTCTTGCTCCATCCAATCAGTAACAGCACTACCTTCATGAACTTCTCCTACTTTATGTACTACACCAGTATAAAGCAATATTCTTTCTGTAGTAGTTGTTTTCCCTGCATCTATATGAGCTGCTATACCTATATTTCTAGTATACTCTAAAGGAAAAGGTCTATTTAAGTCATTAAACTTAGAAATTATATTGTTTTTATCCATATATTTACCATTTTAAATGAGCAAAAGCTTTATTAGCTTGAGCCATTTTATGCATATTTTCTTTTTTCTTTAAAACTGAACCTGTATTATTATATGCATCAACTATTTCTTTACTTAAAGCTTCAGCCATTGACATTCCTTTTCTATTTTGAGCAAAACTTTTCATCCATTTAATCGCAAGAGTATTTTGTCTACTATATGGTATTTCTACAGGAACTTGATATGTTGATCCCCCTAACCTTCTTGATTTAACTTCTAATCTAGGTTTTACGTTTTCTAATGCAATTAATAATAAATCAACTGGATTACCTTTACCTATCTCTACACTTACTTTAGCAAATGCTTGATATACAATTTTTTGTGATAAAGATTTTTTTCCATCTTTCATTATTATATTAATCATTAATCCTATGATAGCGTTATTGTATCTAGGATCATAATAAATGTTTTTTTTATAAGATTTTTTACGACGAGACATAATTTTATTTTTTTCTATCTAATTTTACTCCATATTTAGAACGACTTTTTTTTCTTTTTGCAACTCCTTTAGCATCTAGAGTTCCTCTAACAATGTGATATCTTACTCCAGGTAAATCTTTTACCCTACCTCCTCTAATAAGAACAGCACTATGCTCTTGCAATGTATGTCCTTCATCAGGAATATAAGCTATAACTTCATATCCATTAGTTAATCTTACTTTAGCTACTTTTCTTATTGCTGAATTAGGTTTTTTTGGAGTTCTTGTAGTTACTTGAATACATACGCCTCTTTTAAAGGGGTTTCCTGATAAAGCAGGAGATTTTGACTTATTTTTAATCTTTATTCTTTTATTTCTGACTAATTGTTCTATAGTAGGCATGCTTTTTTTTTATATAAAATGATAGTTTAATATTATAATATTATTTCAGTGATTTGTATCAAGAAAATTTTACATTTTTATTTATTTTCAATAACTTTTAATTTTCTATACTTAGGTAAACCTGTTCCAGCTGGAATTAAATGCCCCATAATAACATTTTCTTTAAAACCTTTTAAATGATCAATTTTTCCAACAATAGATGCATCAGTTAATACTCTTGTAGTTTCCATGAAAGATGCAGCGGATATAAAACTATCTGTCTCTAATGCTGCTTTTGTTATACCTAATAAAATAGGTCTTCCTTCTGCTTTTTTTCCTCCATGCTTACTTAATAAATCATTTTCTAATGAAAAATCTTCTGTATCAATTTCTTCTCCCCATAAGAAGTTAGAATCACCTGGATCAGTAATTTTAATTTTTCTTAACATCTTTGATACAATAATTTCTAAATGTTTATCATTAATTACAACTCCTTGTAATCTATAAACTTTTTGTATTTCTGAAATTAAATGCTCTTGAACTGCGTGAATACCTAAAACATCTAATATTTCATATAAATCATCAGAACCTTCAGTTAAAGACTGACCTTTATATACAAAATCTCCAGAATGAACAATTATATGTTTTCCATGTGGAATTAAATGCTCTTCTTCGTTTTCTTCATTTTTAATTAATAAACGTTTTTTACCTCTTGAAGTTCCTTGTATATCTACTATACCATCAATTTTTGCTATATAAGAAGAATCTTTAGGTTTTCTTGCTTCAAATAATTCAGCAACTCTAGGTAATCCTCCTGTAATATCTTGTGTTTTAGAAGCAGAACGTGGAGTTTTAGCTAATAAAGAACCTGGAGAAATATTACTTCCTTCCTCTATTACAACTTGAGCTCCAGTTGGAATAGAATATGAAGCAATAACTTTTGATCCTATTTCTTTGGATTCTAAAATATAAATATTAGGATTTAAATCTTCTTTATGATCTATAACAATATTAGATACACTACCTGTAATATAATCTATTTCTTTTTTTATTGTTACTCCATGAATCATATCTTTGAAAACAACAACTCCTCCTTTTTCAGATATAATAGGTATATTATGTGGATCCCACATTGCAATTACATCTCCAATTTCCACTTTTTCTTTATCTTTAAAAGGTAAAACTGTTCCTGAAACTATTTTATAAGACTCTATTTCTTTATCTTTTTCATCTTTTATTATTAAAGATCCTGTTTTATTAATTACTATATTAGATCCATCTAATGCTTTTACTATTTTAAGATCTTTTGAATAATGTAAATAACCAGATTTTCTTATTTTTACTTCAGGATTTTTTAATATCTGACTAGCAATACCACCTACATGAAATGTTCTCATAGTTAATTGTGTTCCTGGTTCTCCTATAGATTGAGCAGCTATAATTCCTACTGCAGTTCCTATTTCAACTTCTTTTCCAGTTGAAGGATCAATTCCATATGCGGTTGTAGAAAGACTATTTTTATTTTTAGATGTTAAAGGTGAAATAACTTTCACACGACTTATTCCTGATTTTTCAATAATTTCTGATATTTCTTTAGTAATAATACTACCATTTTTAACAATAATTTTCTCTGAATTTAATGGATCATAAATATCATCACTAGAACATCTTCCTTCAATACGTTCTTGTAAACTTATTATTTCTTCATCTCCTTCATAAATAGCTTGTTTCCATATTCCTGATCTATTTCCATCATCTATATTAGTTATAGTTACATCCATAGCAACATCACATAATTTACGAGTTAAATAACCTGCATCAGCTGTTTTTAACGCTGTATCAGCTAGTCCTTTTCTAGCTCCATGTGTTGAATTAAAATATTCTAAAACAGATAATCCTTCTCTAAAAGATGAAATCACAGGTCTTTCGATAATTTCACCTGAAGGTCTTGCCATAAGACCTCTCATTCCACATAATTGACGAACTTGTTGCCTATTTCCTCGAGCACCTGAATCCATCATTAAAAATACAGGACTAATATGCTTATTCAATTCTTTTTGTTCTAATTTATCAAAAACTTCTTGCGCAATATCATCTGTTGCATTTGTCCAAATATCGATAACTTTATTGTATCTTTCTCCTTGAGTAATAACACCTTTTTTATATTGACTTTCAATTTCTTCAATTTTATTTCTAGCTTTATTTATTATATCATATTTATTTTCAGGTATTACCATGTCTAAGACACCAATAGATATACCAGCTTGTGTAGCATATTTAAACCCTACTTCTTTTAATAAATCTAATGTTTTTACAGCAACTTCTTTACCTTCTAATTTATAAGTTTGAAATATAATTTCTTCAAGTTTATGTTTATTTACAACATTATTTATATAACCAATACTAGAAGGCCAAACAGTGTTGAAAATTATTCTTCCAACAGTTGTTTTAATCATTTTTTCATTTTTATTACCAAAATAAGTTTCTTTATTATAATCAGGGTTGACAATATTTACCCAATCATGTTTATTTAAAACTCCAGTTTCCTCAGCCATCAAAGCTTCTTTAATATCCTCTAATAAAGGAATTCTTTTTCCTGAACTACTTAATACCTCTAATGTTAAATAATAAGAACCCATAACTATATCTTGAGAAGGAGTAAAAACAGGTTTACCACTAGAAGGCATAAATATATTATTAGTAGAAAGCATTAATAGTTTTGACTCTAAAACTGCCTCTACAGATAAAGGTACATGAACTGCCATTTGATCTCCATCAAAATCTGCATTATAAGAAGTACATACTAATGGATGTATCCTTATAGCATCACCTTCAATAAGAACTGGTTCAAAAGATTGAATAGAAAGTCTATGTAATGTTGGAGCTCTATTTAATATAACAGGATGATCTTTAATTACTTCTTCTAAAATATTCCAAACCTCTGGTGAGCGTTTTTCAATCATTTTTTTTGCAGCTCTTACAGTATTAACAATTTCTAATTCTTGTAATCTTTTAATTATAAAAGGTTCAAATAATACAAGAGCCATTTTTTTAGGTAATCCACATTGATGTAATTTTAACTCAGGTCCTATAACAATAACAGATCTTCCACTATAATCTACTCTTTTACCTAATAAATTTTGTCTAAATCTACCTTGCTTTCCTTTTAACATATCGCTCAATGATTTTAATGGTCTATTACCTGAAGTAGTAACAGTTCTTCCTTGTCTACCATTATCAAATAATGAATCTACAGATTCTTGAAGCATTCTTTTTTCATTGTTTATTATAACTTCAGGAGTTTTAAGATTTAATAAATTTTTTAATCTATTATTTCTATTTATAACTCTACGATATAAATCATTTAAATCACTAGTTGCAAATCTACCACCTTCTAAAGGTACTAAAGGTCTTAAATCTGGAGGTATTACAGGTAATACTTCTAATATCATCCATTCTGGTCTAGTTTTTGAAGTAAATAATCCTTCAACTGTTTTTAAACGTTTAGATAATTTTTTCTTTATTTGCTTTGAATTAGTTATAAGTATTTGTTCTTGAATTTCTTTTGATAATTCTTCTAAATTTATTGATGATAAAATATCTCTTATTGCTTCAGCTCCTATTTTTGCTATAAAAGAATTTTCACCATATTCTTCTCGGTATTCTAAATATTTTGCCTCTGTTAGTATTTGACCTTTTTCTAAATCAGTTTCTCCTGATTCAGTTACCATATAATTTTCATAATAAATTACACTTTCTAAACTTTTTACTGTCATGTTAAGTAAAATTCCTAATCTACTAGGCATATTTTTTAGAAACCATATATGTGTAACTGGAACAACAAGTTCAATATGACCCATTCTTTCTCTTCTAACTCTTGATACTGTTACCTCTATACCACATCTATCACAAACTAAGCCTTTATATTTGATTCTTTTATATTTACCACATCCACATTCATAATCTCTAATAGGGCCAAAAATACGTTGGCAAAAAAGTCCACCGGATTCAGGTTTAAATGTTCTATAATTAATTGTTTCCGGGTTTTTTATTTGTCCCTTAGACCAAGAACGTATAACATCGGGAGATGCTATAGTAATACTAACTTTATCAAAATTTTGATCTTTATCTAAATAATTTTTTCTCATGAAAATTTGAATATTAAAAAGTTAAAATTAATTTATAGTTTGAATTATACATTTTCATCTACTTCTAACTTAATATTTAAGCATAAGCTTTGCATTTCTTTTATTAAAACATTAAAAGACTGAGGTGTACCTGCATATAAAGAATTATCACCTTTTACTAAAGATTCATACATTCTTGTTCTTCCATTTACATCATCAGATTTTACAGTTAATAATTCTTGTAAAGTATAAGCTGCTCCATATGCTTCTAAAGCCCATACTTCCATTTCTCCAAAACGTTGACCTCCATATTGAGCTTTTCCTCCTAAAGGTTGTTGAGTTATTAAACTATAAGGACCAACAGATCTAGCATGAATTTTATCAGCTACTAAATGATTTAATTTCATCATATATATATATCCAACTACAATTTCTTGATCAAATAAACTTCCTGTTCTACCATCAAAAAGCTTAGACTTTCCTGAAATTGGCAAATTAGCTTGTTTTAAAAAACCTATAATTTCTTTTTCTTTAATTCCATCAAAAACCGGAGTTGCAACTTTTATTCCAAGTACTTTGCAAGCCCAACCTAAATGTGTTTCAAGTACTTGACCTACATTCATCCTACTTGGAACTCCTAATGGATTTAATAAAATTTCTATAGGTGTTCCATCTGGTAGATAAGGCATATCCTCAACAGGTAATATCTTAGAAACAACTCCTTTATTACCATGTCTACCTGCCATTTTGTCTCCAACTTGAATTTTTCTTTTAGAAGCAACATAAACTTTTACACTTTTTATAATTCCAGATTCAGATAAATTTCCTTTTTCAATTTCTTTAATTCTATCTTCTCTTTCTTTTTCTAGTTCTTCTAATTTTTTATGAAAACTATTTACAATTTCCATTATTTTTATTTTTACAGGAGAAGAATCAATTGATATATCTTTTGATACAGATGCAAAGCGTCTTAAAAGTGTTTTTGTAATTTTTCTATTTGCAGGAATAATTAATTCACCTGTTCTTTTATTCCAAACATTTAAAGGTATTTTTTCTCCTAATAAAATATTAGAAAGGGCTTCAGTTAAATCATCTTTTACTTTATCAATATGAACTCTATATTCCTCATTAATTCTTTTTACTTGTCTTTTTTGATCTACAGTAGACATTTTATCTTGATTTTTACTTGAAACACTTGTGATTTTTACATCCATAACAATACCTGAAACGCCAGAAGGTACGACTAAAGAACTATCTCTAACATCTGCTGCTTTTTCTCCAAATATAGCTCTTAATAATTTTTCTTCTGGAGCAAGCTCAGTTTCACTTTTAGGAGTTATTTTACCTACTAATATATCTCCTGATTTTACTTCAGCTCCTGTATAAATAATGCCATTACGATTAAGATTTCTTAATGAATCTTCACTTATATTAGGAATATCTCTTGTTATTTCTTCTGGTCCTAACTTTGTTTCTCTTGCAGTTATTTCAAATTCTTCTATATGTATAGATGTATATGTATCATCTTTAATGAGTTTTTCACTAATTAATATAGCATCTTCAAAGTTATATCCTTGCCAAGGCATAAAAGCTACTAAAACATTTCTACCTAAAGCTAATTCTCCATTATCAGTAGATGCTCCATCAGCAATTACCATTCCTTTTTTTATAACTTGATTTTTTTTAATTATTGGTTTTTGATGAAAACATGTTGCGGAATTAGATCTTATAAATTTTTTTAACTTATAGACATGACTTATATCTTCATTATTATTAATAATAATTTTAGTAGAATCAACATAAGACACAAAACCATCTTCTTCAGAAATGATTACCGTTCTTGAATCTTCAGCTACCTTTTTCTCTATTCCTGTTCCTACAAAAGGAGCTTCAGTTATTAATAAAGGAACTCCTTGTTTTTGCATATTTGAACCCATTAACGCTCTATTTGCATCATCATGCTCTAAAAAAGGAATAATTCCTGCGGATACAGATACCATTTGCTTAGAAGATACATCCATATAATTTACTTTTTCAGCACTTGTTTCATATACAGAATCTTTTTCTCTTACGACAATAATTCCTTTAAGCTTTCCATCTTCATCTGTTTCAGAATTTGCTTGAGCAATAATATATTTTTCTTCTTCTTCTGCAGTTAAATAATCAATTTTATCTTGAATATAACCATTTTGTACTTTTATATAAGGAGTTTCTATAAATCCAAATTCGTTAATTTTTGCATAAGTACTTAATGAATTAATTAAACCAATATTTGGACCTTCTGGAGTTTCAATTGGGCATATTCTACCATAATGAGAAGGATGAACATCTCTTACTTCAAAACCTGCTCTTTCTCTATTTAAGCCTCCTGGTCCTAACGCAGATAAACGTCTTTTATGTGTTAATTCAGCTAAAGGATTAATTTGATCCATAAATTGAGATAATTGGCTTCTTGCAAAAAAATCTCTTATTACAGTACTTAAAGATTTTGAATTTATTAATTTTTGTATACTTAAAACATCAACACTTTCATTATAAAGAGCCATTTTTTCTTTAACAATTTTTTCTGTTCTTGAAAGACCTAACCTACATTGATTAGAAATTAATTCTCCAACAGTTCTTACTCTTCTATTTCCAAGGTGATCAATATCATCTACATTTTCTAAACCACTTTTTAAATTAAATAATTTTTTAATTGCTTCAACTATATCTTCTTTTCTTAATAAGCGATCTTGAATCTCTTTGCTTATATTTAATTTATTATTAATTTTATATCTTCCTACTGCACCTAAACTATAACGCTTACTATCAAAAAATAATCCTTTTAAAAACTTTTCAGAATTAGATAAATTTACTATTTCTCCAGGTCTTAATTTTTTATATATATCCTTTAATGCATCTTCTTGATTTTTAGTATAATCTTTTCTTAAATTATTAATAATATATTCGTTATTTTCCTTTACACAAATTAATAAAACTTTTTCTATACCTGCATTTATTAAATTTTCTAAAATTTCATCTGTTAAAAAATCATAAGATTTTGCCAATATTATTCCTTTTTCTGGGTGAATTAAATCTTCTACAACAAAATAATTATAACTTTCATCTCTTGTATATTCATCTAAATATACTTCTTTTAAATCATAAAATAATTTTATTATATCTATATTTTTTTCATAACCAATAGCTCTTAAAAATGTAGTTATTAAAAATTTTCTTCTCTTCCTTTTTCTATCTAAATAAACATATAATAAATCATTTTGATCAAATTGAGCTTCAATCCAGGTACCTCTATCTGGAATAATTCTAAAAGAATATAATGCTTTTCCACTACTATGTATACTTGACTCATAAAAAATACCAGGAGATCTATGTAATTGACTTATAATCACTCTTTCAGTTCCATTAATAATAAAAGAACCTTGTTTTGTAATCATAGGAAATTCTCCCATATATATTTCTTCTTCCTTTACATTATTTTTTTCTTTTAATCTTAATGTTAAGTATAAAGAAAATGAATAAGTTAAACCTTTCTCTAAACAATATATGTCATCATATAAAGGCTCAGAAACTTTATAATGAGAATACTCTAATACACATTCGGAATTATTTCCTATAATAGGAAATAACTCCGAAAATATTTCTTCTAATCCCTTTAACTCTCTTTTAAAAGGATTACTTTTTTCTTGCAAAAAACTTTCAAAAGATTCTATTTGATGTTGAATTAAATTAGGAGGTAAAATAATTTCCTTTAATTTACTAAAACTTATTCTGTCGGACATTTTTTATTTTTAATTTAAAAAAATATAAATTATTTTTTTAAAGTTATTTATTTTATATCTATAACTGCTCCTACAGACTCAAGTTTACTTTTTATCTCTTCTGCAGTTGTTTTATCTATTTTTTCTTTAATATTACTTGGTGTTTTATCTACTAAAGCTTTGGATTCTTGTAAACCTAAACCAGTTATTTCACGTATCATTTTAATTACGCTAATTTTTTTATCTCCCACTGATGAAAGTACTACGTCAAACTCAGTTTTTTCTTGAATTTCTTCATTTTCTTCTGATTTATTAGATGTAGATGTATTAATATTACCTGAATTTATTGTAGCTGTAATATTCCATTTTGTTTCTAATTCTTTAATAAGTTCTGATATTTCTAAAACTGTTTGATTACTTAACCAATCTATTATTTGTTCTCTTGTAATATTTGACATATTTATTCCTTATATATATATTTTATATTAAAATAAAAATTTTAAATTATCAAGCTATAATATTAATT
>Ga0031669_1014629_pt1 | contig 12427 bp, 9 predicted proteins | sample DeeseametaMP1240_FD_75010 | JGI IMG/M metagenome (GOLD analysis project Ga0031669, IMG submission 75010) | Metatranscriptome of deep ocean microbial communities from South Indian Ocean - MP1240 (Metagenome Metatranscriptome) | ecosystem: Environmental > Aquatic > Marine > Oceanic ...
GCTAAATTTAAATCTAGGCTTGACCTTGAGGACCTCCGAAATTTAGAGGGAAACCTCCTTGCTGGTTTTCAGCATCTCGTATTTCTCCATGCTGGGCTTCGTAGCGACTAACATTATCTCCTAAGGCTCTAAGCAAACGCTTAGCATGTTGGGGAGTTAGCACAATTCTCGATTTCACCTTGGCCTTGGGAACTCCAGGCATTACTCGGATAAAATCTACTACAAACTCGCTTGGAGAGTGGTTAATGATCGCCAAGTTCGCGTATTCGCCTTCGGCGACTTCCTCACTTAACTCAACATTAATTTGCCCTTCTTGAGCTTGCGCTTGCATGGAAGCCTTCTTTTGGTCTTCACTCATAATTAAACTTTCTCTTCGATGCTTAGATCTTGAGTAGATTTAAGCTTTTCGTATTCTTCTTTAGAGCCAACGATGATTTGCTCGTAAGCTTTCATACCGGTACCAGCTGGAATCTTATGGCCAACAATCACATTTTCCTTCAAGCCTTCTAGATAATCACGCTTACCATTCACTGCAGCTTCGTTTAACACTTTAGTAGTTTCCTGGAAGGAAGCCGCTGAGATGAAGCTCTTAGTTTGTAGTGAAGCACGGGTAATACCTTGAAGTACTGGCTTAGCAGTTGCTGGATTCGCATCGCGAGCTTCTACTAATTGCTTGTCGGCACGACGTAGTAAAGAGTTCTCATCACGTAAACGACGGGCAGTAATAATCTGGCCAGCTTGTAAAGTTTCTGATTCACCAGCGTCAACCACTACCTTCTTATCGAAGATCCAGTCGTTTTGCTCAATGAAGTCATTCTTATGCACCAAGCTCTTCTCTAGGAATAGAGTATCACCTGGATCTTGAATATCCACTTTACGCATCATCTGACGTACGATAGTCTCGAAGTGCTTATCGTTAATCTTCACACCCTGTAATCGGTATACCTCTTGAATTTCATTCACTAAGTATTCCTGTACCCGGTTAGGACCTTGAATAGCTAAGATATCGGCTGGAGTAATGGCACCTTCCGATAATGGCATTCCTGCACGTACGAAGTCATTCTCCTGCACAAGAATCTGCTTACTTAGGTTAATCAAGTACTTCTTGATTTCTCCGGTACGACTTTCTACGATAATCTCGCGATTACCACGCTTAATCTTACCATAAGAAACTACACCATCGATTTCAGATACTACCGCCGGATTAGATGGGTTACGTGCTTCGAAAAGCTCTGTTACCCTTGGAAGACCACCAGTAATATCACCTGCTTTCGCAGATTTACGTGGAATCTTAACCAGAGTTTTACCAGACTTGATTGTATCACCATCTTCCACAATAATGTGAGATCCTACTGGAAGGGTGTAGTGACGTAATTCTTCACCATTATCATCTAAGATGGAAATGGTTGGAATCATTTTCTTGTTACGAGTTTCGGAGATTACTTTCTCCATGAAACCAGTTTGTTCGTCAATCTCCACACGGTAAGTAATACCCTGCTCAATATCAGAGAACTTAATGGTACCACTCATCTCGGAAATAATCACCGCGTTAAACGGATCCCATTGGCAAACTACATCACCTTTCTTAAGCTTATCGCCATCATTCTTACGCAAGTAAGAACCATAAGGAACGTTGCTTGTCATAAGGTTAATACCAGTTTTTGCATCCACCAAGCGGAATTCACCGGTACGACCAATTACGATGTCCACCTCATTACCATCGTTGTCCTCACCTTTTACGGTACGAACATCTTCAAGTACGGCTACACCATCAAATTTAGCAGAGATGCTAGATTCCTCGGAAACGTTACCGGCAGTACCACCCACGTGGAAAGTACGCAGGGTTAGCTGGGTTCCTGGTTCACCAATAGACTGAGCGGCAATTACACCAACGGCTTCACCTTTTTGTACTTTTTTACCAGTAGCAAGGTTACGTCCGTAGCAACGGGCACAAATACCTTTTTTGCTTTCACAAGTTAAAGCCGAACGTACTTCTACCATTTGAATGGCTGAAGCTTCGATTTTAGCTGCAATCGCTTCTGAAATCATCTCGCCAGTCTTCACGTATACCTCATTCGAAATAGGGTCAACTACATCGTGTAAAGAGGTACGACCGATAATACGATCGTAAAGAGGCTCAACTACTTCTTCGTTTTTCTTAAGTGCGGTTACTTCTAATCCACGTAAGGTTTCACAATCGTCCTCAGTGATAATCACATCCTGAGCAACGTCTACCAAACGACGAGTTAAGTAACCCGCATCAGCTGTTTTAAGTGCGGTATCCGCAAGACCTTTACGAGCACCGTGAGTAGAGATAAAGTACTCAAGAATTGACAGACCTTCTTTAAAGTTTGCAATAATTGGGTTTTCGATAATCTCACCACCGCTAGATCCAGATTTCTGAGGCTTGGCCATCAGACCACGCATACCAGACAGCTGACGAATCTGCTCTTTAGAACCCCGTGCACCAGAGTCGAGCATCATATAAATTGGGTTAAATCCTTGACGGTCGCTAGACAAATAATACATGGCCCGCTCTGTTAAGCGTGCATTGGTATTCGTCCAAACATCAATCACCTGATTATAACGTTCGTTATTGGTGATCAGACCCATGTTATAAGATCCAAGGATTTCCTCGATTTGTGATTCAGCATTTTGAACCAACTCATCTTTTTCCTGTGGAATGATGATATCACCCAAGGAGAAGGATAAACCACCTCGGAAGGCAGTCATAAATCCTAAGGACTTAATATTATCCAAGAAGTCTGCTGTGGTAGGCACATCAGTAGCCTTTAAAATATCGGAAATAATTCCGCGTAGGGCTTTCTTGGTTAGTACTTCGTTAATGAAACCAACATTCTCTGGTACTACTTTATTGAAAAGGATACGACCGAAAGAGGTTTCAATAACCTTGGTTTTCAATTCGCCATCTTCCTCAACACGGGTACGTACTTTTACTTTGGCGTTAAGCTCTACACGACCTTCGTTAAATGCGATTTCTGCTTCCTCCGCAGAGTAAAAGATAAGTCCTTCTCCCTTTACGGTGAGGGTTTCATCGCTTACACGCATTTTGGTCATATAGTACAATCCCAATACCATATCCTGAGAAGGTACAGTAATAGGAGAACCATTGGCTGGGTTTAGGATATTGTGAGAAGCAAGCATTAACATCTGCGCTTCTAGTACTGCTGCCGAGCCTAAAGGTAAGTGAACCGCCATCTGGTCACCATCGAAATCCGCGTTGAATGCGGTACATGCCAATGGGTGTAACTGGATCGCTTTACCTTCAATCATCTTAGGCTGGAAGGCCTGGATACCTAAACGGTGAAGGGTTGGTGCACGGTTTAAGAGTACCGGATGACCTTTCATCACGTTTTCAAGAATATCCCAAACTACAGGCTCGCGCTTATCGATAATCTTCTTGGCAGACTTCACGGTTTTAACGATACCGCGTTCAATCAGCTTACGAACGATAAACGGCTTGTAGAGCTCAGCTGCCATATCTTTTGGCAAACCACACTCATGTAGTTTCATTTCTGGTCCAACCACAATTACCGAACGTGCTGAATAATCCACACGTTTCCCTAAAAGGTTCTGACGGAAACGTCCTTGCTTACCTTTTAAGGAGTCGGAAAGTGATTTTAGGGCACGGTTATTATCCGTTTTAACTGCTGAAGCTTTACGAGTATTATCGAAAAGAGAATCCACAGACTCCTGAAGCATACGTTTCTCGTTACGGAGAATCACTTCTGGAGCTTTAATTTCCATCAATCGCTTCAAACGATTGTTACGGATGATCACCCTACGGTACAAATCATTAAGATCGGAAGTCGCGAAACGACCACCATCTAATGGCACTAAAGGACGTAGTTCTGGTGGAATAACCGGTACTACTTTTACAATCATCCATTCTGGACGGTTCTCGATACGGCTGTTTGCATCACGGAAAGCTTCCACAACTACTAAGCGCTTTAAAGCTTCTTGCTTACGTTGCTGGGAAGTTTCGGTATTCGCTTTATTACGTAATTGGTAAGAAAGAGAATCTAAATCTAAACGACCTAATAACTCGATAAGAGCTTCACCACCCATTTTGGCAATGAATTTATTAGGATCGCTATCTTCTAAATATTGATTTTCAACTGGAAGACGCTCTAAAGCATCAAGGTATTCCTCCTCAGTAAGGAACTCCATGTAGTTCATTGGAGTACCATCTTCCTTAGTTGCATTACCTGCTTGAATTACTACATAACGCTCGTAGTAAATGATCATTTCCAATTTCTTGGTAGGTAATCCTAATAGGTAACCAATTTTATTGGGCAAAGATTTGAAATACCAGATATGAGCTACAGGTACTACAAGGTTGATATGACCAACGCGTTCACGACGAACTTTCTTTTCGGTCACTTCTACCCCACATCGATCACAAACGATGCCTTTGTAGCGAATACGCTTATACTTTCCACAAGCACATTCGTAATCCTTTACAGGACCGAAGATACGCTCGCAGAACAAACCATCACGTTCAGGTTTGTGCGTACGGTAATTAATAGTTTCGGGTTTTAGCACCTCACCAAAAGAGCGCTCCAAAAGGAATTCTGGAGACGCAAGGCTAATGGTAATACTCTTAAAACTAGAGTTGAAAGTGCTTTTATCGTTTTTCCTCAATGACATCTTTCAGGAATTAAATTCTTAATCAAATTAGTCAAGGGTAACTTTAAGACCCAATCCGTTCAATTCGTGCAACAATACGTTGAATGATTCCGGAATTCCCGGTTCTGGCATTGCATCACCACGAACGATAGTTTCGTAAGTCTTAGCTCGACCAACTACATCATCAGATTTAACTGTGAGGATCTCGCGTAAGATATTGGAGGCACCAAATGCTTCCAAGGCCCAAACTTCCATCTCACCAAAACGCTGACCACCAAACTGAGCTTTACCACCCAATGGCTGTTGCGTAATAAGAGAGTATGGTCCAATTGAACGGGCGTGCATCTTATCGTCGATCATGTGACCTAGTTTAATCATATAGATCACCCCAACCGTTGCTGCCTGGTGGAAACGCTCACCGGTACCACCATCATATAGGAAGGTATGACCGAAGCGAGGAATTCCAGCCTCATCAGTATACTGATTGATTTCATCTAGGCTCGCACCATCAAAAATTGGTGTTGCGAATTTGCGACCTAATCGCTTACCGGCCCAACCTAATACGGTTTCATAAATCTGGCCAATGTTCATACGAGAAGGCACACCCAGTGGGTTCAATACAATATCTACTGGAGTTCCATCTTCAAGGAAAGGCATATCCTCCTGACGAACGATACGAGCTACAATACCTTTGTTACCGTGACGACCCGCCATTTTATCACCTACTTTAAGCTTACGCTTTTTGGCGATATAAACTTTGGCCATTTTCACGATACCTGAAGGAAGCTCATCACCCACACTAATGGTGAATTTCTTGCGCTTGTAGGCTCCTAAGTAATCGTTGTACTTAATCTTGAAGTTATGAAGTAGAGTAGCTATCAACTCATTCTTCTCAGCATCAGTAGTCCAGGTTCCACCAGTAATACGGGTGAAATCGTCAATACTATTTAGAATCTTCTGAGTAAACTTGGTTCCTTTCGGGATTACTACTTCGTTTAGATCGTTTTCTACACCCTGACTAGTTTTACCAGCAACTAGGATAGATAGTTTCTCAAGGAACTTCTGACGTAAGGTTTCAACTTGCATGTTGAATTCCTGATCTAGTTTCTCGATTTCCTCTTTATCCTGTAAACGGGTCTTCTTGTCTTTACGGGCAAGGGCGAATAACTTCTTGTTAATTACCACACCATTTAGAGATGGTGAAGCTTTTAAAGAAGCGTCTTTTACATCACCAGCTTTATCACCGAAGATCGCACGAAGTAATTTTTCTTCTGGAGTTGGATCCGATTCTCCTTTTGGAGTAATCTTACCAATTAAGATGTCCCCAGGTTTAACTTCTGCTCCAATGCGGATCAAACCGTTTTCATCAAGGTCCTTAGTTGCTTCTTCGCTAACGTTTGGAATATCCGAAGTTAATTCTTCAGCACCCAGTTTAGTATCACGAACATCTAAGGTATACTCATCAATATGCAGTGAGGTGAATACATCATCACGAGCTACGCGCTCAGAGATAACAATCGCATCCTCGAAGTTATACCCTTTCCAAGGCATAAATGCAACCTGCATGTTACGACCCAGTGCCAATTCACCATTTTCGGTAGCATAACCCTCACAAAGTACTTGTCCTTCAGAAACACGTTCTCCTTTCTTCACGATAGGATTAATGTTAATACAAGTACTCTGGTTAGTCTTACGGAACTTCACCAAGTTATAGGTCTTGGAGTCGTCTTCAAAGCTTACCAATCGTTCCTCGTCGGTGCGATCGTATTTGATAACAATTTTGCGAGCATCTACATACTCAACTACTCCTTCGCCTTCGGCATTAACTAATACCCGGCTATCACGAGCAACTCTCTTTTCTAGTCCGGTTCCTACAATAGGAGCTTCCGGACGTAACAATGGAACTGCCTGACGCATCATGTTAGATCCCATCAAAGCACGGTTCGCATCATCATGTTCCAAGAAAGGAATCATAGATGCTGAGATAGAGGCAATCTGGTTAGGAGCAACGTCCATGTAATCAACCTTTTCAGGCTCAACCAATGGGTAATCCGCTTCATCACGTACCTTAACGCGGTCGTTCACAAATTCACCATTCTCTTTTACAGGGGCATTAGCCTGTGCGATTACTTTTTGCTCTTCTTCCTCCGCGCTTAAATAGCGTGGATCTTTACTAAAGTCGATTTTCCCTTCAACAACCTCACGATAAGGTGTTTCCAAGAATCCCATTTTATTCACTTTCGCGTAAACCGACATAGAAGAGATCAAACCAATGTTTGGTCCTTCCGGGGTTTCAATAGGACATAAACGACCGTAGTGAGTATAGTGAACGTCACGAACCTCAAAGCCGGCACGTTCACGAGATAGACCACCAGGCCCTAAAGCTGAAAGACGACGCTTATGCGTAACCTCTGCTAATGGGTTGGTTTGGTCCATAAATTGAGACAACTGGTTGGTACCGAAGAAAGAGTTGATTACGGAAGAAAGAGTCTTCGCGTTAATCAAATCGATTGGTGTAAACACCTCATTGTCACGCACGTTCATACGTTCCTTAATAGTTCGAGCCATACGTGCTAAACCAACACCAAATTGGTTAGACATTTGCTCGCCTACGGTACGCACACGACGGTTACTTAAGTGATCGATATCATCAATTTCCGCTTTGGAGTTAATAAGCTCGATCAAATATTTTACGATGCTTAGGATATCTTGTTTAGTTAGTACTTGGATATCGCTTTCGATTTCCAATCCTAACTTTTTGTTGATACGATAACGACCAACTTCACCTAAGCTATAGCGTTGTTCAGAGAAGAATAATTTGTCAATGATACCCCTTGCAGTCTCCTCGTCTGGCGGCTCCGCATTCCGCAGCTGACGGTAGATGTGCTCCACTGCCTCCTTCTCAGAGTTAGTAGGATCCTTTTGTAGGGTATTATGAATGATGGCATACTCAGACGCCTCGATGTCTTCTTTGTGAAGCAAGATAGTTTGCACATCTGCATCCAAAATTTCATCAAGGTGTTCTTTTTCAAGAACAGTATCACGATCGAGTACAACTTCGTTACGCTCGATAGATACTACTTCACCAGTATCCTCATCTACGAAATCTTCGATCCAAGTTTTAAGCACACGAGCCGCTAATTTGCGACCAATAGTTTTCTTAAGACCTGTTTTAGTAACCTTTACTTCTTCAGCAAGGTCGAAGATTTCTAAAATATCTTTATCACGCTCATAACCAATTGCACGTAGCAAGGTGGTAAGCGGTAATTTTTTCTTACGATCGATGTAGGCATACATCACCGAGTTAATGTCGGTTGCGAATTCAATCCATGACCCCTTGAAAGGAATAACACGGGCAGAATACAACTTAGTACCGTTGGCGTGATAGCTTTGCCCGAAGAACACACCAGGTGAACGGTGCAACTGAGAAACGATAACACGTTCGGCGCCATTAACAACAAAAGTTCCTCTTGGAGTCATATAAGGGATAGTTCCCAAGTAAACATCCTGAACAATTGTTTCAAAATCTTCATGCTCCGGATCGGTGCAATAAAGTTTTAATCGAGCTTTGAGGGGAACACTAAAAGTGAGGCCTCGCTCAATACACTCCTCTTCGGAGTAACGTGGTGGATCGATAAAGTAATCGATGAATTCCAACACAAATTGATTACGAGAATCAGTAATCGGAAAATTTTCGGAGAAGGTTCGGAAAAGACCTTCATCCTCTCGATCAGCTGCCTTAGTTTCTAGCTGGAAGAAGTCTTTAAAAGACTGAATCTGAATCGCCAGAAAATCGGGATAATCGAAATGATTTTTGATGGATGCAAAATTGACTCTTTCCATTCCTTTTGCGGGTACCGGGTTATTCAAAATGCGGAGAATATATGATTTACAAACACAAAAGGGTTAAGGTCTATTGGGTGCTTCCCAAAGACCTTAACCTTAATAACTTAGCCTCAAGGGCTATATGGTGCTTACTTGATTTCTACCTCAGCACCAGCTTCTTCAAGCTGTGCCTTAAGAGCTTCAGCCTCGTCTTTAGCTACACCTTCTTTCAAAGGCTTAGGAGCTTCATCAACAAGAGCTTTGGCATCTTTAAGACCTAATCCAGTAAGTTCTTTAACTAGTTTTACAACTGCTAATTTAGAACCACCTGGGGCTTTCAAGATTACGTCGAATTCGGTTTGCTCTTCTGCACCACCGTCTTCACCAGCGGCACCAGCAGGTCCAGCAACAGCAACTGCTGCAGCAGCTGGCTCAATACCGTATTCTTCTTTAAGATAGTCAGCCAATTCACTTACTTCTTTTACAGTAAGGTTTACTAACTGATCACCTAATTCTTTGATGTCTGCCATGTCTAGATTCTTTAAAAAAATTTAATTACAACACTTAATATATGGAAGCTGAGTGCGTACTCATTAAGCTGCGCGCTCCTCTAAGGTCTTTAATAGACCAGCCAATTTGCCACCGGCGCCATTTAGGCCGCTGATAACGTTTTTGGCAGGAGACTGCAGTAGAGCGATGATATCGGCAACCAATTCGTCCTTGCTCTTAAGTGAGCTTAAGGTTTCTAATTGGTTATCACCAACAAAAATCGCTTCTTCGATATAGGCTCCTTTCAAAACAGGCTTTTCCTGTTTCTTCTTACGCAAGTCTTTAATCATGCGGGCAGGTGCATTACCAGCCTCGGCAATCATAATACTTGTAGAGCCTTTTAATACGGGGTATAAACCCTCATAATCTTTGGAGCTGCGCTCCATGGCCTTTTTCAATAAGGTATTCTTAACTACATTAAGTTGAATACCTGCTTTAAAGGCAGTTCTACGAAGGTTAGAAGTTTGAACAGCGTCTAAACCTTCGATATCGGTAATGTAAAGAACATCAGAGCCTTCTAAACGCTCTACGAGGTTCTCGATTTCTTTATTTTTTTCTTCGCGAGTCATTTCTCAAAAATTTGAATTAGGAAACAGACTTAGCATCAATGCTGATACCGGGGCTCATTGTACTGCTCATAGTGATACTCTTCATATAAGTACCTTTTGCCGCAGTAGGCTTCATGCGCACCAAAGTCTTCAATAACTCTTCAGCGTTTTCCTTGATTTTTTCAGCCTCGAAAGAAGCTTTACCAATACCCGCGTGGATGATTCCATAGCGATCAACTTTAAAGTCGATTTTACCACCTTTCACTTCCTTCACGGCTTTTGCCACATCCATAGTAACCGTACCGGTTTTAGGGTTTGGCATCAATCCACGTGGACCAAGGATACGACCTAAAGGACCAATCTTACCCATAACACTAGGCATGGTTACGATTACATCAACGTCGGTCCAACCTCCTTTGATCTTGTCGATATACTCATCTAAACCTGCGTAATCAGCTCCAGCTTCTTTAGCTTCGGCCTCCTTATCTGGAGTCACCAAGGCTAATACTTTCACTTCTTTACCAGTACCATGAGGAAGAGTTACTACCCCACGCACCATTTGGTTTGCTTTACGAGGATCTACACCTAAACGAACAGCCACATCTACGGATGCATCGAATTTGGCGTTTGAGATTTCCTTTACGATTGCACTGGCCTCGTCCAAAGAATAAACTTTGTTACGATCGAATTTCTCCAATGCAGCCTTACGATTCTTACTTACTGTTGCCATCAATAATTCTGCTTTAGAAAGGCTTTGTACCAGTTACTGTTAAACCCATACTGCGCGCTGTACCAGCTACCATACTCATGGCAGATTCCATGGTAAAAGCGTTCAGATCGGCCATTTTATCTTCTGCAATTGCCCGTACTTGATCCCAAGACACTTTACCTACCTTCTGAAGGTTAGATTGTGGTGATCCTTTTTTGATCTTAGCTGCCTCCATTAATTGAACGGCGGCGGGAGGGGTCTTAATTACAAAGTCGAAAGACTTATCAGAATAAACGGTAATAATTACCGGAAGGACCTTCCCTTGCTTGTCTTGTGTACGCGCATTAAACTGCTTACAAAACTCCATGATGTTAACACCCTTCGCACCAAGCGCAGGACCAACAGGAGGAGAAGGGTTAGCAGCACCTCCACGAACCTGGAGTTTAATAAGTGCACTTACTTCTTTAGCCATTGTTCTTTTTATCTTTTAATAACCAAAAATGTGGGTTGGAAGCGACCCACCGGGCTTTGCCCTATATTGAGCTCACAATTCTCTTAACTCTCTTTTTCTACTTGCATGTAAGACAATTCCAGAGGAGTCTTTCTACCAAAAATCTTCACCATTACCTCTAGCTTACGCTTGTCTTCAAACACTTTCTCAATGGTTCCATTAAAACCATTAAATGGACCGTCGATTACTTTTACAGTTTCACCAACGATATAAGGAATATTGATTTTCTCTTCAGTTTCTGAAAGCTCATCAACCTTTCCTAACATACGGTTCACCTCACTTTGGCGTAATGGAACCGGGTCTCCACCTTTAGTTTCTCCTAAGAAACCAATCACCCCCTGAACGTTTTTGATGGTGTGCACCATTTCACCGCCAAGGTTTGCTTCAACCATTATATAACCCGGAAAGTAGTTTCTTTCCTTGCTAATTTTCTTACCGTTACGAATTTGAAAAACCTTTTCGGTTGGCACGAGTATCTGTCCTAGATAATCTTGCAAACCATTGTACTCAATTTCGTTTTCTATATAAGACTTAATTTTATTCTCCTGCCCTGATATAGCGCGAACAACAAACCATTTTTTACCACTATCACTCATAGAGTATTCTTAGAATGCGTTGTAAATAGTCTTTAAAATCGCGCCAATACCATAGTCCATTCCAGCAATGATTAAGGAAATAATCACTGAAGAAACAGCCACTAATACAGAAGTCTTTTGCAAATCAGACCAAGATGGCCAGCTTGTTTTATGTACCAGTTCCTCGTATGATTCCTGGAAGTAAGCCTTTACTTTACTCATTCTATAAGTCTTTGCACGGGTGGTAAGATTCGAACTCACGACCTTTGGTTTTGGAGACCACTGCTCTACCAACTGAGCTACACCCGTATTTAGTGAGAAAGGTATCCGCCTAGGGCGGACACCTTTTACTCAAAATCTATTTCAACGAGAAAAATTACTCGATGATTTCAGTAACCTGACCAGCACCTACAGTACGGCCACCTTCACGGATAGCAAAACGCAATCCTTTGTTGATAGCTACAGGAGCGATCAATTCTACGTGAATAGTAAGGTTATCACCAGGCATTACCATTTCGGTACCTTCTGGTAATTGGATCTCACCAGTTACGTCGGTTGTACGTAAGTAGAACTGTGGACGGTAGTTGTTGTGGAAAGGAGTGTGACGACCACCTTCTTCTTTCTTAAGGATATAAACCTCAGCTTTAAACTTAACGTGAGGAGTAATAGATCCAGGAGCACAAATTACCATACCACGACGGATCATTGATTTCTCAATACCACGTAATAAGATACCTACGTTATCACCAGCTTCACCGCGATCAAGGATCTTACGGAACATCTCAACACCAGTAATAGTAGAGGTTAATTTTTCGTCACCGAATCCGATGATGTCAACAGCGTCACCAGTATTAGCAACACCAGTCTCAATACGACCAGTAGCAACAGTACCACGACCAGTAATAGAGAATACGTCTTCGATTGGCATCAAGAATGGCTTCTCATTGTCACGCTCTGGCTCTTGAATCCACTCATCACAAGCGTTCATCAATTCCATTACAGTGTCAACCCACTTCTGCTCATTGTTCAAAGCACCAAGTGCAGAACCTGAAATTACAGG
>Ga0031669_1020316_pt1 | contig 12270 bp, 3 predicted proteins | sample DeeseametaMP1240_FD_75010 | JGI IMG/M metagenome (GOLD analysis project Ga0031669, IMG submission 75010) | Metatranscriptome of deep ocean microbial communities from South Indian Ocean - MP1240 (Metagenome Metatranscriptome) | ecosystem: Environmental > Aquatic > Marine > Oceanic ...
GTAGCCGAACAAAGACTTGCTCCCGGGACCTTGTTAAATGCAAAGAAAGATGGCTTAGGCCAAGCCAGATATTATCAGCTAATGGATGAAACGATTATCAATCGTGCTCAGATTGCTCATCTAAGGCAGGAAACTTATCTGGATAATCAGGGGCTCTTCTATGCTCCGGTGGCCAATTCGGCTGATGGATTGGGCTCGCCCTTTCCTGAGGAAAACGCTCATTGGCCTGCTCTGGGCGGGGATCATTTGCCCTTAGCCCGGATTGGATGGGCGCTGGCCTCGAAAGAGTTGTGGCTGCAAGAAGGTGAACGGACGATAATTCTGGATCTGGCGCTGAATAATCAAATTCCGAACCTCGGGCAGCGACTCTCAAGCAACTTTCTGGTATATCTGACCGGTGCTGAAGAGTGGATTGGCCCTTTTAAATTCTCTTCGAGTCCACCAAGTGATTGGGATCAAGATAAACGCCCGGTTCCTCAAGGGCATACCCGAGTGTTTCTCTCGTTGCCTTCTGATGTTGCAGCTGTCGTTCCATATAATAGCGAGGTTCATCAGGAAGCATATAGTACCAACCTGCCGTTGATGCGAATGGTCTTAGACGATTCGCAAACGGAGGTCTTTGATTTTTACCGGTCCTTGTCTCGGGCGGGCCTCAATAGCCTCACGCTTTCGACTTGGGTGCGTGGCGTGCAAAACCTTACCGTAGAGAATGATCTTGGCATCCTTGATCCATCAAAGCCATTTCTTCCCTTCGGTTCGCTACCTCGGCGCGATAGTATATTTTATATAGGTAATCCAGAGGTGTTCAGTAAGGCATGGCAAGAAATCAAACTCAACCTTAATTGGAAAGGTCTGCCCACTAATCTGAAACAGCATTATGATGCCTATGGAAAGGGGTATATCAATGAGCGTGGTGAGATTAGAGGGGGGGTAGCGGCCACCCTTTATGGGAGCAATGATGCCCTGGAAGATCAACCAGATCGGACACCCTATGTGTCTGGTAATACCTATTTTGAGGTTGCACCAGAAGTCCGTAAAGGAGGACGCTGGCTTACCGGCGGTGATGTGCAATCCCTTTTTGCTGAGAATGGTAGCAGTGCTAAAGAACTTCATGTTCTGGCCAAAGCTGATACGCAGTCTTCTACCGCCGATCAGTCTAAGCAGCGATTAAAGGAGGATTTGAGAACTGCGAACCAGCGCGACCTTAAAGCTACGGCGGTGCTGCAACGAGCACTGAATAAACAACCCATTCAAGCAGCAGTACGGCCAGTTCTAATGGAGCGAGTCGACTACAAGCAAAAGCTTTTGGCAACGGCCAATTGGAACAGTTTTCCTAAGCAAGGCTTTATTCGTTTTAAGCTCCGCCAGACATTTTTTCACCTTGCTTATCCAGAACTACTGGCATTATCCAAAATAGTCAACCCATCACGGCCTGTTGTGCCTAATACTGCTTACACTCCTACTTTGAGTAGCATTGGCTTAGAGTATTTCTCTAGCTCCCAACAGCAATTCCATAACGCTGGAATAGATGAAAGTACTTTGGCGCTTGATTTTCAACAATCCAAAATTCAGCTGTTTCACGATTTCCCTTTTGGGCAAAGTCGGCAGCATACATTCGTCAAGTGGCAACAACGTTTGTGGGCACCTGAAACCAGCCTCGAAGTACGTTGTGTGCCCGCCTACCGGGCGGAAGGGCGCCTCCTGATTGGCCTTCAAGATATAGAACCTAATCAGCAGGTTAATTTGTTGTTACAGTTTGCTGAAGGAAGTGAAAACCCGCTACGGGAACCACTTACAGAGGAAACCGGTGTGCAATGGTCAGTACTATGTGCTAATGTTTGGAAACCACTGGTAGGTACGGATAAACTTCTCGACACTACAGAACATTGGCTACGCTCCGGGATTGTGAGATTGAGAATACCTAGTGAAGCTACGACCGAAAATAGCATCTTAGAAGACGGCTATATCTGGCTTAAGGCTAGCCTGCCCGCTCCGCTTGATCGGGTCTGTCACTTGCTTTCTGTTCATGCGCAAGGTGCTCGTGCTACCTTGATTGTACCAGAAGATCTAACTGAAAAGTCGACGGAAGAACAAGAACTTATTCTTGATCATTTATCAGCAGGTTTACCACCCGAAACGGTCAAGGCGTTACAAGAAAGAATTGCAGGCATACAGAAAGTACACCAACCTTATGCTTCTTTCGACGGTCGGCCGGTCGAGAGCGATTCCGCATACTACCGCCGCTTAAGCGAGCGATTGCGCCATAAGGACCGCGCTGTTAATATATGGGATTACGAACATTTAGTGCTGGAGCATTTTCCCGAACTCCATAAGGTTAAGTGTATTACTCATACGGATATTGAGAACCAGAATTTCTTGGCGAATGGTGATGTTTCACTGGTAATAATTCCCAGGATAAATCCCGAGAATGCGCATGATCGCTTGCGGCCAAGAGCAGGCCGTCGATTGCGAAATGCCGTAGATGAATTCCTGCACAAGCGCGTGAGTCCACATGTGAGTGTGCGTAGTGTAAATGCATTATTTGAACCGGTTAAGATTACTGCTGAAGTGGCCTTTGTCTCTACGGTTGACGCTAATTTTTACCTGGGAGAATTGCAGGAAGCACTACGAATCTGGCTATCTCCCTGGGCAGCAGAGGGTGATGCCGAAATTAGCTTTGGAGCTACCATCTACCGATCAGGATTAGTACGATTTCTGGAGAATCTACCTTATGTAGATTATATCTCCGGTTTGAATTTGCGTCATGACAGCGCAGAAGGAGAACTGCTTCAATCAGGTGCTTTACGATCGGTTACTGCATCGACCGTAGCGAGTGTGCTTGTCTCCGCTCCTCAGCATGATCTATCAATAGTACAAGCCTCTTGCCCATGATTTCAACTCCCACCATAAAAAAGAATCCAGACTACGCCCCCTACCGCAATTATGACTGGTTGCGTGAATCGAGTTTGGAATATATTGAGCGTATCGCCCATGAGGTTTGGAGTGAATACAACCCCACTGATCCTGGAGTGACAATACTCGAAGTGCTTTGCTACGCCCTGACTGATCTTGGCATGCGCATGGATATGCCTATTCAGGATTTACTTGTTGATCAAACAGATGGTGTAAGGAGTTTGCATCGACAGTTTCATACGGCACTTGAAATCTTCCCTAACGCACCACTGACATTTTTAGACTACCGTAAATTGTTTTTGCAGGTGGAAGGGGTGAAAAATGCGTGGCTGGAAAAAGTGGCAAAGCCCGTATATGTAGACTTTAAGGTAGACAATCAAGCACAACCGCCGAAAATAAGTTACCATCCTTTTGATCCGGTAGAAAGGACCAGGAGTTTTGAAATGCGGGGCTTCTATAACGTATTACTCGAGTACGAAGACGAAGTCTACCAGCTTAGAAATAATGCCAGAACGCAAAGAATAAATGCGATCCAGGAAGAAGTTCGTCGGACTTATCACCGCAATCGCAACTTGGGCGAAGATCTTCTGGAAATAAAAGCAGTTCCGGTACAAGAGGTGGTCGTTTGTGGCGAAATTGAACTGACTCCAAACGCGAATGCGCATGAAGTGAACGCAAGGATACTTCAGCTGGTCCAGGATTACCTCAGCCCATCTGTCCCGTTTTATAGCCTTGAAGATTTATTGAAAGAAAACTATCCTACAGAGGATATTTTTTCCGGGCCACTGTATCGGCGAAACCACCATCGTTTGGCCCAACTTTTGGGTGTCTTGAATGATGATGCGGAGCTTCTTGCCTATCTGGATAGCCATGGCGCACGAGTTACCAGTTTGCTATCGCTTCCGGAGGAATGGTTGGAGAATGCTGCACAATATTTGGAGGAAATTCGCGAGGCTGTCGAAACGGCCACTTATGCTTTTGGCTTTGTTAAGGATGAGGATCTGGAAGGTAGTGAACTAAGGCGCGAGATTCGAGTATCTGATATTATGAATCTGCTCCTGGAATTGGAGGAGGTCAAAGAGATTCGTGATTTGTACATCGGTTTGTGTAATCACAAAGACGATGATGATGAGGAGTGTAATTGTGGCGAAATTGATCCAGATAGTGATCCCTGGAAAATCTGTTTAGATGGTACCGCTCAGGCCAATCTCTGTTTTCAGCGTTCAAATTTCCGTTTCTACAAGGACTTCTTACCGCTTACCATTGACAAAGGGCGTGTGCAGAAACGCTGGGAAAAGTTAGAGCAGGAAAATACCCGGATTCGTTTTAGTAGTCGGGTTGCAGATCTTCCACTTCCAAAGGGCTTATATCGTGAACCGGGCGTGTCTTCTCCGATACGTAATGACTTACCTGAAACTTATGGAGTAGGCCCGCTTGGTGTGCCACCAGTTGTTGGTGAAGATAGAGTTAGCCGGCAAGCGGAGGCGGCACAATTAACGGCTTATCTGCAATTTTTTGAGCAAGTACTTGCGACCTACTTTTGTCAACTTGGAAAGGTTTCAACCTTGCTCAGCGTAGATCAGAATGCTACAACAACCTACTTTACCAAGGTCATGGAGGCTGACGACTTACAAGCTGTATTTAAGCCTGGAGGTATCGCTGCGGTGGAAGGAAATTGGTTGCCAAACCACCGCAATGGAAAACGCCGCCACCAAATTGTTGATCACCTGATCGGACGTTTCGCAGAACGTTTCAGTGATTATGTCTATGCCTTGTTTGATCAATACGATGAAAATCAGGACCAACTCATTCTTACTCACAAAGAACAATTTTTACGTGACTATCCAGGCTTGAGTGCAAGGCGTGCCTGTGCTTATAATTACTACGAAAGTTCGGATGATTACTGGAATACTGATAATGTATCGGGCCTTCAGCGTCGCTTAGCCCGTCTTGGCGGATTCGACACCGCTGATAGGATGGATTTAGGTGGAGTTAGCTATGAATTTTATCAGGATGCAAACGCTGCTAATGAGAATGACTTCCGCTGGCGGTTTAGAGATGAGTTTGGTAAGGTGCTTTTTTCTAGTACCAGGGCTTATCGTGATACCAATAAAGCACTGACTGACCTCAATTTAGCTTTTGAACAGGCTAAGATAGATGCCAATATTGAAGTGCAGCAATCCAACGATGCCTGGTTTTTTATCGTAAAGGACAACGCAGACCGGGAGCTGGCACGCCGACTTGAAGTCTTTGAAAGTGAGGAATTGGCTGTAGCGGCAAAAGATTATGTAATTGAATATCTAAGCGATGAGCCGTTGGCTCATGAAGGGATTTATTTGATCGAACATATTCTGCTACGTCCTGCGCTAGCACCAGTCGAAACAGATGATACCCATGCATTCTTTAGCATTTGTCATGACCAGGAAACAGACCACTCTAAGCCGTTGGATAAATACAGTTTTTCTGTTTCTGTAATTCTGCCAGGATGGACTCGCCGATTTAGTAATCCTGACTATCGGCAGTTTCTGGAACGGCTTATTCGAATGGAAATGCCTGCTCACATTCTTCCAAAGATTTGCTGGATTGGTCAATCTGCTATGCAGGAATTTCAAACAGCTTATCAAAGCTATTTGTCTCAGATCGCCGCCAATCCGAATGAACAGTTACCAGCTGAAGAGCTGGCCAACTTTGTAGAAGTGCTAGAGCGCTTAAGAACAGTATACTGGCCCGGAACCCTGCACGATTGTGTCGATGAGGGTGGGGCAGAAGAGGATAATCCCATCGTTTTGAATAGAACTTTTTTAGGCAATCTCCAAAACCCTGACAACAATGCCAACTAATATTCATCTACAGAAAACGCCGAAGAGTTACAACCGTTTTCAGCCTAATCAGGTCCTGACGGATACCCAGCTTAATGCCATGATCGACCACTTTGAGCGTCAACACCGACTGAGTCGTAGTTGCTTGGTAGGGGTGGGTGTTGTTTGTGGTTTGGACTTTGTTTTACAGGAAAATACGAGTCTGACTATCACTCCTGGCCTGGGGCTCACTACCGATGGTGATTTGCTTCATCACGCAGAGGCTACAACTTTTGAGTTGGTATCTCCCTTTGATGACAAAGCGGCCCAGTATGACCCATTCTGGGATGGAGATGTTCAGCGAGTGGCACTTTGGGAATTGGTAGATGGAGACCAAGACGAAGACCGTGAAGTCTTTAGCTTGAGCGATTTTGCTGCTCAAACGGGAGCTGAGTTAGAAGATATGGTCTTGTTGGCTTACCTCGATGCATTTGCAAAAGAAGGGAACATCTGTACACCATTGGATTGCAATAATCAGGGGGTAGAACAAGTGGCAAAACTCCGTTTTCTTTTGGCGTCAAAGGGAGAGGTGCGTCGGATTGTCAGGGAGCAAGATGATATTTACCAGCGTTTTGGCGAGCGTGGCCAAAACTACTTTAATTTGCCTAAAGTTCGTGCGCCTCGCCTTATCCTCGATGCAGATGCTAGTGTTTCCGGAGGGAAGTTGTTGGAGCGTTATGGCGACTTGATTGCCGAACATCGTGATTCCCTCCTGGATGCCTTACGGCTACTAGTTAAAAACTTTGGCCCACTACTGGATGCCGAAAACCAGATAGACGTTGACTTTTGGGAGGAACATTTTGATGAAGTTTTTCCTCGTATCGTCACTGAGCGCAATCCAGCCATTGATCAGCAGTATCGGTACGAGCACTACATTGACCTAACGGCTGCCTATACCGAAATGCGAACTGCATTGCATGAAGTATTAGTGATCTGCCTTCCGAACAATGGTGCCTTTCCGCGTCACCTGATGTTAGGAGCACTGGCTGCTTCGGCTCCAGGCTTCGATTTAGACTTCCGCCACGCCTTCTATCCCTCTCCTGCAGAGGTAGGTGCTTTTCAGCAATTGCTAGGGGTTAGAAGTCTGTATCGCCGACTCCATGCAATGATGGTGGCATACCAGGATCCGAGTCGGATAAGAGATGTGAAAATTACACCTAGTGCGGAGGCTAACGCGGCATTAGGAGACCAGACAATACCATTTTACTATCGTCCGACGGAAGAACTCTTAATGCACTGGGACTTCAACAAATTGCGTCGGGGACAGGCAAAGGAGAATCTATCTTATCATGCAGGTTCATATGCGGCAGCGTATGATACAGCCACCTTGGCCCCATTGCGCCACAATCATGAAGATCTACCATTCTATCGAATAGAAGGGCATATCGGAAAAACGTATGGCGATGTAATTGACGATTTGGAATCTGCAAGAGCCGAATACGGACTAGATTTTGATATCGTGGCACTACGCATTGGTGCTGAACGTACTGACGTGGATCTAGATGAATATGATGTGTTTTTCCAAGATTTGCAGGTGTTAATGACCGCCTGGCGTGCCGAACAAATATGCCTGTTGGGTAATGCTTCAAAGTTCTTTTCTGGCTTTAGTTTGGAGCAACCGGGGGTGCACAAAAAATACAAGCCAGTTGCCTTTCAGATCGGGGAGCGGGACCCAATTAATCCCGTGAATTTTGGAGGGAATAACTTTGGTATAGGTAATGTTAATCCAGTTGTTCTAAACCCCGGATTTGGTTTCAGTTTGCCACCCACAGTAGACATAAGACCCACTGTAGCTAATTTTGAGTTGCAACGCACTTTTTCAGTTGAACGGAAAGGAGGCTCTGTATTTGTTGATGATAAGACTATCCAACCAACTAATAAGCAGGTTGAACAAGCGCTTGAGGTAGAAGGTAAGGTGATTGGGTTGCAGGCTATTGAAACCATCCAGGCTAACAAAGGTCGTGAGGGAGCTACCTTACGCGATGATCTTCTTGACCGTATTGATGCTTTTTGGTTAGATCAAAATATTGTGATTGGTGACTTTGACCGTGATGAAGTAAATGTCGCAGTTGAAATGCCTGTGAATTTAATTGCTCGCCTCCAATATTTGACAGAACAGCAACCGGAAGACCTAACGGATTTTACAGCAGAAAGAATTGCTGCTTATCGTAAAGCTTTGCAGGAATTGGCTACTGCAGTGCGGACAGCCAAAGACAAGCTTCAACGCGTTTTTGAAAAGGCTGATCGGCAGAAGATGGGCTATGAAAGAGACTACCTTCAGATGTTGAACCAACTTGAAATGAATGTTTGTTCAGCTAAAAAAATGGAGCTCTTGCTTGAAGAGTTTGAAGACCGTAAAGCTCAGTTGCTGAAACTTACCAACTTTACTGAATATATTAATCAACACCCTGCCTTAGAGCATCGAGGTGGTGTTGCACGAGGAGGGACATTTGTTTTGGTGTATAAAGATCAGGATAGTCCTAAGAAGGGAGGCTCAAATGAGGGTGCAACCATTAATCCTGGCATTGTTCGTCCTAGATATGATTTATTGAAAAATCTCAATGCGACGATCCAGTTTGATAAAGCCATATTGCAGGGTAAGACAGCGGAAAAATTCATTGAACGCAGTAAACAGATAGTCACTAAGAAAGGCTTCAGCCAGGATCGTAGCCAAGAATTGATTAAACGGGAGGAGTTGCGTAAAACTCCACTGGAATTTGCAGACTATCTCGTTACTAATCATCGCCAGTTCAATATCGAAAAAACGATCCGTGATTACCAGTTGGCAACCGGTGTGTCATCGCGCTACAGAGATATTATAAAAGGGGCTGTAGTAGAAGGAATAATCAACAAAGGCAAAGTAGTACGTGAGCCTAATGTGCAACAGTTTACCGTTTTGGCAGACTTCTGCTTGCCGTACCGCTGTTGTTCCAAACTACCACCATTAACCATTGCCCTTCCACGGAGAAAAGTAAGTGTCCAGTTACCGGTTGCCTTCCTGTGTGTCTCAGCGAATCCTGATGCGGACAAACCGAATCGATTCCCAATTACGGTCGTGCCGAGTGATGGTTTATTAGAAAATGATTCTGGTGTAGCGGGGCTGGTCGTAAAAGAAGAAGAGACGTATTTCTTTGAACCACAAGCTGTCACAGAAGAGCTCTTTGGTAAAACAATAAGCTTTACCGTAGATGGGGAGGGAACTGATGCCGAACTACGGATTTATCGTGAGCCAGAGGCTGCCTATAGCTTTGAAATTGAAGAAGCCAAGGATGACTCTAAGGTCATCAGTTGGAACGTCAAGTTTAGCAATGAAACAGCGATAAGAGACGATGAAAAACTCTCTTATATGTGGGACTTCGGGGATGGAAGCAGTTCTCAGGAAGTTAGCCCTCAGCATACCTTCAGCATATTACTGGATCAGTTCCCTGATTCGAATCCAGTCTTTAAAGTGAATCTACGTGTGGCCAACGGGCCATGTGTTAATGCACGAACAGAAGAGTTAGAGTTACCATTGCCAGATTTAGGAGGAGATCGTGAGTACCAGGAAAGAGGTATGGAACTGATTCGTGCTGATGAAGAACGAGTAAGGTTCCTACTTGAGAAATCGGCTGATTTTGGTGGAAGAGGGGTGTTGGAAGCAATAGAGATGGTAGGTGGTATTTATGAAAGTTTAGAAAAAGAATCGGCAGTGAATACTTTGTTTGCCGGCCGCATAAATGCAACCTGGAATGACCAGCATGGAAGAATTCTTGAGCGACTTGGCGAATTCCTCAACGACAGAGATGAGTCAGCATCTCAAATTCGAGAAGCAATCCTTTTACTATTCAAGATGTACCTCATTCCATTAGGTGGCCAGGAGAAATTGAACTCATCTGATTTTGATAGACAGGTGATGACGCTCTATCGGAAAGCTGGACGCCGGATAGTCGATCGAGAGGAGGGCTGGTTTGAAAGAGAAGGGGAACCTGGATTCGCTTTTTTACAATTCTTCGCAGAATACCGGGAAGTGGTGAAGTTTACTGATTTCCAATTGGTGAATGAATTGAAAAAGATTGAGTCGAACCTTAATAGAGGCTAGACATTTTGGCAAATCATACTATCCATAAGCTAGTTGTCGATGCAGCCGGAGAAATAGCTGATCGAAATCGGGGGCGTGAAGCTGCCGATATGATTAGCTTATGGGTAAAGGAAGACTTGCTACCATTATTAGAACAGTGGTTTGATACCATGATTGAGGCCGACCAACACATACGGCTAGATAAACTCAATCTTAGGTTAGAGCTACCTGTTCTTGATGAAGATGGAGGCTTTATCAGTTCTGAACAGTTGCTGCGGAGCCAGTTGCAAAGACAGCTTGAGCGGACTGAGTCAGATTGGAAAACGGAGCTTGTAGAGCAGTTTGTGGGAGCGGAGCAGCACGGCAGTACAGGTGCATCATCTCAGTTTCAGCACAAGTCCGTGGAGAGCTTTGTCTACTATCTTCGATTCGGAATAATGCCCTGGTGGGAAAGTAGGAAAGCGAGTGAATTGATCCAAGAGCTTCGTGAGACCTGGCCGAGGGTAGAAACTGAAATGAAAGCAGAACTCTCTCCTTTGGTGATTAGGTATCCAAAGATTCTGCAAAGATTGGCAGCTTCACTACCGTTGGAGTGGGTTGCTGAATTAAAGGCGGGTTCTATTACTCAAATGTATACGGTTTACGCGTCCATTTTTGTTCAAGCATCTTCGGCTTTTAATCGAGCCCTCGAGTTCTGGCAAGGGGTATTTCTTCTTGAAAGAAAGGAACCAAAGCTTACCATCTTACAACATTGGTTGCCGGAAACGGTATTCCTACCAAAGACCTATCAAGCTTGGCCAGCAGAATGGCAGGAAGCTTTGCTGGAACAAGTGTCTCAAGTGTGTATTTCCAGGTGGAAACGATGGTCCGTAGAGCAGCGGCAGTCTTTTTACAAAGCATATCAGGATAAGTCACCTGCCCTGAAAATTCAGGAATTGGATGACGAGGGGGAGTTTATTACTAAGCTTGATCTGACTGATTTTTATCGATTACAGTCTGCATTAAATCTGGCAATAAAGGTAGAACAGAAGGCAGCTGAAAAGATACAGGTGAAGCAGGAAAGGGCTGAATGGAACGAATTGGAAAAACGTATTGATGATGGATTGTGGGTGTCGAATGCAGGCCTGGTTTTACTCGGACCATTTTTACCTCAGCTCTTTAAAAAGCTAAAATACCTGGATGACACAGGGCGATCTTTCTTGTCGGAGGAAACCCAAAGAGATGCGATCGGCGTATTGGGGTATCTGGCAGGTGTTGGAGCTGATGTTGGTGAAGACGAACTGATTGTTCCAAAGCTACTGACAGCTTATTCACTGACAGATGTAGTAACGCCCCGGACGCTATCAAAAGCGGCTCGCGAAGAAGCTGAAGCTTTAATTATCTCTGTCATCGGAATGTGGGAAAAGCTTGGCAATAGCAGTATGGAAAGCATCCAGCAGACTTTTCTCCAACGGCCAGGAATGCTAAGGCAACAATCATCAGGTTGGCAACTACAAGTGGAGCCACAGACCTACGATATACTCATAAACTTCGTCCCCTGGGGGTTTCGGACAATCCGCTTACCCTGGATGAAAGAATTGCTCTTTATTGAATGGGATACACCTAATTTCTGATTCACCTTAGATGCGAAGTACAGACAATAAAACGACAACGAGCTCCCAAGCACAGAAGTCGACACCGACTCGGGGCAGCTTCTTCCAGAAGGGAGAAGAGGGGCAGTCGTTTTTTCAGTACGGCGACACTATTCAGCGAGAAGCCTTTTTTGAGCCCACCGAAGAGGCAGATGTACAAGCAAAGCTAAAAATTGGCCCTGTTAATGATGCCTTTGAAAATGAGGCAGATCAGGTGGCGGATCAAGTCGTTCAACGGATGGCTGACCCAGCAGCAGATACTACGCCAGCAACTGATATTAGCCCACAAGCAGAAGAAGAGGAATTGCAACGGGAGGAGGAATCCACCGAAGAATTAGTACAGGCAAAGGCCATCGGAACAGGAGAGGAAGATATTCGCCGGAAATGCAGTGCTTGTGAGCAGGAAGGAGGGATGATTCGGCGGATGCCTATTGAAGAAGAGACTAGTCCTAAAGTGCAGGCGAAGTGCGAGGCTTGCAGCATGAAGGATCACGCAGTCCAGCCTATGCGCATTTCCCGACGTGCTACCAGCAGTGATGGAGGCACATCGGTGCCATCAGGTTTTAGTCAAAAACTCAATGCGAGCAAAGGAGGGGGGAGTCCACTCGGCACTACTACCCGTTCTAAAATGGAGGGCGCTTTCGGTGGCCAGGATTTCTCATCGGTGCGTATTCACACAGGTAGCCAGGCCACGGAGCTTAGCAATAGCATCCAGGCAAAAGCCTTTACCCACGGTAACGATATCTACTTTAATCGTGGCCAATTTGATCCCAATAGCCGCAATGGACAACATTTGATAGCGCACGAGCTG
>Ga0031669_1017786_pt1 | contig 11746 bp, 1 predicted proteins | sample DeeseametaMP1240_FD_75010 | JGI IMG/M metagenome (GOLD analysis project Ga0031669, IMG submission 75010) | Metatranscriptome of deep ocean microbial communities from South Indian Ocean - MP1240 (Metagenome Metatranscriptome) | ecosystem: Environmental > Aquatic > Marine > Oceanic ...
ATTTGAACTAACTACATTTATAAACTACGAGTAAATTACTTACCCGAGTTCACATATATATAGAAATTATCTATACATAAATTATAATAGAAATTAAGCAAGAGATAAATAGAACAGTTATTGAAACTACAAGATTTCCAGATGAATTGATAAAGTCTACTCTCACATCAACAGTATCGGATTCGCCAATATCGCCATCATTTCCGTCCCTTCCTGGTGGTCCTGGTGGTCCAGCTGGTCCGGCTGGTCCTGGTGGTCCTGGTGGTCCAACAGGAAGAGCTGATCGTGATGGTGATGGTGATTGGGTAGGCAAAACAGACGCTGGTGGGGCAATCGGAGAGGCATTAGGTTGGCCAGCACGAATTATTCCAGTACATTGTGTGGCCCCTGTATCAGGACCATCTAGATATCTTGAATTGCATGAACAAGAATATAAAGCAAAACAATCCTGAGAATTGCATGCTGCATCTTTTGGTATCCAAGGACCACATGCCTCTTCGACTAAAACACACTGGTCACGACAAACTCCAACCCAAAAACCACCTGAGTCGCATTCACGGAACGTATTTAAGCATGCAAATGCTTTTAGGGCATCCAAGCATCTAGAATCTGGTTTAGGGCAATAACACTTAGTAATGGATTCATATAAACATTGTGCCTCTGAGTGGGCCCTTGAATTGTCCAAATGGGTAAATACCGATGTTAGTGAATCGCCAAGAGGAAGAGATCCACCAGGTCCATCCGATGAACAGAAACCACTGCCAACGCTTCCACAATTTTCGCTACCAACAGAGGCACTGATACTATAACTTGTAACCTTATCAAAAGGTGCTTCTTGGTTGTCAGCTGGTTGTGCTGGAGTAACCCATATATATAGGAAAGGTGCCATAGGATGCTGTGCTCTTGTTGCAATCTCGATCTCAACAGAGCCATGATCTGCAAGCATGCGTCTTCTCCAGCCTCTGTATCCACCATCATTACCTGCAATAGGAGTTTCATTTTGAGTGTCATGTACATTAAAATTTGGATCTCTATTGGCATCATAGAAATCTACAAAAGAAGTAGTATCTGCTGCATCAATAACCAACCTTTGACCAAAATTTAGATTTGTACGAATAACTACTGATTGTGCTGCACCAGCGCTCATAGCAGGTACTTTGTAATAGTGACGGTCTATACCTTGAATATTTACTGCAGCTGCAGCATTGCTTAAAGTGACGTAAGCATTTCTGGCATTAATTTGATATTGAATATAGTTATTTTCAAAACCAATATCAGAACCTTGAGGTGAAAAGACTACAACGAAGAAGTTATCAGATTGGGATGGTTTCCCAGTGGTACGTTTTTCCCATCTATAATATACAAAGCATGATTTACTTTGAATTTCCCTGCTAAGATTGTTAGGTGTATCTTGATTTTTTTCAGCAAACTTGTCACCAGTTCTACAATTTCCAAGAACACATCCAGCACCATATAAAGCCATCTGTAGTTCATGCTTTCTCATATTGGAGGCATCAAAGGTTGTAATAGCCGAACGATCAGGTGATGAATTAATTACTCTTTGTAGGTTTACATGTATAAATCCATCTACACCCGCAGCAACTGAATATACATCAAAATGTTTCCTTTGAGCAACTGGAAATTGAATCAATCTTTGTGACGTAATATAGACACCATCTGGACTTAAAACCGTGACGGCACAAGGAGGTTCAGGGTCTTGTCCTTCTAACCTAATACTGATCTTGAAACCTGCCTCTGCAGCATTACATATATTGAGAGATGGACAACTGGCTTGACACAGTTGTGCATTTTGATTGCATGCCTGATTAGCGGGATCCTTGCGAACTGCTCTTACGTATACAGCACGATTATAATTTGCAGATACCCCACATTGAGGGTTAACTGTAAATAGCGCATTCGTGAGAACATCTCTTGCATTTTGTGGACAAGATGGTCTATTAGCTAGATTTCCTACTTGAGTTGGACAGGTAGTTGAGGAATCTGAATCAACACCTTCAATAACACCTGCCTCAAAGTCCCAGCCATCAGTACAACCATAAACGTCCGATACATACACCCTAATGTTTGGAGTCCAATTAAGTGTCTGCGCAGCAGCTGGTTGGTAATCGTTCCATGCAAACTGCCTTTTAAATACTTGAATGGCACCACCAGACAATGTAGCATCTACAGGTGTGTTATCACTAATTGTGGTAACAGTTACTCCTTGAGGTCTAAACTTACAGGTTGTACTTTGTTTGGCTTTACATGCAATTGCAGCTAATTCCAAAGTGAAACATGTTTCAGCCTGGTCTGCTTGGCTTTTTGGAGAAACAGTTATCCAGTATGTTGATGCTAGTTTGGTATTGATAGTATTAGAGTCACATTGAGTAGGTTTTATTGTTACATCCTTCCTGTATTTAGTAAATTCTGGCCATGGAACATCCGGAGCTGTGTTCTCCTCTGTTTCAAAAGTACCAGTTTGACAATTGGCATTTGTAGGAATTACCCCCGCACCATACCTTACTACAATAAGCTTTCCGTCATCAGCAGAGTTGCCACGAATAACATTGGCACGAATTCTAAAATCAAACAATCCATCACGTATTGCGTTTGGAATATCAACCTTATAAACATGAATAGACTTCGCCCATCGAGTTAAAGGACGATTAGGGAATCCTTTAGTATATGGAGTCCAGGTATTCCTAAACTTGTCGTTCCCTGCTACAATATCACATACAGTTGCTGGTAGGCTTAGCTGCCTAAAACCATTTGAAGCAGTTATGGTAAGCGTATATCTTAACACTGCATTTTTAACTGGATTATTATTGCAATTAATCTCGTCCACAGTAACACCAAGAAAGTATTGGTCCATAGATGCTGGGTCAGTTGTTCTTAAATGACCGCACTGATTTAGCGTACCCTTGTTCGCAAAGGTTGAACAACCGTTGGCTGACATACCATTACCATAATTCGCGGCTCCTTTATTGTTTGCATTTTGTTCTTTATATCTTCGACCAAGATTAAATACAGTCCAATAGTATTTTGGAGTTGGAGGATTTACATTGAAATTTCGATCCCAAGCTATGTCTGAGAAAGAGGCTGTAAGAAACTCAGCTGTACCACGGTTGACAATAACCTTATAATATTGGTAAATTGGGAAGTTGTTAAGACTGGGTTGAAGTGACCCTTTAAAAACAGTCATATGATTGTTCGTTGGAGAGAGTGTGGCAATTGGAATTTCTTGAATTACTAAGCTAGCAGTAAAAGTGGCTGGAGTAGCAGCATTTTTATCAATTCCTGTTATAGTGATGTAGTATGGTCCATTCTCGAATTCGCAAACGCTGACTTGCATTGAAGCAGTATTCTGAGCGTTGCCATTGGTGGACATTTGAGAAACACCATCAGCATTGTTATCAATAAGGGTACATGACCTTTCATCTCCATTTCCTTGAATATCTGGCCATCTAGTGCCTGGTTTATTCAAAAATGTAGTATCAACCCAATCAGTTTCATATGTGGATAGTGGTTCAATAACACTTTCACCAGTAGACTTAAATGTTCTTGAAAATATTGGATGAACAATTGTTACAGTGCAATCAATACAATTTGAAATCGTAAACTTCATTTGAGTTCCGAAATTTTCATAATCAGGATATACTACAAGAACTTGTGTCGGTCCACCACAAGTAACAACATTATTGTTGTTTTCGTTGTAATATAGCTTGTTAGCACATTGTAAAGGTATTGCTTTAACTGGAACAGACACTACTTCAGCGGTAACGGTATATGATATTTGAGGATTGCCAACTTTAAAACCAGGTAGAAATACCTTTGGGTTTGCACTTAACGATGTATCTGGCAAATAATTACCAAGATTTCCTCGAGGTGCGTATAAGGATAGATAATAGTCACCTGCAGTATAAACACAAGTCCTTAAATTTCTACCACTATTATCATACCATGTGCTTCCAGCAGTTATAACAGCACCTGCTTCAGAACATTGAGTAGTAGCGTATCTCCATGCATCACGAGCTATGTACACATTTAAGTCCCTGCAATGTGATTTTACACTAACATATAAATAGGAACGACGTGTTTTTTGAGTAACTCTTATTTTATATTGCGCCCATCTATCTTCCCACATTACACCTGTCTCAGTGAAGTAATTCAGTGCTGGTACATCGTTTAATTTTAGTGGAAGCTTAGCATCAATTGGAGTTAAAGAAACATCCTTTCTGTAAGGTCTTAGCTTTGAAACTCGAAGATGGAAAGGGTCTATATCAGTACCCCCTGTACCTACTGCAATTCTTAGCCACCAAATTTGATTACCAATAGCGTGGCCTTGTTGGAAATTGCAAGGATCTGTCTGGATGTTACAATGACCATCATAATGATTATTATTAGCTTGTTGTCCTGTAATACAACTAGTTCCAGTAACTGCAGTAGCAAAAAGTGCATCTTGGGAATTTGCTGCGGAAAGTGGTGGTTCACAAGAGTCTGCAGGCCATAAAAATGCGCTCAATCTGTTTGTTGTACTTGCCTGAGTTAAATTTATGTGAAGATAATCTCCTTCAACAAATCCGGATGTTGATATCGGTATATAAAGAACTCTATCACGGACATTGGGAGTAACAGAAGTATCTGTTAAATCTGCAGTTGTGAAGTCAATACCGTTACTATCATCTAATGCAGTATCCTTTGTAGGTGGTCCCGCAAGAGGTGTAACTGTAGATCCAAAAACTCTTCTTCCTTGGACATTTCCTTGTAGTGGTAATTGCTGAATTTGAACGCTCACACTGTATTGTATAGCAGTTGCACCACTCTGCTGGGTACCGACTGCTGCATTACTTCCTACAGCAACATAGTAAGTTTCAATAGGATTTGCAGTTTGACCACATGATCTATCAATGCTTCCAAAGTTGAAATTTTGATTATTACATACATTTTTTCTGCATTGTAAAACTCTCCTTTCAGTGTTTGTATCCGCTTGAAGTGTATTTCCACCATTTGCTGTAGCTACATTACCATTGGCAATTGTTTGTGTAAGTGTAGTGCATGGGAAATCGGCAAGACTATTGCCATAACAATTGTTATTTGTAAATCCTTGAAATGTAGGATTAACTCCTCCAGGGGCAGCTAGCTTACCCTTGTGAATCCCAACCTTTATAGTTCCAGAAGTAACACTACTAAATGAAACTTGCACAGCATTGCCCAGTAAATTTGTTAACAGTCCCGATCCATCAGTTCTTATTAAAGACGAAGGAGCTAAAGTAAACACAAAATGTTGATACATTGAGGTTGTCACATCAATCAAACTTCCTTGAGAACCAGTAAAAGATAGAGGGTTAGCGGTAAGAGCTGCAACAGCGCTTTCAGAAGGTGATCCAAGCTGTATTGGAGACTCAAAATCAAACAACCTAATGCGCACACCATCGCCTTGTGCAAGATTTTGAGTTGCTTTAAATCCAAATGTATAACAACCAGAAGGTGTTCCGCAACCATCAATCTGTCCAAAACAACCAGTATCACTATTTGAAACAGCTTGACAGGCATTTGCTATTGTGAATCTGTTATAAACATTGCAGTAATCTGCAGGTAGTCCTGCACGACATTGACAACCATATTGTGCATACATCTGGACATTAGCATTGTTTGATATGGTTCTTGCTCTGAACTTCATAACTTGAACTGAATTAAGATTAATAGTTGTCCTAACAAACTGGTATGTATTTATGTTCCATGGAGATGATTGTGATACTGCACCAGTTGTATAATCTAAACCATTTGTACCTTGAACAGTAAGAGGTAATCTGGCAACCCTTGTTTCAGTAGCAGTAATCTGGAAATTATTCAAAGCAGCATTGTTTTGAATCCAAAAAGTATATGACAGAGAACCACTTTCTTCACAATTAGGGCGCAACGTATCAAGAGTAGTACCTTGGGTATTGTGAGTACTTAATTGTTGACACCATGGACTGCTAAATGTTGTAGTGGTACCTCGTGTTTTAGATACAGTAACACCATTAGGTAGAGCTGCGCTCATAGCAAGAGTGATAGTACTATCCAAACCTGCCCCAGTTATACCACTTACATCAATCGTATATGTGACCAGTGTATTTGCAGCATAGTTAACTGCAGTAGTTGCTGTCCCTGTTGGAAAGACGATCGGGATCGATACTGCAGCTGCAGTATTTGGTGCTGCTACATTGGACAGTTCTAAAGCAAAAGTAGTTACTGCATTATTATCAGCTTGTACCATTATATAAAATGATTCTGTTACAGCTGCTGCACCACAGTTAGGAAAAAATCTGCATGCATTTGCTATTCCGGCATCGACATCAGGTTGTGCAGTTGTACATAAACAGTAAGATGTACATACTGTAGCAGTAGAAGCAGGGAACATTTCTCTTTCTTCACCTGTCACGGTGGCAGTAAATAAACTTAACGAATTATGCATTGCCAAACGTAAATTTGCGTTCTGTCCATTAGAGATAGTTGCACGGAAAAAACCTCCAGCCGCTACACTAATGGCCTGAGTTTTGAGAAAGTATCGATGAATTTTGTTAGGAATAGCACTTGCAAACTTAGTAGCAACAGCGCCTATTTGCTGAGTTACACTTGTCTGCCCAGCACCGATCACACCAGTAAATTGTTGAACATGAGCGGTATCTATTGGTGCAGATCTAACACGAACTTCAAATCCAACCCTTTTACGGAAATCCATCAAAGGTCTGTCTAAGGTAACCTGAGCAGTTATGTAGTAATCTCCAGCACTTAGACGACAGTCACCTAGTTGTATGGAACAATGTTCTTCAGGCTGTTGAGCATTAAACACAAAATTATGAGGACGAGATTGTGGGTTCTCTCCGATATCTCGACATCTTGCAACGGAGCAACCTTTTTTATTTGCATCAGCGCTGTAAACAAGCTCTGAAGTTTCCCACTTATCCTGACCAAAATCAACCCCACGTCTGTAATAACTTGGCGGTGAACCAGAAAATCCTTTATTTAAATAAACCTGAAGTATTTTTGAATTTCCTCCAGTCTGATAGTTAACATTTAAGATTTCAAAATAGAATATTCTATTTGAATCATCAGCACTAGGATTAACCGTAACCTTAAAAGATACCCAGTCCCGATAATTCAACCTTGGATTTACTTTTACTGTTGCACAAGCATCGGTTTGTTTTTTTGCACAAGAACTTTGTCGATCAAATGGATCTTGTAAAGTTGCTGGATATACTGTTACATCTTGAATTGGTATTTTTGTAACGCTTGCTCTTATAGTATAAGTTATTGGATCCCAAGGCGCATCAGAACCGGTTCTCAAACCAAGTATTTCAACGTAGTATGTTTTTGGAAGAGGAAGAAGATCGCAGTGATACTGACGATATTCGAATTCATCAAGAAATTGCGTATTAGTACATGGACAATTAGGTGTCTCAGGGGTCAAAGAATTCCAGTATATCATTGACTTAATTCTTGGATTGCCAGTGTTTTGACCATTAGTAGGGAAACAATTAGCACAATTAAGATCTGGTTGGATGCAATCAACTTGAATAGTCAAGAAACTTCCAGAAGAACCTGTCGTGAAGTCAGCTGCTGATGCAGTAAAAGTATAGAACATTCTTTCAGCAAGATGAACCTGTCCTGTCACTGGATAACCAGCTGACAGTGCAAGAGGTGTAGGTGCAAACGAAGTTACCATTACGGTATATTCAACCGGAATATCACCATAGTGATGTGTCGTACGAAGATCAGCATCAACATTAGCCGGAGTTCTTGAACCTTGTGCATATACAGATAAATATAAAAGTCCTGATGCAGGAACCCTACAAGGTTCTAAATACAATGTACAATAGGACCTTTTGTTATTCCAGTTAGAGCCACCGTCACGCATATTTGTTCGACAATAATGTAAATATCCATACTTTGGACAAGTATAGTCAGTAAGTGTTTTAGATGCAGCAGGACATGGAGTAGACCTTCTAAATCCAGCTCTATCGGTTGAGTTACTTCCTGGTGTCCAAAAAAGAAACACATCGTCACCTTGATCTCTTTCAATATATAACTCAGCCTTGACGTAACCGAGTGGTGCTGCATTGGAAAAATCATAGACATAATGGTTATAGTGTCTGCCACGAATTGAGTCAGCTCTAGGAACATTTGTGGTTAGTGCCACTGGTGCTTTATTCACACGCTCATAATACAATGTAAAGTCAACAGGTTCATTCTTATCAGGATCATTCTGATTATTTTTAGGATTTCTTAGGTTTTCGGCTGTTATACGAATAATGTATTCTCCTGAAACAAACTCACAAGGTTGAATTACAATAGTACAATAAGAAAAATGCTCATTTGGAGCAGCAGAAGGAACTTGATTTGCTATACAGCGTGAACCACATGATATAGTACTGGACAACGTATTAGCAGTGGTAAGTTGTGGTGGTGAATTAATATTAACATCCATAGCAACTTTCTCTAGAGGTGCACCATCATCGGATAATCTATGCACATACTTAATAGTTAATTCCAATGCATCATCTGAAGAAGTATCAAAGTTTTTGAGTCTGTAAACAACTGGAATATATGTCTGTGAGCCAGTCAGCTCAAGTGCTCCAGTAGTATAATTTCTTTGAAATCCTTCCAAGGAAAGCTCCCTATATATATTAACGAAGGTGACGTATGGTGTAAGAGTGAAAACTATAGGACGGATCTTATACGCTTGCTGATTGGTAAAAGACACGTAGTATCGATTGGATCTACATGTACATGCATCTGCAATTAAATCCTTCCAAGATTCCTTAATCGGTTTGTTTTGATCAGGATTTGCATTATAGTTTTTTGCAACGGCATTTGCAAAGGAGCTATAACAAGGACAAGTACCGGCAGGTCTACCACATTGAATATAGCCTGTCAGTTCGGTATCAACACCTGGGTTTGTCAATTTACCAGGACCTTCAACATCAGCGAACCTTACACGAACTTGATCTAACAAAGTTTGCTTATTTGCAGGTATATCTAAACGATATTGATACGTTACAGCAGTAGCAGTATTTCCCGCATTCTGTGAGCGTGGATATATGTATTCCGATGTGGTCATTCTATCATATATCATTTGAGCTTTACGAACAGTCCACGTCGCAGTATAATGAATTCTTCGATTGTAGCCTTCACTTTCACTGGAGTGATAACCATATATAGAGAAATAATATGGAACATTAGGTTTGATATCACAAAACTGAAGAGAAAACCAACATAAATTATTGTTTGTAGTGCTATCAAAGTCAGTTGTTGTGTCTTTAGCTTTTGTTGAACAACTTCCCTTGCTGTTATAGCAATCATCAGTAATCCTCAGATCGTTGGTTCTTGCACTAGAGCCTGCTAAGGAACCTTCATTCCAATAGGTAATAATTTCATCTTCTTCGTGGTTCGAGTAAACTTCAAAATGAATGAACGTTTCAGGGTCAGAAGCTGTGGCTGTATCAAAAGTTATCACATAGTGTTTATAAGTTTGCTCTTCTACGGAAGCAATGTGTGTATTTCTTTCAACACCAGAATTCGTTTCTCTGATCCAAGTGTTATCCTGGGATGAAGTAGCAGTTCGAATGTTCATCGCGGAATCATCTGCAACTTGAAAATGAATGGCATAATCTGTTGAATCTTGAGCAACTGCTTTAAAAGGTGGATCGTCCTCAGTAGCAATATTGTTAAGGGCTATTTGATTAGGACTTCCAGACCAAACAGTAGCAAAATAATCTTCGCCGGAACCAAACTTCAAATATTTACCTATTCCCTGTGTAGAATGAAAGGTTCTAGCATCACTGCAGGTAGCAGGTGGGGAAAGGGCGGGTGGACACAGAGAGTTGCACATAACTGCACAGTTGCGCACAACTAATCGACAATAACAGTTATTGTCAGTTTTATCGTTATTTCCATTGTTAGTTTGAGCTGTGCAAACGTATTTGTTCGCATTGTTGCCACATGTGTTTCGATTTCCCAAAGAATGCTCTCTTCCCTTAGTAATTTCTAAGGAGGCTACTCCGTGTCTTATTCCAAACAATGAAACAATAAGATATGGATTAGAAATAGAAGAATTTGCAGGGATACCATACCCATTTTGTCCATAGTTAATCATAAAATAGTTATCTCTAGTAGGATTATTTTGGTTAACATCAGCATCATCGCCCAACACACCAGTATATACTTGACCATTCATATTTGGTATGCGAAGATGTTCGGTTGGAAGAACCTTATTGGATGCTGCTACAAACTCAGCAAGAATGGTATAAGTCCACGTTTGACTAGCAGCAGGACCATCAGGAAGGCGAACAGCAACATAATATCTTCTCTTTTTTTCAAGCGCAAGTTTACAACCGTTTATGTTGACAGAGAGTGTGCCACTGCTAGCAGTTATTACTACCTGATTTCTACATGGTTGGTTGTTATCACAGTCACTAACAATACAACTTAAGTCTCTTAATTGTGCAGGATGTGGAACGCCTGCGTATAAATCTCCAGTAACACCTAGAGTATTAGCTGCTATATCATTTGCATTTAGAACAATCTGCCATGACTGGGAATTAGTATTTCCAAAGTTAGTAGTGATGTCGTTTGCTCCATCTTGAGTTATTTTAACATCTCGAACTGATACTCTCAATCTCGAATCTTGACTAGCAAAGGCCCAAAATATTCCAGGCGTTGATCCGAATGGTTCTACGTCAAAGTAATAATGCCTTGAGACTGTAGCAATCGAATTTAGACCATTTGCCCTTTGGAAAGGATTATTATTAGCATTACTATCAGTAAATTCGGACGCTATATCCGCTCGTTTAGCTGAACCAGTCCATTTCCATACTGCCGTGGTAGAAGTTGATTCAAGAGCTAGGGCGGTGATTGTAGTAGTTCGTTCTAATAATCGAAGCCAATAAAATATACCGGTGGGATTTTCATTCGAGGCAACCTCAATTCTAACCTCAACAGGGACAGAAGACCCCGCTATTGTAGGGAAACCGGTACAGAACCAGTAGCACCTGAAAAAACGCTCAGCTCCCCCTGCGGCAGTTATTTTACCATCCTGACCAATAGTTACCTGATTAGCCGCTGCACTACCATCAGCGTTTGTACACTTTGTTGGCTTGATAATTTTTGACGAGTTAGTAAAGACCAAACTGATTTTTATGTCCTGTTGATGAACTTGATTCTGCTGTCCAGCATCACAATTGGCAGTTTGATCAGCAGCATTGGGATATTGTTGAGCACATGTTCTAGTTCTGAACTCAAGAAAATACTGCTGAGATGTGATGTCGTTATTTGAAGTTGTCCATATATTCCTGTTGATGTTTACATAGCGAACAGTACTACATGGTGGCGCTCTCTCCAAAGTTAAAAGGTTCGCATTCCAATCGTTGGCAACTACCAATTGGTTTCCTGCGGGCGGTCGGATAATAGAACGTGCTAAGTCACTAGTGAAAACCTGGACAACGTCTTGTGCATGAGCAACAAATCCAGTCACTAAAATGAAAAAAAATAACAAGCGCATCGTGAAGAGCCTGTACGACCGAGATACACAGGCTATACAGTTCCACTAAGGTAATCAAAAAGGACAATCACCTTCGCACCTTATTAAATAACTCCGGATACAGCAAATAGATTCTACTGTTTATAACACTTTTACTAAATCTTTAGTTGACTGCAAGATTGGAGAGTCTAACCACCGGAGTGAAAAGCCTGGATTCAGTCGGAG
>Ga0031669_1001044_pt1 | contig 11085 bp, 7 predicted proteins | sample DeeseametaMP1240_FD_75010 | JGI IMG/M metagenome (GOLD analysis project Ga0031669, IMG submission 75010) | Metatranscriptome of deep ocean microbial communities from South Indian Ocean - MP1240 (Metagenome Metatranscriptome) | ecosystem: Environmental > Aquatic > Marine > Oceanic ...
GGGTTTTTCTATTTTGCGATGAGCTAACTGCTATGGCCAGATGCAAAAAGCAGTGTAGTCACTGGCAATTTTATTGATGGCGTTCACAAAAGCGGCAGTACGTAAGTCTTTGATGTTACGCTTGCGCTTCTGGATTTCACGAATCTGGTGGTAAGCCACAATCATCGTTTCTTCCAAACCAGAACGGACCAGGTCAATCTCGTCGGCCCCGCGCGCAATAACGTTGCGCTGTTCTGCCGTGATCGCTTTTCCGGTCATCTCCTCCACCAGGTTAATGATGTTGGTGTAGGTCTGTTGGTTAAAACGCTTCTCCATACGACCAAAGCGCATGTGAGAGAGGTTCTTCAACCACTCGAAGTAAGAAACGGTTACACCACCAGCATTCAGGTAAAGGTCAGGAAGGATCATCTTGCCTGCTTCCGTCAGGATTTGCTGTGCCTCAGCCGTTACCGGACCGTTAGCAGCCTCCGCAATAATCTTGGCCTTGATACGGGCAGCATTGTCGCCGTCGATCTGATTTTCCAGGGCCGCAGGTACCAGTACATCACATTCGAATTCCATCACCTCGCGACGACGCTCCTTAGGGAACGATTTTGCGCCAGGGTAATTCAAAATAGAGCCAGTATCCTTACGGAACTTCAGCAGATCGTGAATGTCAATACCATCCTTCTTGTAGATCGCACCTTCAACCTCAGAAACACCAACGATAACCATACCGCCTTCGTCCTGAGAAATCATCGCGGTGTAAGAACCTACGTTACCAAGCCCCTGCACTACCATGGTCTTACCATCGGTGCCTGGAGTCAGACCGAGCTTCTTCACGTCTTCGCCAATGCTCAGGGCTTCGCGAATACCGTAAAAAACACCACGGCCAGTAGCCTCCGTACGCCCACGGATACCATTTTGTGTAACGGGCTTACCAGTTACACAGCCGGCAGCATCGATGTTATCGCCGTGGAAAGAACGGTAAGTATCATAAATCCATGACATCTCACGCGGTCCTGTACCGTAGTCAGGAGCCGGCACGTCGATAGATGGGCCAATGAAGTTACGCCGTACCAATTCGGTGGTGTAGCGGCGGGTAATCTTCTCTAGCTGGTTAGGAGTATACTCCCAAGGGTTAATCTTTACCCCACCTTTTGCACCTCCGAAAGGAACGTCAACAATAGCACACTTATAGGTCATCAGGGTGGCAAGGGCCATTACCTCTTCCTGATTTACGTGGTTACTGTAACGGATACCCCCTTTGGTTGGGCTGCGGTGGTGGCTGTGCTGGACGCGGTAAGCTTCAATTACTTTTACTTCGTTGCCAAACTTTACTGGAAAGTGGATTCGATAAACCGCATTACAAGATTTGATTTGTCCAAGCAAGCCATCCGGCAAACCCGTATGGATAGCTGCATTGTCAAAATACTTTTGTACGCTTTCGTAAAAAACGTCAGGCTTTTGGTTAGCCATGGTCATTAATTTGGTTTTCAATTTTGGTTAGACGACGGTCTAAATAGACCAAAAACACCACAATGCCAATGAATACCGCTAAAATGACGGCTACTACAACGTACATCTTACCCATGCTACGCATGAAATCTGTTGAACCAGATTGAGCATTTGCCATAGGCATAGAAAGAAGGAAAAACAGCGCGGTAGCGATCCAGCTAAAAGGCTTCATAATGCATTGTTTTACGGGGCTAAAGTCGATATTTTTATTAAATCTGCCACCTTTTTCAGGCGATCTTTTGTCTTCTGTCAGAAACAATTGAGAAAGCGGGCTTATTCTTCCCACTGATCCATCAGTTGTTCTTCTATTTTGTTGCTGCGGTACATGAGGCTCGCAATCCATGATCCAATGAGCGTCCAGCCAATAACGGCGGGGTAAAAGACCATGCGCATTGTATTGTCGAGGTCTTCGCCACCCAGGGCCGGATTACCCCCGTTTCCAGGGTGTAGGCTATCGGTCAGGCGTGGCAGTACATAAATGAGTGGAATTAGCGCCACGAAGGCAAAGATGTTGTAGACCGCCGAAATTCGGGCGCGCTGCGCTTCATCCGGGAAGGCACGGCGCAGGACGAAGTAGGCCAGGTAAATCAGCAGGGCAATCAAGGTCGTGAACTGCTTGATGTCCCAACTCCAGAAGGTACCCCAGGTGTATTGCGCCCAAATTCCTCCAGTGAATAAACCTAAGCCTCCTAATAAAAGGCCTACAGCAGTAAGAGAAGAGGCCCAATAATCATAATCGAGGCTTAGCGTACGCAAATGACGAATGCTGTACACCACCGCAGCGATGAAAATGATCATCATAGCCAGCCAAAGAGAGACATGGAAGTAGGTATTGCGAATCGTCTCGCCGAGGATGTTCCGAAAAGGAAAGGTAATCCCATCCCGCACGTGAAGATTAGTGAGCGGATCATTTTTCCATTGCTGCTCACCCAGTTCCTGGTCAATGGAATCCTGAGTGACCAATACGGCATTAGGCCGAACGGTGGCTCCGTCTACCGGATTGTCGATAATCAGGGCGAAATCCTGCACCTTTTGCTGACTGGGCAAATAAGCCGGAATTCGGAAAGCAGCTTTGGCCTTGGTTGGCCCAAGTACTTCAATCTGCTGCGCAGCAATACTACGCTCATCGTCCATCTTTAGCCACATGCGGATCGACTCCCCAGCCTGATCAAAATTGGTGTTGTAACCTTCCACCTCTACTACAACTTCGGTATCCGTACGGGTAGAAGAAGGATTAACCAGCGTAATACCAGGTTTGAGCGGTATGAGCATACCGGCAATAAAAACGTAGATGAGGATCAACACACCCAGCGCTTTCCACCAGTGCTGACGAATGAGTTTTTGCATATACTACTTTTTAATCCCTCCACAAGAAGGGGTAAAGCAAGATCGAGACACTTAACAGGATCAAATTGATCGCTACCAAAATTATAATATCACCACCAATGGCTGTGTCTTGCATCAGGCGCAGCGCATTAGCTCCTATTTTTACCAAAATAAGCAGAATGGGAATGATAACCGGAAAGCCAAGTACAGCCATAAGGGTAGCACTGTTTTGCGCCTTCGCGGAAATAGCTGAGATAAACGTAAAGGCAATCGCCAAGCCCATACTTCCCAGAAATATAGCCAATACAAACAAGCCGGTGTCTTTGACGGGATTACCCGTTAGAAAGGCCAATACCAGCCAGCTCAGTAAACTCAGCAAAAAGAGCAAAGAGGTGTTGTAGATCATCTTTGCTACTAGCAATGCCAGTGGGTGCACCAGGCTGTAATAATACAATTGCCGTTGCTGGCTCTCTTGCACAAAGCTTTTGACGATGGCACTCACCGCAGCAAACAGAATAATCACCCAAAATAAGGCGTTCCAAACTTGCGGCTGAATATCCAGCAGTGCCGAATAGACCAAGACAATAGTGGCAAAAACGTAGAGGAGAATGCCGCTCAGGGCATAGCGCGTGCGCCATTCCAGCACCCAATCTCGCCAAAGTAACCGCAGTGTCTGTTGCAACATATTCATAAGCAGCAAAAGTACTAAAATTGGTACTGGATAGACGGGCCTGCAGCAAGGATAGGTTGGTTTTTACGCAAAAAACACATTATGGCCGGTTACGATTAGCTTGTTATTAATTGTAGATCAGAGTTTTCCAAACTATTTGAACCGCAGTATATTTGTGCACCTTTGAATGTTGCAGGAATTGATATACTGAAAGGAATACATGAAGAACTACCGCCTTATTACCTTATTGCGCTCCGGACTTGTCCTGGGCCTGTTTTGCCTGGCCGAGTTACCTTCGGCTGTAGCTGCCGAATACTTCCAAACTAAAGCACTCCCCGGCGACGGCATCTATAGTATGCTCCGACGTTACAAGCTGGATGGCTACCGCTGTAATTTCGATCGTTTTTACCAATTGAACAAAATGCAGAAGGGGAGTGGTCTCCGTGCAGGTAAAGCCTACCTTTTGCCCATCGAAGTTTTTGATTTCGATGGCCGTACGATACGTTCTACCATTGGCAACAACGATTGGAATACTGCCGTACAGATTAGAGACTACAATCTGGCTTTGGTAGAACTTGGCCTTCTTGAGGCGAGCTACGATAAATCGATGCGACTTCTGGTGCCGTTTCACATTGATAACTGTACGGATCAGTCGATTTCTATTCCTTCTCCGGTAGAAACGGACCCGGAAGAGGAAACAGCGCAGAATAATGTCAACAGTTCTTCTTCCAATGATGCTTCCTCGGCTAGTGGCGGTAAGCGGGTGTTCCCCATTTTTGGGCCGGATTATGCCTACACTCCCTTAGCGAGTACAAAGCTCCGCGGGCAGGTATTCTACGTAGTTGGGGGCCACGGCGGGCCCGATCCTGGTGCGATTGGCCAACGGGCCAATAACCGACTTTGCGAAGATGAGTACGCCTACGACGTTGCACTGCGCTTGTGCCGTAACCTTATTGCGCACGGTGCCACAGCCTATATGATCAACCGCGACCCCAATGATGGTATTCGCAATGATCTCTACCTGGATTGCGACACCGACGAGGTTATTTGGGGCAACATCCGCCAATCTGCTAATCAGAAAACCCGTTTGACCCAACGATCAGATGTTATCAATGGCTTGTACGAAAAGCATCGTTTGCAAGGGGTAAATAAGCAGCAGGTCATCGTGGTACACGTCGACTCCCGAAGCAGAAGCCAGCGCACTGACCTTTTCTTCTATCATCATCCTTCTAGTGAGGAGGGCCTGGCTTTGGCACGTCAAATGCACCGTACCATGCGCCAGAAATACCGCCGCTACCGGGCCAACGGAGAATACCACGGTACCGTTACTGCCCGTGATTTGCACATGCTGCGGGAATGCAAACCCACTACCGTTTATATCGAGTTGGCAAACATTCGTAATAGCCACGACCAGCAGCGTATTGTGCTACAACGTAACCGGGAATTATTGGCAGATTGGATGTTGGAAGGTTTAATGGGGCAGTAGTCGTAACCACCGCCCCATTAATTGGCTTACCAAACAAGTATTTGCGTCAGGTGAGTTGATTTCGAGCGATTATCTAACTCATGACGTGTGTGGAGTTAAAACTTCGGACAAATCACGCGTAAGCGATCCTTGCTTGGGTGTACATAGATAAGCGAAAGCTCAAAAGCACCGCGAGAATTGTTGGCTGTAGACAGGTCGGAAACAGTGATGTCATAGCTTAAACCAAACTGCCAGCGTTCCACCTCAAGAATTGCGCTCACCACCATCGACTCCATACCCATGCCACTTTCGTCTTGATTTACCACGCGGCCCCACAAGCCCGCACGAATCGCAATCTCGCGCCAGTCGCGGTTGCTGTAGCGCAGGTTCATACCACCGATTCCCAGGAAAGATGGTCCCTGACCCATAACGGCAACGGCTGGAAGCAGGCCAAGTTCGCGAGTAAGGCCAATCTGGCCACCAGCTTGTCCTACCCAGCGACGGTACAGTTTTTCTGATTGATCATCCAGGAAAGAAACATTTGGCTCATTCAGGTGATGCATGGCACCGCCAAGGTAGAAGCTATTGTCTTCGTCGATCACGTTGTAGTAGAGCAAGCCTGCATTGAACTCCAGGAATAGGTCAGTTTCAGTTTGCATGGCCGTCTCGCCATTGCTCGCTGAGAAATTGATCAATGGATTACCGCCGTTAAGTTCAAATTGCTGGCTGAACCACAAATTATTCCAGTCGATAGTCCACTGACCAACGCCTAATTGCGCACCGCCGATCAAAAACTGATCGGAACCACGCGAACGACCACTACCCAGGTGCTTCAGGTATGAACCACTCAGTACCGCCCGCGAGCGACTGAATTGAGATTCACCTACCTCGTCGCGCAAAACTGCGACACCAAGGCTATAGAAGTCATCGCGCCCAACTCTGCGGCGTCCTTCAAAAGAAGCAGCAATACTTTGGTAGGACTGATTACCTAAAACAGCGTAGTTCTGGGTACGGTAATTGGCAGTAAAACGATAATCGCCAGGAAATACACCCGTCAAGGCTGGGTTCATCTGCAGCGGTGCACTGTAAAACTGGCTAAAGTGTGGGTCCTGTGCCTGAACGGTATTTGGCGCTAGCGCAAACAGCGCTAATAGTAAAAATGAAAATAATGCAGGAGTATAATTGATTTTCATAATTGCGTTTTTGTGGGCCGGAGTAATGATTCTACAGCATTACTCCGGCTCAAATTGGTGGACAATTGCTTATCGGATCAGCGTGGTTTGACCACGTAGTACTTCCTCTGTGCCATCTTCGTGGAGTACGGTCAATGACCAAATGTATACTCCACTGTTCATCATCTGACTCCGGTAGGTCCCATCCCAGCCTTTATCTGGATCATTTACGGGGAAGTCTCCGTCGCTGTAGATCATCTCTCCCCAACGGTCAAAAATCTGGAAGAGCAGTACCTGAGTGCCAGGTCGCCCGTGTACGAGCAATCGATCGTTCATCAGATCGCCATTCGGAGTGAAGCCCGTAGGTACTACTGCCAGTTTTGGCTTTTTGACAAACACGCGGATTCTGTCGGTATCGTCACAGCCATTTTCATCAATCACATACACTTCGTAGTCGATGGTGTACTCCGGGGAAGCGAATGGCTTTTCACATTCTTCGCAACTCAATGTTCCATCATAAGGCGCAAACCAAATGGTCTCATAAAGCCCCTGAGCATTGACTACCGCCGCCGCTAGTTCAATACTGTCTCCAAAGAGAACTTCCAGGTCTGGTCCTGCATCAACCATTAGTTCACCGGGTTCATCCACTTCTGCAGTAGTCAGGAACTGACAACCGTTTACATCGCGGATAAATACATTATAGTCACCTCCACGCAGACCAATCATCACATTACTGCCCACAAAGTTTTGGTTATCCAGGCTATACTGGAATGGAGGAGTGCCACCCTCGGTAAGGATAGTTAGCATACCATCACGGTCGCCAAAGCAACTTACCGGTGTTGATTCAATATTTGCAATCAATTCTACCGGCTGTTGCACTGTAGCAATGTCAATGGCCTCACAACCATTGGCATCGGTAATGGTAAGTTCATAATCACCAGCGATTAGGTTCTCCAGTTGAGCACCCGTCTGACCATTCGACCAGGCAAAGCTGTAGCTAGGTACACCACCACTGATACTGGTTCCGATAGAACCATTGCTGTAGCCAAAACATTCGCTGTCTTTAATCAAGAACTCCAATGCTAGTTCTTCAGGCTGGTTTACGATCACACTTTCCGTGGTACTACAGCCTTCTTCATCCTGCACTGTTGCACTGTAGGTGCCAGCTACTAAATCTATAGCCAAAGCAGTAGTCTGGTTAGCTGCTAATGGCCCCCATTGGATATCGTAAGGCCCGTTGTTGGGGCCGGAAATATTGATTACTTCCGCCGAACCATCACCAAATTGGAAACAACTTGGCTGAGCAACTGCAAATTCAAAGCTGACGGGTTGTGGGTCTTCCATTTCCCGACTTTGCGTAGCCGAACATCCTTGTGCATCCACTACCGTAATGGAGTAAGTAACACCACCCGGAAGATCATTTCTCACTATGTCGCCAGAACCATCTTCCCACGTATAGGTATAGTCAGTATCCGTCATACCCAGGCCACCGGAAACCTGATTTACACCCACACCTCCATCGGAAAATCCATTACAGGTAGGCGGGCGAACGATAAAGTTAAATTCTACCGGGGCAAGTTCTGTTACCTCCACTGAAGCTACTGCTTCACAGCCTAAATTATCGGTTACAGTCACTTCGTAAATGGAAGGGGAAAGGTCGGTAGCAATGGCCGCACTTTGACTGGTAGCATCACTCCAGGCGTAAGTATAAGTTCCTCCACCTCCACCAGGTACTACTTCCGCGGTACTTTCATCCAGGCCATTACAGCTTTGGTAAGTCTGCGCGGCATTGGCAAATAGGCTGTCGGGGGTTCCAATCACAAAGGAATCACTGAGTGTACAACCGGTAGCATCTCCAACGGTATAATCGTAGGTGCCCGCCGGCAAATCATTGATGTTAAGATCGGTATAGACCTCAGTGCCGATGGTGACGGAATAAGGTGCCTCACCTGCCGTCACATTAATCTGTGCCGAACCATCCACGAAGCCGAAACAACTTACATCGGTGGTCGTGGCGGCATTGATTTCCAATTCACAGAAGTTGGAAACACAGGTGGACGTTCCGCTTGGTATATCACAATCAATCGGTACCCCCTGGAAGAAGGCACGTACCTCAATGGTTACCTCATCGCCGTTTTCCAGGTCACTGACGATCACCTCCGTGTCGGTAATGGGCCCCATCCAGCCGGACGGACCGGTGTCGGGATGGATCAAGTTATATTCGTACTGCGTTACACCAGGGAGTGGGTCCCAGGAGAAAACGAGTGTCATGCCCGCTTCTTCACAGCTGATGACCGGAGCGGGTACATCTTCAACTACGCCAACCAGTACGGTGTCCAATGCCGAACAACCGTAGGCGTCTTCTATCAGTACCTCATACAAGGTAGTTGTGGTGGGGTTCGCTGTTGGATCAGGACAGTCGTTACAGCTTAATCCAGTTGGTGGCGTCCAGGTATAGGTGTACTCATTTTGGGTATTGAACGTAATCGACCATTCTAGGAATTCGCCGTATTGCAATACGCCAAAGGCATCGGTAATCAGCAAGTTCCACTCTCCGTTGATGGGGCTGGATGTAAGCACATTCCAGATTCCTTCTGGTCGCCAGTCACCAGTATACGGCGGTGTGCCAGCATTAATGGACACGGTGGCGTCAGGTGTGAAACACGTATTTACGTATCCGGCATTTGAGTTAGCTCCGTTTGCTAGCGCTAGCGGCATCTGAATACCGAGCGGACTAACCAGCACCACATTAATGTCGGAAAGGAAATCTGTACTCAAACTAAAGCAGACCGATTCAATATCCGTAAATGGATCGGTAATTACCCCCGGATTTAAACTGTTGACATTCAGTGGACTTAGGTATGGGTTGCCCGGTGGGTGGTTGGCGTTGCCAATCTCATACTGCGGAAAACGCTCAAAAGTAATCGGTGTAATTGGATTCACGCTTTGACCTAAGTCTAAGGCGGCAACATCCCCTTCACAGATAATCTGATCAGGCTGCTCATTCCACTGCAAATCGCAGGTGAAACAGTCAGGGTGGGTAGGAGGGAGCACCTCGAAATTGAGCGTCGTATCACTGCGGCAACCAAAGGCGTCTTCCACAAAGAAGGTATAAGCTGCTACTCCGGCATTGACCGGCGAGGCTTCTAATTCGTCTTGCGTAGCTGTGATCACGGTAGGGTTTGTTTCCCAGCCATAATCTACAATCGGAGGTGAGAATACCTCGATTTCTGGATACAGATAATCCTTAAAGGCGATACTCCAACCGAACAGCCAGCCATTATCAAGGCCCAGGTTATCCGTCACTCGGATGGTCCATTCACCATTAAGCGGACAACCCAATAAGTTGGCGTAACTTTCTTCCGGTTGGTAGTCACCAGCTGGGAAGTAACTATCCGTATAAGTAAACTGCTCACCGTCAAAATCGCTGGTTACGGTAGTATAGGTATAGGTAGGTGCACCAGGGTCAAATTGTTCCAGGGTACCATTGGGAGCTCCCTCTACAAAGGAATAAGTATAGGGTATACCTGGCGTTAAGTCATTGGACTGCCCATCAACAGGGCCCGTTGCCCAGGGTTCTCCAAAGTTGGTAGAACCGGTGCCGGAGGGGTAGTCCAACAAAAAGATAGAGGTTCCATCAGGGCAAATGAGTTCGATGTCAAGGTCACCGCTGTAGGAGTGCTCCAGATCAAGGGAAACGAAGCAGATATCGGCGGGGTTGGTCAGTGTTGCGCCGGGGCGGAATTCGGTAAAGTTGATACTTTCCTGGTACTGGCCGCCACTACCATCAGGGAGCAGTAAGGTGTCTGAACGAGATCGTTCCGACACGAAACTTGCCGTATTTGGCGTAGCTACCAAATTGGAACCGGATACCAGGTCAATAGCAGAAGAAACCGTTAGGGAGTCACCACTACACAATGCTGGAGGTACCAATTCGTCATAGGAGAAGTTGGGGTAAGGAGCTACCCGGACACGCTGGGAAATGAAATTCGTATTCTCACAACCCAATTGGTCGGTGATGGTCATTTGAACAACGTAACCACCGGGCTCGTCAAAAACGTGCGTCACATTAGGCCCAACGGCAGTCTCACCATCGCCAAAATCCCACTCAAAACTACTGGTCAAATCGCTGTGGTTGTATACGATTCCATCCTGCGGATAAATACCTTGTCCCACGAACTCTACGCGATCTCCAGGGCATATATCAATCCAACCCGTATCAACAGGCATCACCGCCGGGCTGGTACTTACCAGATCTGCGGTAATCAACTGACAATTGGTGATACAGTTAATGTCGGCACTCCATCCCGTATTGCCACTATCAACACCATCGGAGGTGAAGACAATAGTCAGACAGCCACTGGTATTCGCAGCGGTAGCCTGTACAATGAAAGGGTTGTCGGGGAACATCAGGAAGCTGGCATCAAGTTCCGTTCCTGGGTTCGGGCCATCGGAGTCGTAGAAAGTTATCGTCTCTAACTCACCAATGTCGATACTGGAAAAGACCAACTGAATGTGTGTACCCTCTGAGCCATCACTACAAATGACAGTCGTGAAATTTTCATTTAAACCGTAGCCGGCAGAACCACCACCACTATCCTGGAAGAAACCACCACAATCGTTAATGGGGGTTCCGTCCATCGGATAACTTTGGCCGATGAGTGGAAGGTAAGCTGCGGTCAGCAACAATAGCGCCCACAGGCGCTTGGGTAGATGTATTCCCATGGATGACCTTTTTTTCGAATTATCGTTAAACATGACTTATTCAAATGCATAATACTTCCCTCGCTTTCGTGCGGTAGAAGGTGCATGAAAGCAAACTAGGGATAAGTTGCGTAGAAAGGGCAAAGACGGCAACTGGCACGGGCCAGCATCGCGGAGAGAAGTTTGGAAATATAGTTGCGTGCTAAGCAAATGTAATGATCTTGTTGCAACTAGCCTAATCATTATTGGTT
>Ga0031669_1002924_pt1 | contig 10836 bp, 6 predicted proteins | sample DeeseametaMP1240_FD_75010 | JGI IMG/M metagenome (GOLD analysis project Ga0031669, IMG submission 75010) | Metatranscriptome of deep ocean microbial communities from South Indian Ocean - MP1240 (Metagenome Metatranscriptome) | ecosystem: Environmental > Aquatic > Marine > Oceanic ...
CTAGCAAAGTCCAGTGAACTGAACCATCTAATACTTAGCGCCATCTCCATCAAAAGAATCAATGCGCGCCAGCCTGTGAAACGTGGTTATATTTCAAGATGGCCACAAAAAAACCACCACCAATTATATTACCCAGAATAGATAGGAGCAGTACTGGCAATACCTTCATGATGGTAATATCCGGGCTAATGAGCACCCCACAAACCAACTCGATGAAGCCCACAATGGAGTGATGCAGACCTCCCATACCGATAACGGCAGTAATGATAACAACTACCGTGATACGACTTGCTGTTTCTTTGGCTGCACTTAAGAGCCAGGACAAGGAGCCCATTAGCCAGCCGGCTAAAATTGCGCTACCCAGGATTACAGGCCAGTCGAACTTTATCATTTTTTCTGCTAGGTGAACGAAAGCGGCAGGGTCAATTACTTCCATAGCGGGGCCAATCCAGGTAAGGAAGAAGCTAATCAGGAAGCCCCCCAGCAGGTTGCCACCTAAAATTACCCCCCAGAGGGCCGCTAACTCCCCTACTGTTTTCCGACCACCCAGCACGGGATACAAGGCCAGATTGGTGTGCTCGGTAAATAGCTCAGAACGCCCAATAACGATCAGGATAAAACCAATGGGGTAGGAAAAAGCGATCATAGTATGCATGGCAGCTTCGCTAACATCGCCGTGGTACAGCGTGTAGACAACTGCCATCAGAAACACACTGAAACTAATTTCGAGGCCCGCCGTGAGCGCAGATAAGAAAAGGCTAAAACGGGTACGATTGTATTCGGATAGCCCGGTCTCCAATTGTTCTTTTAAAATATCGGTTGCCTCTTTAGGGTGGATAAGGTCTTTTCCCATTGACTGAGTAGTGATTTTAATCCTTCAACCGCGATTACGGTGTTAGTGTTCACGAACCCAAAACGAACATTGACACCCAAAACAACTGTTGCAAGAATAAAACCATAAAAATGGAAACCACAATCAATCATTTAAATGAAGACCAAATAAAAGAGTTGCGTGAACTGCTAGAAGAAAAGCACAACCGCATCGCTACCGAACTAAACCGCCTGGAAACGGAAGAACTGCCGGGTCTAAGCCGCGGTGAAGAAGCCAACGACGGCTACGGTGACGATGCCAAGCGCGACCAGATCAGACAACGACTGGTAGCCCAAATTAAGCGCCGCCGTAAAGACTTAGCGGAGATCAATGCCGCCAAAACAAGAATGCAGGACGGCAGTTATGGATTTGACGAACGTACCGGGGCCCCCATCCCATTCGCTCGTTTGCAGGTAATACCAACCGCACGCGAGAAAGTTCAATAATTGTTGCCCGCAATAATCGTATCCCGAGCCTGACGATAATCTTCTTCGTCGGGCTTTTCTATTTGCCCTTCCTGTACCCGCTCGGCATGATCCGTCATCGCTACTTCGATATACAGCGGGTAGTGATCAGATCCCATCGCCGGTAGGCGATCCATTTTTACCAACTTAAAATGAGTAGAACAAAACAGTTGGTCGATGGGAATACCAAAAATGGGGTACTGGGCATTAAAGGTGGGGATGATACCACGCCCGCGGCGGGGATCGAGCAGGCGGCTAATTTTTTGAAAAAGCCGGGTATTACTACTCCAGGCAACATCATTGAGATCACCAAAAAGCAGATGCGGTAGACCATCGTCCGCTTTTTCAATTTGGCGGGCTACTTTCAATAACTCAGCATCTCTGGGAATAGTCGTCTTGCCATATTTTGGCATCGGCGGTATAGGATGTACGCCGTAAAGCTGAATCTTTTCCCCTTCTGGCAGCAGTACTTGCGCCTTGAGAGAGGGGACATCATCCGCAATGAGATAGCAGATTTCGGCATCTTGTAGAGGGTACCGAGAATAAAAACATAAGCCATAGGTATTATCGAGCGGTACCTCCAGATAATGCGGATATTGCTTTCGTAGTGGTGCAAGCTCATCCACCCAAGCCTGATCCGTCTCGCAAAGAAAGATCATATCGGGCTGCATTTCTTCTACCTGGCCTAGCAAGCTCTTGTGCGCACGGTTCTCCTGAAAAACATTCCAGTGTAATAAACTCAGTCGGGCGCCCGGCTGCTCACCATCCCTTATATCCAGCACTTCTTTTGCCGTAAGGCTCGTAAAAGGTAGTATACGTACACCCTGCCACACTATATCAGTTAGCAGCAAACCAGCGATACCCCAAACCCACCATTGCCCGCCAAAGGCCAAAGCCAGCAAAACAATACTCAGCAAGTGAATAACCATTAGTTGCGGACGGGGATAATCGAAAATACGCATCAACCAATAGGTCGATGGAATTCGTGGCAGGATGAGGGCTGCCAAACTCAGGCTCAGGGGAAGTATGGCAAGGAATGCAAGCATGGGGCGGTTTTTAATTATTTAACCTTCGTGCTCGCTTAGTGTTCACTAGCGCCAGTGATCTTCTTAATGCCAACCTATCAGGCAGTTAAACCGAACTTACACCGGAAAAATCAGGTTAAAAAAGAAAAACCATCATGGAATTAACCTCAAGTGCAACCAATAAAAACGGTACGGGCAGTAGCCTGGCGTCGCTTCATATTCGACACAACAAAGCAGCTACTTACTATGATCGCCTTTCAAACGATCTGGAAGCAAACAATACAGACAGTAAAACTTTAGCCAGCAGCCTGCAAGAATACCACCAGCAGGCAGCTCAATTGTTTGAGGAAGCGCTGGAAGCTTTGCCCGACACTCCGGTAAAGCCCAATAAATCAATGCAGTTCACCGTAAGCTATATTATTCCTACGGCAGCTCCCGCCAGTACGGTAGCTCGAGCCCTCAAAGAAAATGAGGAATCTTTCCTTGAGTTGTACAAGCACTTGCTAGACAATAACGGCCTTCCGGATGGCATCTGGAAATTGATTCAGAATCAGTCGGAACGCGCACAAACGGTGGTAAAAAAATTAGATCGAATTAGTAAATCAGGAGCGGAACGCGATATGCGTGTCCTTTCGTGATCAACACATACAACAACCGGGCTGAGAGATCACTAATTTCTTAATGCCCACTTATTTTATTAAATCAGTAAACCAATAATGAAAACTCGAATATTATACCTTCCGGCTATTGCTCTTTTAAGCCTGGCTTTTAGCGCCTGCAATGCTGACGACAATAAGCAGGAAGACAACACAACTGACACCCAATACGTCTATCCGGCCAAGACCGTGCCTGTAACACCAGAGAAAACCCAAACCCGCCAGGATAATACCGACCTCGATAAAACGTACCGCCTGGACTCTACTGCTGTAGAGCAGGAAGGACAGCTCAATTGAGCACTCCCGATCATCGCCCCGCGCGATGGTACCCGCATCCGTAAGCAATTATCTAGTGGAGTGGAAAGTGTGAAATTAAAAAAAGAAGCACTCCACTACAGCAGATAAGTCATAATACAGTCGCTCTTCTGATGACGCCAAGCTGTTGAGCTTGCGCCGCAAGGATCTCCCGAATTTTCTTAACCAGAAAGTTCGGGAGATTTATTTTTACAGCAATTCCCCTTATGGACAATTTTAGTTAAGGGAGTTCGCAAAAAATAATCTACCCACCTTGCTACAAATTTTTCTTTATCCATGAACTACCGCTTGGTGCAGTCTTGCTCATGGCACACCCCACACACTTATTTGTATTTGTTTTTTAATAAATTAATTAAAACACTTGCTTTAAATATCTACAGGACTTATATTTGTATCGTGGGCAAGTCAAGACCAATAATGCCTACAATCATAGCCACTAAGCCCGTCTTTATGCTTTAGCGTAAATGGTCAGGATGGGAGTTCATCGTTTTTTCAACACATTGCTGGGCTGTCGCAGGAAATTGTCCTGAGACAGTGTGATAGAAGTGTGTCCGATTCGCATGTGCGGGGAGGATGCGTGGTGAACCGGACTCCATAGGGTGGGACCCGCCCGGAGGGCGGGCTATATGCGATCTTCAAATCATTCTTGGGTTCTTCGTCAACCTCTTCTTGAAATCATCAAGGAAGATACTATTAGATAGAGTAGTGGCTAACAATAAGCTAGAACGCTGCCGAAATAAGCCCCGTATCAGCAAATAAAAAGGGCAGCTTCTTTACTGCTATCCTATTATTCCTTGATGAAGCGAGATACAACTACGCGTTCACCATCGTACCAGTGCAGGATGTAAAGGCCACCACGCAGCTGACTGATGTCAATAGCCTGGCGGGTTTGGCCTGCTTGTGGAGTAATTTGCTGTTGGAATACCAACTTACCGCTTAGATCATACAAGCTGATCATCTGCTCATTGGTAATCATACTTTCCGGTACTTCCAACTGCAAGTTCAGCGTCTCACGAGCTGGATTCGGATAGATGCTCAGCATTACCTCTTCTTCCGTGCTTAGGCTAAGTTGCTCGCCTGTATCAGGCACAAAGTTGCCATCGTTGATACGTGTTACGGTTACGAAATTGTCCGACAGATCGTAGCAGTCATCACTAAGCGCTACTTCGTCGGCATCGTCACCAACCATTGCGGTGATTGAGCCGGTGTAAGACAATCCCCAGATGCGACAAACACCTTCAGCTACACCTTCAAAGTTGATGATGCCATCAGCTGAAGTGTCGAGGATTACATTTTCCGTATCGGTAATTACGTAAATGTATGGAGTTTGGTCGATGCCAGTGTTGATCATCGTTACGATATCATCTTCTCCATCATTGGTAATGAATTCAACATCGATGCTGCCATCTTCCGTGCTTACAGTACCGCCTTCTGGTTGCTGACGAACGAGCGTAATGTAGTTATTCGACAGTGCCCAACAATCGTCAGATAGGGCAGAAGTAGTGATGTCGGCCATGAAGGTCGGATCGAAAGTTCCGGTGTAAACGACACCATACACGCGGCAGATGCCTGGCAGTGATGGATCGAAGTCGATCACGTTACTTTCTACATCTCCGAACAGAATCCGGTTCTGATCATCTGTGATAATGTAACGGTACGCTGGATCGTCGGTGTCGTTCTCAAGTACAACGATGTCAGCTACCCCGTCTTGTGGGCAGATGTATACAATTTCCTCGCCTAGGCTCGTGCTTACGTTACCGCCATCCAGACTTTCGGTACGTTCTACTGTTACAAAGTTAGTCGACAGTTCGTGGCAGCTGCTAGCCAATGGTCCGTCGGTAATCTCCTGACCGGCATCAATCAGCAGGCTTCCTGTATAGGATACTGCGTAAATGCGGTAAGTTCCGGGCTCTACATTATCGAGGTTCACAAGGCCATCAACTGGCTCACTTACTTCGATTACTACGTCGGCAGTATCGGTAAGGATATAAGCGTAGCCTACGTTAGCCGTGCTGGTCGTATTCACCTGAATGCCTGGCATAAAGTTACTATGGCACAGGCGAGAGAAGTCGCTGCCATCTTCGAAGCTCAGGGTTCCACCATCAGGGTTACCAATGAAGATGTCTACATAACCTTCAGAAAGGTCATTACAGCCGGTAGATAGTGATACATCAGTGATAATGTTACCGATGGATAGCGTCAGGTCACCAGTGTAAGATACACCCCACATGCGCAGCGCATCCAAGCCTGCAGCCTGTTCTACGTCGATAGTGTTACCCGCAAGAACTTGGAGCACAATATTAGTCTGTGTCGTCAGTACGTAGGTATAATCAGCTTCCGAAGATCCGCTGCTGTTGATGAAGTTCACGAAATCAGATACGCCGTCTGGACAAGTGTATACTACTGTTTCGCCCAGGTCAGTGAATACCTGACCACCATCTACCTGCGTCTTATCAACGAAGATGAAGTTGTTACTCAAGTCGAAGCATCCGCTGGAGAGCGACTCTTCAAAGATGTGTCCGCCAGGAAGAATGCTGATAGATCCAGTGTACGACAATCCGTAGATGCGCCAGTCGCCAGGAGCAGCCTGCTCGAAGTCGAAAGTAGGACCATCTAGCGTACCTACCAGAATACTATCTTCATCAACTACCAGGAAGGTGAAAGCGGCGTCGCTGGCACCAAATACGGTTACATCAAATGGATCAGGGATTCCATCACCGATACAGATAGAAACTTCTTCTTCACCAGACTCAGTAAATACGAGGCCGGCAGCCGGCTCGATATTGAAAACGGTGATGAAGTTGTCAGAAAGATCGAAGCAAGCAGTAGACAGGTCCTCTGCGCCGGCATCAGTTCCTACTCCAGCCAGCAGATCACCGGTGAATACTAAGCCCCACAGACGGTATTCGCCTTCTGGCAGTGTTTCAAAATCAACCGTATTGTCAGCAGGAATCTGGACGATTACATTGTTGGCGTCGGTCAATACGAAAGAGAAGGTACCTGAACCTGTTCCCTGGTTGAAGAAGGTCAGCACATCTGCTTCGCCATCACCCGGGCAGGTGAAACGATCACCAGTACCCAGTGTGCTTTCAACTGTACCCGCATTCAATTCGCCACGGATTACGTCTACAAAATCGTCGCTAAGGTCGAAGCAATCATCAGAAAGCGCTACTTCCGCAGCGTTGTCATCAATGGCCGCTGTGAGGTTGCCCGTGTAAGCCAAGCCCCATACCCGGCAGTTGCCGTTAGGCGCACCTTCGAAGTTAGCTTCGTCGCCAGGCTGAATGATATCCAGGATGATATTGTTTTCATCTGTAATCAGGTATACGTAGTCGGTATTGCTAGCACCACTGCTGGCAAAGCTGTACAGGTCATCGATACCATCGTCGGTACACAGGTACAGCGTAGTTTCGCCGTCGGTAGTGCTTACGGTGCCACCTTCTGGTTGCTCACGGATTATTGTGACGAAGTTGTCCGACAGATTGTAGCAAACATTGCTTAGCACAGCTAGCTCAATATCACCTGCCAGATTTTGCAGTTGACCATTGAAAGCCAGACCCCAGATGCGTACTTCAGCAGGAGCGCTGAACATATCGAAATCAACCGGGTCACTACCAAGGTTACCAAGAATATTATTGTTAACATCTGTCATGATGTAAGTGTACGAAGCGGTAGATGTTCCATCATTTACGAAGGTCACCAGATCAGCTACACCATCATTCGGGCAAATATTGATCAGGGTGCTTCCATCTTCTAGGCTTACGTTACCTCCATCAACAAGGTCACGCTGCATGGTCACGAAGTTCTCTGATAGTTCGTAGCAGTCGTCAGTCAATGGTACTTCCAGCGCATTTTGTCCTACTTCGGCAATAATAGTACCGGTGTAAGAAAGACCCCAAACGTGGCATTCACCAGGAGCGGCCTGGTCGAGGTTCACGCTGTTACCAGCCAGAACAGCCAGGATGTTTTCCTGATCGTCGGTGATGATGTAAGCGTATGATTCGTCGGTTGCAGTAGAAGTGTTGGTGAAAATGAAGAAGTCGGCTTCACCGTCATTGCTACATACAAAGGCCTGAGTGCTTCCATCTTCCAGGCTTACGGTACCGCCATCAACGAAGGTACGGATTACAACTACGAAGTTGTCCGACAAGTCAAAACAGTCGGTAGCCAGGTCGCTGATTGCAGCATTAGCGCCAATTTCAACCGTTGGGTCACCCAGATAGGCCAGTCCCCAAATGCGGCAAATACCGGCTGGTGCATCTTCAAAGTCAATCTCTGGAGACGTGCTTGTATTAAGCACGATATTATCTTCATCAGTAATGATGTACAAATAGTTGCTACCTGCAGGAGCGGTATTCACAAGGCTCAGTACATCCGGCTGGCCATCGCTTACACACACAAATGCTTCGGTGCTACTATCATCCAGACTTACCGTTGCTCCATCAGGGCCACGCAGGTCTACCAGGAGGAAGTTTTCAGTGATATCATAACACTCGCTAGACACCTGGGTATTAGCATCTACTGTCATGCCATTTTGCAGCAGGAAGTTGCCACTGAAGGCTACTGCCCAAACGCGTACAAAATCACCATCATAATCTTCAAAGTTGGTGCTCGGACCAGCTAGGATTTCGATAATGGTGTTGTCGGTGTCAGTAATCAGATAAGCCAGGTTATCAGCTCCGGTGTAGTCGGTTACGAAGTTCAGGATATCTACCGTACCATCATCCGGACAGATGGCAGCTACAGTGGAACCATCCTCAAAGGTTATTTCATTCACGCTTACGGAGCGGTTAACGATTTCCACCGTATTATCGCTCAAGTCAAAGCAAACATCAGCCAGGCCTTCGCCGGTAAAGGCGTCACCTACGTTCACTACTAAAGATTCGAGGTAAGAAACACCGTAAACGGTGAAGGTACCCAGACCAAGCTGGTCAAGTTCCAGGCTACTACCATCGAGGATAGCAACGATAGCGTCGGTTTCACTATCTACTACGATGTAGCTATAAGCCAGGTTCGGATCGGCATCAGTACTTACCAGTTCCAAAACGGTTCCACTACCTCCGGCCATACATTCTGTAAAGCTGGCACTACCGTCAGCCAGGCTAATGACGCCACCTTCGGGGCCATTGCGGTTGATGGTGGCAAAGTTGTTGCTCAGATCAAAACACTCGTCAGATAAAGCGAGGCCGTCATCCAGGTTATCACCAGCAGCAACGGTCAGGTTACCACTGTATACGAGGCCCCATACGCGGCAAACGCCAGTATCAGCGCCTTCGAAGTCGATCACGCCATCGGCAGAAGTATCAAGTACGGTATTGGTGTCATCGGTAATGATGTACACCAGGTTATCAGTACCGGCATACGTGCTATTGAAGGTGAGCACATCCGGATTGCCATCGCCTACGCAGATCGTAGCTTCGGTGCTGCCGTCTTCCAGGCTCACATCACCAGCGTCCTGTACCCGCTTAACCAGGCTTACTGTGTTATCAGAAAGGTCGAAACAATTGGCACCCACCATAGCTGGGTCAAAAGCGTCGCCCTCGTTTACGGCTAAACCATCAATGTAAGACACCCCGTAGCCCGTGTAAGTCCCGTCGGGCAGGGTTGCCAAATCTACAGTTCCGTCGGCACTGATCACTACTACTATATTCGCTTCGTTTACGAGCAAGAAGGAATAGTCAGCGTTTGGATCATTGTCGGCTACTACCAGGCTCAGTGTTCCGCTTGGATCGGTACTGGAGCAAGAGGTGAAGGCATCGCTACCATCGGCGTAGCTAATCACACCACCTTCGGGGCCATTACGATTGATGAGCACGAAATTATCACTCAGGTCAAAGCACTCATTTGATAGCGCCTGCCCATCATCAATATCATCACCCGCAGCAACGCTCAGGTTACCACTGTATACAAGGGCCCAAACACGGCATACCCCGGCACCGGCTCCTTCGAAGTCGATGATACCATCAGTAGAAGTATCCAGCACAACATTTTGGTCGTCGGTAATGACGAAGATAAGATTGTCGTCACCGATGTAGGTGCTGTTGAAGGTCAATTCATCCGCAATGCCATCACCTACACAAAGCGTAATTTCGGTAGCGCCATCTTCCAGGCTAACGTCACCAGCGTCCTGTACCCGCTTAATGAGGCTCAGTTGATTGTCAGAAAGATCAAAACACTCATCGCTCAAAGCTGCATCCGGATCAAAGGTGTCGCCCAAAGCAATGCTTAGGTTTCCGGTGTAGGCCAGACCGAAAATGCGGTAAGAACCACTCGGGATCACCGCTAGATCGATCGTGTTGATAGTCGTAATGTCGTACACTGCGCCATCTTCTCCAACAATCACGAAAACGAAGTCAGTAGCAGTGCTGTGCGTACTAGTGAGTTCGAGCGTGCCTGAAGGGTTCTCGGTGTTACACGAAATGAAACTCTCTGTACCATCGGCGAAACTCAGGCTGCCCCCCTCTGGAAACAGGCGAGTAACTTCTACAAAAGAGGACGACAGCTCAAAACAGGCCGTCGCCAAATTAGTGGCTAATAGATCATCACCAATTTCACCCAGAAAATCGCCAACGTAGGCAACGCCCCATACTCTGCAAACCCCAGGTTCGGCGTCGGTAAAGTCAACCGTGCCGTCGGTAGAAGTGCCGAGGATGCGATTGCTATCATCCGTTACTACAAAAAGGTATGGTGTGAAGCTGCTGCTGGAGGTGAAACTTACCAGGTTGTCGACTCCTGGTTCAATACATAGCGTTAATGCCGTTTCGCCATCGGTAGTCGTCACGGCTCCACCATCTGGTGTAAGGTTTGATACCGTGATGAAGTTACCACTCAGGCGGCCACAAAAGCTACCGAGTTGCGACTCCAGATAGTTCTCTCCAACCATTGCCGTAAACTGGCCAATGTAGGAGACAGAATAAACCCGAAGATTACCATTGGGCAATTCTTCAAAGTCGATGCGGCTACTGCTGCTGACGTGAACGATGATATCGTTTTCGTCTACTACAATATAGCCAACTGGTGTGCCGAGCGGGCTCGTGCGGAAGCGTATTTCGTCTTCCAGGCCATCGCCCTGGCACAATGAGAGTTCAGCGTCTCCGTAAACGGAGATCGTACCTTCTACGCAGGCCGAGAAAGTCTGGCTCTGCAGGTTGGCACTGAACAGAAGCAAAATGAAAAAAGAGATAGTTTTCAGGATTTTCATATACCTTTTAATTTCAGTATTTGGTTTCCAAAAGGAAGTGGTGATGCGTGGCAAGATATTAAGGGTTTGCATATATGAGAAATTTTTGCGCTATGATTTTTGCAAAGGTGTACGCTTTCTCGTGAAGGGTTCTCATATCGGTTGGGAAGGGCTGATCCCACCTATACATATACCGTGTTTTAAGTATATATGTTACTGATAATGGGTTATATTTTTGCAATCCGGCTCATTTTACAATTTTGGCCAATAGGTTGTGGTATTTTACCGTTATCTTTAAGCAAATCTTTTCACAGCAATCCAAAGC
>Ga0031669_1002045_pt1 | contig 10148 bp, 10 predicted proteins | sample DeeseametaMP1240_FD_75010 | JGI IMG/M metagenome (GOLD analysis project Ga0031669, IMG submission 75010) | Metatranscriptome of deep ocean microbial communities from South Indian Ocean - MP1240 (Metagenome Metatranscriptome) | ecosystem: Environmental > Aquatic > Marine > Oceanic ...
AACTTTTTACTTTTTTCCCTTCATTATTATGAATACTAATAGCAACCGTGCCCGAAAGAGGAAGTGAATATTCAATTTTGGTTAAACCATAAAAGGGATTGGGATATATTTGGATTTTGAAACTTTCCTCAAAAAGATTATCAGAAGTGCTTACTGTTGTTTCAGTTAAAGCACACTCTGCCAATGTTGCCAAAGCAAGCCTGACAACTTTCTCATAAAAAGGAATATTAAACTGTCCCAGAGAATCGGATGTAGAATGCCAAAAAGGATTAAAATCATTATCGTATTCTTCGGCAATGGCAATAGCGGAATATCCTTCATCCCAAAATGGAGAATGGTCAGATGCTGTAATCCCCGGGTTGACAAGGTGAATATCCAACCCTATCTCATAAATAGAATCTACCATTATAGCTTTATTTGCCAGGTCAATGGATTGGGCAACGGGTCTTACATGAATGTCTGCTGTATGGTCATCATTACCATCCCATCCCAGCATATCTACATTAATATACCCAATAATCTGTTTATCATTTACTGCTGCCTGGGCAGTATAAGCTTTACTGCCGATAAGTCCCTGTTCTTCTTCATCCCATAAACAGAATACTAATGTATATGGAAATGAAAAATTGGAAAAGACTCGGGCAGCTTCCAATACAGTAGCGCTGCCGCTGGCATTGTCATCGGCACCTGGAGCTATCAATGTGTCTGGGCGATTATCATAATGAGCGCCAATTATTAACATTTGTTCTGGATGTTGGTCTCCTGTCAGTACGCCAATCAGGTTCTTACCGTTAGTACTAAATTGAAGAGAATCTACCTGGAGGTTGTAATTCAAAAATCGTTGTTTGGCATATTGAAATGCCAGTTCATTTCCAGGGGCATTAACATGTCTTGATTTAATGGTGTCAATTTGTCCATTAATGGTGACGGGTAGTTCACCGGTAAGCTGTCTTACAGAAAACAAAATAGAATCTATTTCTATTTCATCTAAGAGTACTTGAACAAATGGGTTTTGTGAAAAAACCGATGATGAAAAACCAATGGTTCCTAAATATATCAGAAAAACCACTATATAGGTATTTAATTTTTTCATGAGCGTTATTATTAAATCTAGCATTAGACTTTCCTTAAACAGTTTTCATATTCCTGACCATGAATACTTTTCAGAAAGGTCTAAAAGTAGCTGCCGCATCGGTGTGATACGGACAGCTTTTTGTTCTAAGATTTTATTGTTTTTTCATTTTATAAGTTTATTTTTCCTGTTCACTTTACAAATCATACCGTTTAAGAGAATCTCCTGTCTTAATACTAAAGGCATCCTCAATCTCAGTCAGATAAATAATTCCGTCTCCCCGTTCGTGAGAACGGGCATTTTTACAAATCAACTGAATCGCTTTTTCGGCTTCCTCATTCTGGCAGACCAGTTCCAGTTTTATGATTTCGCTGTTGGTAAAAAAGAACTCCAAATTGAGGCTTGAATCAGGGCGTTCGTGTGTACCCGTTCCTTCTCCTTTGGAAAGAGTTAAACTATCGAAGCCTGCTTTTTCAAGGGCTTCTACCACGTTAGTCACTCTTGAAGGTTTGATGAATGCTTTTATTTCTTTCATAACTATTTAAATTTTTGCTTGACAATTGTATAACTGCTCGATTGCAAACGATAGAGATAAATCAATCATCGTCCTCCAACTCTCCCGCTTTCGATTGTGCATACACATAATAAGCCCCATCCGTCACGATTTTCATCCCTTCCGGTATTTCATCAATCAGTTTTACGGAGGTAAAACCATTGTCGGTAATACCAGGGATGACCATGATTTTTTCAAACTTTAATTCATCTTCCTCCTTCATGTCATTTGCTACATAGATGTAAGAAGAAGCACCATCTTTGATGATTGCCTTTTCAGGTAATGCCTGTGCAGTCTGGTCACTGAGCTAGATTTTTGCTTCTACAAATAAATCTTTGATGAACTTAGGTCGCTCTTTTTCCAAATGACCGTGAACGTGAACAGTCTTGTTTTCCGTATTAAATTCTTTGCCGATGCTATGGTGCAATACTACTAGAAGGTAGATGGCTAATAGAGAATAGTCTAGTTTTGTGTTTTCAATTACCGTGAGTTGAGATTATTGTTTTTCATTTTTTATAAGCCAACAACCGTAGAGCATTTCCTACAACCACTAAAGTTGAACCTTCATGGGCGATTACGGCTATACCAATATCAGCAATACCTGTTAAGGTTAAAGGAATCAAGATGGCAACCATCCCCAAGCTTAGCCATAGATTTTGCTTAATGATACGCTTTGCTTTTCGGCTTAAACCAATGGCAAAAGGCAGGTTTTCTAATTTATCTGCCATTAATGCAATGTCGGCAGTTTCCAGAGCGACATCCGAACCTGCCGCCCCCATAGCAATACCTACCGTACTTTTTGCCATTGCTGGAGCATCGTTTACCCCATCTCCTACCATTGCTACCATGCCTTCTTCTGCTTTTAGTTTTTCAATAGAGGCGACTTTATCTTCGGGCAGTAAACTTCCCAGCGGGTCGGTGATACCAATGGTTTTGGCAACAGCATCTGCTACTTTTTGATTGTCACCCGTTAGCATTATCATTCTTTTGATACCGATTTTTTTCAAGGCAGTCAGCGTAGGTTTAGCTTCGGAACGAGCCACATCCATCACCGCAATAATTCCAAGGTATTCCTTATTCTGGTGGACAATCATTGCAGTATGCCCTTCCGTTTCCAAGGCTGTCATTTGTTGATCTATCTCGGTTGGTACTTTTTTGCCGGTTAGTTCCTCAAATAATAGGCGATTGCCAATATGAACGGTTTTGTTTTGTAGTTGAGCTTTGATGCCCCGGGCTGTCAAAGCTTCAAGATTTTGAGCTTCAGGAATAGTCCTTTCCCCTAACTCCGTTTTACCCCCTTCAACAATAGCTGCTGCCAGCGGATGGTCACTTAATTCCTCTACGGCAACTGCAACGGTTAGTAATTGCTCTTTGTCGGTATTTTCAAAAGGAATAACCTTGGTTAATTTGGGCTTGCCTTCGGTCAAAGTTCCTGTTTTATCAAATGCCACTGCTGTCAAACCACCGAGGTCTTCCAGAGGGCGACCTCCTTTTATCAATACCCCCTGACGGGCAGCTCTGGCTACTCCTGCTAATACTGCACTTGGAGTAGAAATAGCTAAGGCACAAGGAGATGCCGCTACCAGTACTGCCATTGCCCGATAAAAACTTTGAGAAAATGGTTCGTCGATTACTAAAAAAGCAAATAATAATAGCACCACTAAAATTAATACTGCTGGAACAAAGTAGCGTTCAAACTTATCGGTTAACTGCTGGGTGGGTGACTTTTGTGTTTCGGCTTCTTTGACCAATTCGACCAATCTTGACAGGGTGCTATCTTTTGCCAGTTTTAATACTTTTATTTCAAGGGCTGTACTACCGTTAATGGTACCGGCAAATGCTCTGTTTTCGGCAGAAAGATTCTGTAGGTCATAAGTCCCTTCAGGATTACTGACGGGGCGTTTATCAACTGGTACGCTTTCACCCGTAATTGGTGCCTGATTGACGGTACTATTACCTTTCACAATTACGCCGTCTGTAGCAATTTTAGAATTAGGTTTAACAATAATAATATCTCCTATCGCCAGTTCTTCTATTCCGACCTCCGTAGTTTCTCCATTACGTTTGACCAAGGCAGTAGGGGGCGCTAAATCGGAAAGTGCAGCGATGGATTTCCGAGCTTTATTCATCGCATATTTCTCTAACGCATGTCCCAGACTAAATAAGAATAAAAGCAAAGCCGCTTCTTCCCATTTTCCGAGGGAGGCTGCTCCTGCTGCCGCAACCAACATCAAAAAATCTATTTCAAACTTTCCTTTCCGAATCGTTTCAATGGCTTCGAGTAAAGTAAAGTAACCTCCCAGGATTAGGGCGATACCAAAAAGCGAGGTAAGCAACCATTCTGGCATTCCTTCCTGAAAAGAAAGAATCAAACCAGTCAGCCAGAACACACCACTTCCAATGGCAAAATAAAGTTCTGTATTTTCGCCCAAAAATCCACCGTGAGCGTGGTCATGACCATCTCCCTTCTGATGTTCGTGTTTATCTTTGCCTTCCTTACTAATTTTCAGCCCGTTTTTTTCAACGGCGGCTCTAACTTCAGATTCCTTCACTTTTTCTGAATCCCATTCCAGTCGAAGTATGCCGGCCGCAGAGGCAGTTGCCTCAACAATTCCAGTTTCTTTCATTAAAGCTTCACCGATGTTTCGAGCATGGCGCTGGTGACGAACCCCTTTGACTTCTATTAGTAAATGTTGAAAACGGTGCGTGAGGCTTGCACCGCTTTGCTTAGCAATTTGCTTTACTTTCTTTAGGGAAATGACATCCGGGTCATAGTGAATGCAGAGTTCAGCTGGTGTACCTTCCTTAATATGAACATCATCAACGCCCTTTTCATCTTTTAAAGCAATGACTAGCCGCTGGACACATTGGTCTTTTTCATCCGGGATTTCTGGGAGCAATACCGGTATTTCGATTTGTAGCTTTTTCATATTGTAAAAGTTGAAATTTTGTTGAATCAGATGGAATCTTCTTTTTTCCAATCTGGTAATATTTTTCTCTTTCTTTCTTTGCAATACGTTTCGCCCGTATTCTGTAAAATACTGATGTTCCTTCAAAAACTTTAGGTTTTCTTTCTCCCATTCTCCATCAGCGTACTCCCGATGAAGTGCCATGCTCCATTCAGCCCGCAACTGCCCTAATAAGCTTTGGTATGCAGGTAGGGAAAGATGGAATAAATCGGCATCACATAGAATTTTCTGCAATTTATTGTGCGGACTTTGCGGCATTTGAGTACCCTCAATCGTGTTTATTACTTTTTTGATTTTCCTTTCAGGATAATCGTGATTTTCCAAAAATTCTCTTGCAAGTTTTACACTTTCCTTTTCATGACCTGCATAAGTCAAAATATGTCCAGCATCATGAAACCATGCTGCCAACTCTACTATCTCTTTATCTTCATCGGAAAGATTCAAGCTTTTGATAATTTCCTTTACTCCGCTCACAACCATCAGGGCATGCTGATAATTATGAAATTGTCTGTTTTTTGGAAGATGCTCCTCAAATAGTTTTTCAAGATGTAAAGCGACTGCTATAAAAATTTTTGATTTCATGTTCCATTAACTTACCTATTTCGAATTGCCACCCATATTTTAGCAAAAAGTAATTTGTATTGCATAGTTAACGACTGTTTAAATTTTCCTGGATAAAATTGAGCGCTTCGGGTAGGTCAAGCTCACGTGTGCCATTTCCTGTGCGTACATAAAAATATGAACGGTTACCTTCACGAATATATACTGGAGTACATGCGCCTTTAATTGAAAGATGACAGATGTCAAGTTCCTCTATTTGGTAAAAAGACACACGTACCAAAGAGCAATAATTTGTGCCTAATTTGGTAGAAACCAACTGCATAATATACTGCTCAAAACTATCTCTCCCCGGTTTTTTTAGGCTTGCATAATCTTTCTGTAAACCGTACGGTTTACCATCATCGTCAATACCTATAAAAAGATGCCCACCCTGGGTATTCATAAACCCGGCAATTGTTTTAACTACTACGTTTTCCAAAGCCTTATTCGTCTTAAGTTGCCTCAAGTCCCACCTCAAGGTAGATTTAAACTCTACTTGCTGGTTTTCTCCCGCCGCAATTAATGTCCTAACTTCGTCCAGTTTGTCTCCTTTTTTGGTAAGTTGAAATATTTTTTCCCTGACCATAAACAGAAACGCTAAGGCAATACCCAGTAGCCCGAATAGCAATTTGATTATAGTCTGGTCTAAATCCCATGAACCAACAACTTGCTGATAGGAGGCTGGCAGATATTCCCACCAATTGCCATTATCTCCCTGCATGTCATACATGTGGAGTGCAATAGTCAAGGGATGTATTACAAATAGCCCAAGGACTAATCCAGATAGTATAAAAACAAATAATCTCCGTTTTTTCATTTTTAATTTAAAATGGTTACAAAATATAGTAAGTAGTCGGCTTTTTCTTTTCAGGTGTTTCTTTATTGCCAATCATTTGCATAAGATTGATTTCAATTGTTTCTGCTAAATCCGTCATAGGTGTATCAAGTGGACGGTTTTCAAATGGGTCTTGCATCAAAATGGAAGTCTTTTCGATAGCAATAAAAATGATAGGGATTCCGAAAACAACCATAATTTCTACTATTAGATGTTCATCCCCTAATCCAAAAGGTAGTATTGCAGCGAAAATATATATGACTAAATGGATTAACAAACTATGGGCTTTGGGAAAAACAGTATTCTTTATTCTTTCACATTTACCCATGGAATCGCACAATCTGGCAATTGTACTATCTATCTGCACTTGTTGAAACGAATTGATTATTTCTTTTTGATGCATCTTTGCCAGTTGCCGGGAATGTTCCGATAAAAGTGCATTAGGTACATTAAAAGAACTAATGGCATTTTTGTCAAGATAATTTTTTACTTTTTTTGAAAACGGAATCTTCCTTATTGCTTCTCCAAGAGCATAACACCAAATGATTTGTCGTTGAGCTACTTTTTTTATTTCATTTTCATAATCCTGGCTTGATTTATTGTTAAAAGATAGGGTTTGCCTGATGAGTGTGCGAGAATCATTGACAATAGCTCCCCAAATAATTCGTGCTTCCCACCAGCGTTCATAAGACTGGTTGGTGCGAAATGCAAGCAACAAAGCTACTGCTGTCCCAAAAACTGTAGTCACTCCTAAGGGGATTGTTATTATAGAGAAAAATCCATATTGGTCTAAAATACCTATTACAATGGCAAAAGTTGCAAGTATTAAAATATCTGCCCAAATGGTTTTAATAAAGTAAAGAATTGATATTCGTCTATTTAGTAGCATTGTATCAATATTTTATTTAAAAATATCATGTATCTTCTGTTTTCTTCTTTTTAAAAAGGGTAAATGATGGGATACTATTAGTAAGATAATCAATAATGAAGTGGTAACACTAATCAAATACATACCGTAGCCTAAAGCGACACCTACTTCCGGCAGTTGCCCAAATAGAGGCAGCTGTTGTTAAGCCCGAAACATGTCCTTTGGAAGTATCTCTGAAAATAATTCCAGCTCCTAAAAACCCTATCCCCGATACAATATTGGCAACTATCCTCGTTTGGTCAGCGACTTCCACATGGGAGTTAATTATAGTAAAAAGAGTCGCACCGAGACAAACAGAAGCATAGGTTCTGATGCCCGCAGGATATCCATGAATTTCTCTGTCCAGACCAATCAGAATACCCAATACTACTGCTAATAGTAAGCGGGGCAAAATCGTTATTTCTGTTTGTAAATCCATAATTTTGTATGTTTAGTTTTTTCTTAATTTGGCTGCTTTTGGGCATAAATTTGAAAAAATCAGTATCAGTTAGAGCTATTCTTTTGAATACGGTTCAGTAAGTTTTAAAAAGCGAAAGAATGTTTTACTATCGGTCTCTTCTCATTAAGACTTGGGTGAATTTTACTTCAATCGAGTCTCCGAACCCCTCAAGTTGAGGCTCAAGTTCAGATATATCTAAATTCATTACGCCGGATAAGAGACACGCATAAGCCTTGCTGTCCTTAAAGTGGTTTAGTTTTATTTTTAGTGACTGGTTCAGTTCTTTTCCAAGAAGTTGAACAGTAAGCGGGACATCAAATTCAAGCTCTAAATGTTCCCAGCTTATAAAATCATCGTTGGGAATTACACCGGAAAAAAGAACCTGAGTTGGCTTTAAAGCTACAAGTAAGGCATCAAGTGAATCAATACCAGAATCTAAAGTCGCCAATTCTAAACTTCCCCTGAATTCTTTGGTTGTATAATCCAGAAACAAATAAAGTCCATGACTTTCTGCCAATACGGTTTCCCCCTTGTATTTACCAGATATTATGATATGTCCTTCAGGAGTTTGATAGATGTTTTGAGACCATATTTCAGGTGCCAAACAAAGCGTAAAAAGAATAAAGGCTAATATATTTTTCATTTTCAAAAAAATTAAGTTATTTATTAATGCCGGTTGCCACAAATACGTCTCCTCTCTTAAAAGAAGTATTGACCTCAAATGCAGCAACTTTGGATTCTAAATATTGGTAAAGAGGACGATTTACTTCGCCCTTTCCAATCCATTTAATAAATTCACCCCAAAGCGTTGGCTTAGGAATATACCAGTCCATAATGACGAAAATTCCATTGGGCTTTAAAATAGAGAGCATATTGTCAATGATGTTTTCCCATTCAGGAAAACCGGACAAGCCGAGGTCACATAATACAGCATCAACCTTTGTGGATTTCCCAACTTTTTCAGCTATCCAATTAGGAGTTATTTTAGTTGCATCTCCCTTTAGAATCTTGATATTTGTCCAGTTGGTTTTAGCTATTTTCTTTTTGGCTTGTGCCAGCATTCCTTCTGACAAGTCAATACCAATAATTAATCCGGTATTTATCAAATACTTTTGGAAGTATTCAAAGTTTTGCCCTGTTCCGGCAGGAAGGTTTAAGACGGTATCTCCTTCTTTAAGTTGTAATTGCTCAATGGCATAGCCTCTGGCTTTATGATAATACCATTTTGGAGCAATCATATCATATGCCTTTGATAATTTATTGTAGTAATGAATGGCTTGCAATTGTTTTTTTTCGATTGATGATTTCATGTCAAGGAGATTCAAATATGATAACTGTTCCCTCAAAGTTGTTTTTTATCATTTGAATTAGTTAATGTTATTACAAGTAAGTGCGTGGACAAAAATAAATTAATCTTATTAGATTTGAGCCATGGGACGCAAATCTAAGCACATTGAAAATTTGACAGAGGAACAAAAGAGTTCTTTGAAGAAAGGCTATACCCACGGTAAGAGTCCATTATATCGCAGGAAGTGTCATTGCATTTTGTTAAGCCATTCAGGTAAGACGGCTAGTGAGCTATCTGATTTTTTTGGCGTAACCGTCTACAGTGTTCGAGTATGGCTCAGGCAATGGGAGCAGCATGGTCAAGAAGGCCTAAGGCTCAAACCAGGTCGAGGTCGGCCACTTAAGTTGAATCCACAAACAGATCAACATGTAAAAACGGTTAAGACCTTGGTTAAAAATGAGCCCAAAAACCTAAGGAAGGTTACCGCTCAGATTGAAAATCAACTTGGTGTTGAAGTAAGTAAAAAGACCCTCAAACGGTTTTTAAAAAACTTAAATACCGATGGAAGCGCTTCCGTCACCGACTGAAAGGAAGTCCTGATCCAGCAGTCTATAAAGCAAAGAAGGCTCTGCTTGAACAGCTCATGAGATTGGAAGATACTGGAGCGATAGACCTTTTGTTTAGCGATGAAACAGGTTTCAATCTCGTACCATGTATTCCTTATGGCTGGCAACCCATTGGTAAACAATTAACGATTCGATCAGCTCAAGACCGTGTATGTAATTTGTACGGTTTGCTAAGTCGAAAAGGAAGCTTGCAAGTTTGGTCAACTCGTCAAAGCATTAATAGTGATTTTATCATTGAGTGCCTGGATGAATTGGCCTGTCAAATACAACGACCGACTGTAATTGTTCTTGATAATGCTCCGTGGCATGTCTCCAAAAAGGTGAGAAAAAGAGAACAGAGGTGGAATAACAAAGAGTTGTACTTGTTTTTTCTACCCACCTATTCTCCTCACCTCAATTTGATTGAGTTGCTGTGGCGCAAAATCAAATATGAGTGGCTAAAAGCAGAAGATTACCTATCTGCTAAAAAACTCAAGGAAGCTCTTTATCGGGTTATTGAAAACTACGATAAAGAGTTTACTGTCAATTTTTCAAAGAACTTTTTTGCTTGACTTATTTTTGTCCAAGCACTTAATTTCTTCGTTTAAATTTATCTCAAAAGAAATATCGGCTTGCTTAATTCAAATGGCGGTTTATTTGGTATTGAAATAAGCCATTTACACCAATAAATCCCTACTGGCAATTCGATATCGTTCCAAATCAAAGTGTATTTTCCCGGTTGCTGATTTTCCACAGGAAAACTTTTTACTTTTTTCCCTTCATTATTATGAATACTAATAGCAACCGTGCCCGAAAGAGGAAGTGAATATTCAATTTTGGTTAAACCATAAAAGGGATT
>Ga0031669_1117424_pt1 | contig 9311 bp, 6 predicted proteins | sample DeeseametaMP1240_FD_75010 | JGI IMG/M metagenome (GOLD analysis project Ga0031669, IMG submission 75010) | Metatranscriptome of deep ocean microbial communities from South Indian Ocean - MP1240 (Metagenome Metatranscriptome) | ecosystem: Environmental > Aquatic > Marine > Oceanic ...
TAATGGATTATTTAGCAGCACAGGGAAGGGGGCCGGCAATGCTTCCTGGAGCTTTTCACTCAGATTATTCTTTACAGAAAAGAGAGAATTTCTTAAGCACCCTACTAAAAAGTACTGTAAGCACTCTCTTTTCTTTTCCAAGATGTTTGTTAACTCAACTTCATAAGGCATTTGATTAATAACCACCTCTGGCCGTATTTTATCTATAAAGGTCACAAGTGCTTCTAGGTTCTTGCTATTCTTTTCTCTTCCCGGTTCCGTCACTACCTGCAATGTTCCTCTTTGAGGTTGTATATGCCCATCTTTACTTAAAGAAAAATAGTGTACTTCGTGACCTTGTACAGAAAAAAAATGCCCTAACTTCCAAGTGGTCCTTTGAACACCACCACTATTAGGATTAAAGGCTTTAGTAAGAGTGAAAAGAATTTTCATTCGCAGAACAATAAGAGGTGATTCTATTTCTGGTAAATAAAACTCATTCCTAATCAAGATTTAGGAACTTTTTTACAAATGCTAACTATTCTCATTGGTAAGAACATGTTTGGAACATTATTGGGTGGTATATTTCAATTCCCGCAAAATCTCAGAACGCTGAGGAGCCCCGCGACGATCAGCAAAGCTAAAACCAGCCATTGTGCTTCCTTATTTCCACCGTTTTCCGAACCTAGCGTCGACTTTGCGCATTCACTTGGCGAGCCAAGCTCATTTACAAACCCTTAGCCAGAACCATAAAACACTGTAAATCAGTTCGCAAATCTTCCAAACATATTCTAAGCAAACCTACCCCTTTTAAGACAACCATTTCATCACTATTTCAGATATTCTTAATTAATCAAAAGAAGAACACTCTAATAAATTCCCTTAAGGATAGATTAAAGTCAGGAAATAAACCTGCTATGGGCATTATTATCATGAACACACTGGTAAACTGCAGCATATTAGCTAATGTATATATAATATATGGCACGAATGTTAATAAAGACAAGCAGATTAGCGCCCGAGCGCGAACCGGCCAAAAGAGCAGCCCTGTTTCATAGCGTAAAACTAGTAACATAGAAGTAGCAGTTATATAAATTCCAGCATTTGCCATAGTCCTAATAGAAAATGTCGGGATAAAATCTATAAGATTAGCTAAAATTGCCATAAGTATACCTGTAGAAAAAAGGCCAATTTCAAGCTCGGTCATTTTCCTTTTAGAGAATAATCCCCCTAATATAATTGCCCAGGCCAAAAAATGGGGAGCATTGGGTAAAGACCAAAATTTCCCGTAGCGTGTATAAAGGTTGCTCGATTCATCTGTCTTAAGAAGTGAGCTTTCCGCCTCGTTTTCATAATAATACCCTTTTACCTTTTGAGCGCCTAATTCCGTCGTTTCAAGCTGTTGAATAACTTCTGTCTGATCAATATTTACAAAAAACGATAAGCTGTACAAAACAATAAGAAAAGATGGCCCAGTACCAATACGTCGTAAAAAAACAACTACATAAGCTGGTAGAGCGATCAAAAAATAAGCAACATGAAAAAGCGGGGCCATCAACATCACTGCTAAATATTTCTTTTTCCGCTCCTGATAATATCCAACTGCACCATAAAACAATACCCAGAGTCCAGTCCAGGTACGAACAGTTTGCATATTATCAATAAACCGATAGGCTATAAAATTGATCAGAATCACCCAAAACAGCATCGAAAATTTCCGCTGGCGATCCCACCGCAAAAGCTTGTCCATAGCTGAAACAAAAAAGTACGCATAGACAAATGAAACAAAAAGGAAATACTGCTCCGGCATCCGCAATACATGCCCAACCAGATAGGACATTACATGAGAAAAAACATCGCCTTTCGTACCATATTCCGGGCTAAACAGTAGGATCTCTTTTAACTCGAATAACCATTGATCAAATGATATTCCAATGTAATGCCAATAAAGGTACTGTTTCAGCACATAACCATCTGAAGTCTGCAGGTTAATTGTTGCTCCAAATAAAGTGATAAGAAATATCAACACCGGTTTTCTCCACCTCCAAGTAAGGCGTCGTACTGCTAAAAAAGTCGTAAGCAAAGGAGATACTATACCGAGCAAGAAATAATCTAGTATGTTAGAGCGAGAGCTCAAGTTTGTCTTAATTGAAATTTTCAATACTTAGACTTAAGGTTAAATGCGTGTGTGCTCAAAAAAGTGAGTGCATTAAAAATAACGACCGTAGATCTGATATTCCTCCTTGTAGTATTCCAGCAATTCTGCTCTTAGCTTCTCATCTAGCCCAACTTCCTCTTGCTGCCCCTTCTGTAAGTTGGCATACCATTTCCCCATACGGGTGCCCCCCAAGCCTGAACCACCGAACAAGCTAACCAAAAACCGATTGAGACGCTTATATCTGTGGGGGCGCGATTTGTTCATATGCCTCAGCTTAACGTTGGCCGATTCATGAGGTATCCTCAAGAAATTGCATACTTCTTCAAGCGTTTGATCTACACTTCGAATCATCTTCTTCATACCAAGAATCAAAATTCGGTCATTGTCAATTTTATCCTTCCACGCGTTAATGTAGCGATGATATCGCCCATGTTCTAATGCGTACTGAATACCCTCTTTGGTGTGAATCTTTCCCTCGCGAACAGCAAAATAATAATCCCTTATCGACATAGTCGGATCAACGTGTACTCCCGTAGCTCCATAATATTTATACGTACTGACAAACCGATCGATAGGGTCCCTTAAGACAAAGATAATTTTGGTATCGTCAAAACGTGTCGCAAAATCCAGGGCTGTCTGTTGATAAAAATTACAGACCGACGCCTCTAAACAATAGGCAGATTCCACCTCTTCTTTCTCTGGGGCGTACAGTTTTTCCCACAAAAATCCAGGCTGCTGCCATGCTACCTCTAAGTTGTAATTTTCGTAAGATTCATCTGCTAAAAAGAAGGTCTCCTTAGGGGCTGTTCCTCTTATATTCGGGTGCTGACAAAGCAGATCGAATAGACTTGAGCTTCCACATTTTTGAAAACCAACGATTAATAAATTAGGTCTCAAGTTCAAAGGAATTCGTTTTATACCAATAAAAAATAAAGGCTCAGAGCTTTTTAAACGTATTGGGAATTTTGCACTTGATTACGGTTTCGGAAAAGGATTTAGGGCCTATTTAAACTCTTTCGATGGCCTTGAACCAGTTGATTTTGGCTCATACTGCCTTGAACTTTCCGCCGTACGGTCCCATTTGCTACATTAAACTTTAACGAGCAGGCGTCGAACAATGGAAATGCTTTCGTCCTTGGTTATAATCAGGAAAGCAGCCATGCTGACTACAAATAAACTAGTGATCAGAAAGGGATGCTGAATAGCCGTGGTGAATGATGTTATTCCTACGATAAATAAAAACGGCAATAGGAGATATAGGAAACTTAGTACTTGCTGCCAGGCACTAATGCTTAAAAAACGATCTACAAAAATGATATTGATCAAAAAGTACAATACGGATACAAAAACAATACCGTAAGAAAAAACAATGATTCCATAGAAATACCCCAAAACGAGTGGGATAATTTTTAGCAGATGATGGACAAGCCCCAACTTGAATTTAAGCTTGGAATATCCCTTACCTTGAAGCGCCTTACCAATTAGACCTATGTGAGGAGCTGTAAATGTCAGAAATACTAAAATGCGAAAAATTGGAATGGTTTGCGCCCATTTTTCTCCCAGCAAGCCTAATATCAAAGGAGCGGCAATGAAATATAATATGCCACCAATAAAAACCGCAGCGACGGTGCCCAAACGGAAAATCCTTAAGAAATAACTTTTAAAGCTTACGGCATCATCTTGTAGCTTGCTAAAAAGAGGAAAGGCTACTTTTCGAATTGAATTGGAGGTATAATCTTTGATCTGAGAATTCAATGATTCGGCTCGTGTATAATACCCCAGGATTGCTGGCGAAAAGAACTTTCCTATGAAGAGGGTATCGATCTTATTAAAGATCTGGCGAAATAACTGATCTAGAAAAACAAAACTGGAAAACGCAAAAAGTGACTGAACCTCGTTCCAGGAAAATTTCTGCTTAGGTCTCCATCCTGACCCTACCCAGAGCAACAGAGTATCGATAACGATTGTTACCAATTGTTGCCACACTAAGCTATAGACTCCTTTACCTTGCAAGGCAGCTACAACTCCGACTACTCCACCTATTAAAATAGCAATTACGTTGCGAATAACTAACACCTTAAAATTTAGGCGTTTGACTAAAATAGCAGCATGAACCTTTCCCAAAGCGGCAATAGCCGGAATAAGCGCCAGATATTTCAGAACATTAGAAACTTCTTTACTGTCGTAAAATTTTCCGATTAAAGGAGCACAAAGAAAAATAAGCAAACTAATACACAGGCTTATTGCTAAATTCATGTAGAAGACCGAAGAATAGGCTGCATCTGACACATTCTTCCGCTGAATAAGGCCCTGCGTAAATCCTACATCTACAAAAACCTGTGAAAAGGAGACAAAAACCATTGCCATACCAATAAGGCCGAATTGTTCCGGTAATAACAAACGAGCGAGCGTAATGGAAATAACAAAGGAAACCAGCTGACGCGCAAAGCTTCCCAGCATATCCCAAACAAACCCCCGTTTGGTTTTACTACCAATATCGTCTTGATCTGCTTTCATTCTACCCTATCTCCCTTCCGATCACTAGAGTTGGTACCACTTTCGGTTCTGGTCGTCATCACTATAATAACCATAACCGTAGCCATAACCATAACCGTAGCCATAACCATAACCACCTCCCTTTCCGCGCTTAATACCATTTAAAATGAGCGCCATTCCAGGCAGCTTTTCTTCCTTCCGGATTTGCTCAAACCCAAGCACGGTGCTGTTTTCGGTTTTACCGTGCCGGACCACCATGATCGAATGATCAATGAAAGATTGCAACAAGAACGCATCAGCCACGAGGCCTACCGGAGCCGTATCTACAAGGATGTAATCAAATTCCTTTTTAAGATAAGCAAATAGCTCTTCCAATTTACTCTTGCTCAACAACTCTGCCGGATTAGGAGGAATTGGCCCACTAGGAATTACAAATAAATTTTCGTTAGCCTGAGCCCCTTGAATGACGTCCTCTATCGAACAATCTCCAATCAGAAAATTGGTTAAGCCCCGGCCCGCAACATCCGACTCTTTTTGCAGGTATTTCACCAATTTCGGTTTACGTAGGTCCATTCCTACCAGCACTACCCTTTTATTGGTCAGGGCAAGGCTGATCCCCAGGTTCACACTGATAAACGTTTTTCCGTCTCCACTAAGACCTGAGGTTACCAGCAACGATTTCGCTCTGGTATCCGTTTGAGCACTAACCAGGTAGTTCAAATTCGTACGTAGCAGGCGAAACATCTCTGCAATCGCCGTTCGGCTATGCGGCTCTACTACAATATAATTGTCACCATCGTGCTGCGGTACTCCCCCCAGAAGAGGAATAGTAGTAAGTTGTTTTAAATCCGCCTCGCTATAGACTTTATTATCCAATACTTCTTTCAGGGTGATAATTCCAACCGGGATTAAAAGTCCTAAAAACAAACCCACTGCGTAAATTCGTAGAGGGATTGGTGAGATAGGTTTTGTCCCTGCTACAGGCGCATCAATTACCCTGGCGTTCGGAACCGTTATCGCGGCCGAAAGTGCTGTTTCTTCCCGTTTTTGCAGCAAAAACAGGTATAGTGCTTCTTTAATATTTTGCTGGCGCTTGATCTCCAGGAGTTCTCGCTCCTGACGCGGCGCTTGCCGGATGCGGCTTTGCAAGTTTCGCAGCTTCGCCTCCGTCTCTTTGATCCGCAGTACCAAACCGTCTTTTACGGTGGCCAAACTACGCATTAAGTTAATTCGTTGATCCTGCAGTTGTTTTTCAAGCGTAGCGAGTTGGGGGTTATCAACCGTAGCTGAACGCTGCAAACGTTCTCGCTGCAATAGTAAGTCATTAAAATCAGCAATCAGTACATTGAGCTCACTGGCCTGATCCAATACAATATTGGTAGGGAGCAATTCATAGTCACTCGACTTTTCATTAAGCGCTGTAGTACTTAGCTCCAGAAGTTCTAACTGAATACGTTGCTGTGTTAAGGTATTGTCGTATGCTGTTACTTCTGTCAGCAGTAAGTTGAGAGGCCCTGTTACTTCTCCCGGAATATTATTTTGGGTTTTATATACCTCCAGACCTCCTTCTACCTCCCCCAATTCCGAAGTTAGTAGTTGGATCCGTTCATCGATAAAGTCAAGCGTCTTCTTTGCCACTTGATTCTTATCTTCAATAGTGGCCCGATTGTAAACTTCGATGAGTTTATTAAGAATATCCACCGCTCTTGGGCGGACAGGGTCTTCTAATTCCAGGATCAAGACGGAAGAATAACTGCTAGCAGTTCGAATATTTAGTTTAGAGAGAAAACGTCCAGGACCATTTCCAAAATCCAGTATATAATGGCCTTCACCTTTATTACTGGGATTACGGTGGCTAAGCCAAATCGTATCTCTCTTGATAATCAAAGGCTTATCAAACGGATGTTCCTGGGAGGAATCATCCTGAATAACGAGAAAGCGGCTGGAATCAACATACTCAATATTAAGCTCCAGGTTTAGCCTTCTTCCATTATAAGTATGGATTGAATCTACTCTTATCGGCGAATCTGTATAAACTTCAGAATTTTTAATTCTTCCCAGCCCGTAGTAACGAACGCCGAGTCCCAGCTCATCTACCACCTGGGCCATTAAAGTCCTCGACTTGAGAATTTGCATCTCATTGTTTAGGTTATTACCTGAGCGCAATAGGCCTATCTCTTCGAGCACTGCTTCCTCCGACAACACTCCCCCTGACTCTCCGTCCTCTTTAATCAAGACCTGGCAGTTTGCCTGGTATACCGGCTCTGTGTAACGCAAGTATAGCCTAGCTAAAACAAAGCCAATTAGTGCACAGATGGCAATCCAGTACCAATTACGGAGGAAGGCCATCAATAATTCTCGCGGATCTACCGAAGAGGTCTCCTGTCCCTGAAACGCAGTTGTAGTTGTATGCTGTTGTTCCGGTGTTGCCATCCTTATCTTATAACCGTGAGAGAGTAATTACCAAGGTAGTCAATGAAGTTATCACCGACAACCAGGGTAAAATCCGTTGCGTTTGATCCCGAACCGTACTTGTTTTTTCCTCTAGTGGTTCAACGTAGACAACGTCGTTCTGCTGTAAATAAAAGTACGGTGATTGGAAAATCTCCCGATCCTGTATATTCAGGCGGCCAAAATTTCGTTCTCCATTTTGCTCCCGAATCACCAAAATATTAGTGCGATTTCCGTAAGGTGTTATATCACCAGCCTGCCCCAAAGCATCTAGCAGTGTTACACGTTCATTGGCCAGTAAAAATGTACTGGGATTAGATACCTCCCCAAGAACCGTCACTCTAAAGTTCAGAAATCGTACAACCACTACCGGGTCTTTTAGGTAAGTCGCTAATTGCTGTAGCAGCTGCTCCTTCAGTTCCTGAAAAGTAAGCCCCGCAACAAAAATCTTACCTAGTACCGGTACATCTATATAACCTTCACTATCTACCAAATAACCAATCAAGGGCCGCCCTCCAGCTGCATTTAAATTTTGATTACCCGTCGGCGGATCAATATTAAACGGCAGGGCCGCTTCCATATCCAAAGCCGTTATCTTAATCGACAACAGATCATCATGCTGGATTTTGAGGGTGGGCACATTGGTGATCTCCTTGGGGAGCGCGCTAAAATCCTCACCCTCCGTGAAATTCAACAACTCTCCGTGCGATACACACGACGAGAGTACAGTAATGAGTGTGAAGAAAAATAGTAACTGTTTCATTAAATCAGGTAGTTATCTCCTGGCAAAGATAGTTTTTATGCGCTACGCGATAAGTCGTGTAACAGCATAGTGCTCAGCGTTTAAGTGTTAGCCTGGCCGGTTTCTACCCCATAAAACGCCCGATACCAATCCAAAAACTGCTTAATGCCGTACTGGATGGTTGTTTCAGGCTTGTAGCCCAGGTTATCCATCAGGTCCTGCACATCGGCGTAGGTGGCGGGTACATCACCTGGCTGGATGTCCATCATATTCTTTTGGGCTTCCAGGCCCAGCTCCTGTTCGATGGCTTCAATGAAGTCCATCAACTTCACGGGGTCGTTGTTGCCAATATTATACACCTTGTAGGGGCCTTTGGAGGTGGAGGGGTCCGGTTGCTGGCCCGTCCACTGGGCGTTGCCCCGCGGTGGGTTTTGGATCACCCGTACTACGCCTTCTACAATATCGTCGATGTAGGTAAAATCGCGCACCATATTGCCGTGGTTGAATACCTTAATGGGCTCGTCCTTCAGCATGGCATCCGTAAACAGGAAGAGCGCCATATCAGGCCGCCCCCAGGGGCCATACACCGTAAAGAAGCGCAAGCCCGTCGTGGCCAGTCCAAACAAGTGGCTGTAGGTATGCGCCATCAGCTCATTGCTCTTCTTGCTGGCCGCGTAGAGCGAGATGGGATGATCCACATTGTCGCTCGTGCTCAGGGGCATTTTTTCGTTCAGCCCGTATACACTGGAGCTCGAGGCGTAGGCCAGATGCTTCACCCCATTATGGCGGCAACATTCCAGGATGTTCGTAAAGCCCACGATGTTGCTATCAATATACGCCTGTGGGTTCACCAGGCTGTAGCGTACCCCCGCCTGTGCGGCGAGGTTCACGACGGTATCAAACTGCTCGGCGGCAAAAAGCGCATCCATCCCTGCCCGATCCGCCAGATCCAACTGAATAAAGCGGTAGTTGGGGTAGCGTTCACTAGTTACCAGCTTGCCGGCTTCAATCTTGTCTTTTTCTATCCCCGCCTCCGCTAAACGGCCGTACTTCACCCGCAGATCATAGTAGTCGTTGATAATATCCAAACCTACCACTTCGTGGCCATCAGCCAGTAAACGGTTGGCGAGGTGGTAGCCAATGAAGCCTGCGGTTCCTGTAACAAGAATTTTCATGGTTGAAAGTTGGTACTTGGTACAAGGTACTTGGTATAGGGTACCTTGCATTTTGTAATACTGAAATAAAATCTGGCAATTGCACAGTGCATGACGGCGGCGCTACTATTGCTAACGAGTAATAGATTATCGCGCAAACGGATGCTTAGCTAAAGGCAGCTTCGCCAGCGGGTGATAATCACCTACCAGGCCTGCTGGTTCCTGGTGGCGTATCTGGTGCACGGCTTCAATGGCCGGGCGCGCACTCGCCAGCGAGAAGCCCCGGCCCGACAGTATCTCTTCGTAGCTGCGGGTATGGAGTTCGGTGAAG
>Ga0031669_1005321_pt1 | contig 9225 bp, 6 predicted proteins | sample DeeseametaMP1240_FD_75010 | JGI IMG/M metagenome (GOLD analysis project Ga0031669, IMG submission 75010) | Metatranscriptome of deep ocean microbial communities from South Indian Ocean - MP1240 (Metagenome Metatranscriptome) | ecosystem: Environmental > Aquatic > Marine > Oceanic ...
GAGCGATTCAAGACATTTTGCCTTTTTTCGCATGTTGAAGAACATGCTTTGAGAAAACATAGAATCCAATCTATCCCAGTGTACTTTTCAGTTTTTTGATTTAGCTAATGGCTAAATCTTAATCCCGTTTGAAGTCAAAAGCTAACAAGGTTAGCTAGCGAGGACACCAGAGAGTGTCCTCTTTTTTTTGCCCTAAATCAACGTAATAGTTGATCAAATACAAAAGAGCCTGACCAATTCTCGCCAGGCTCTTTCGGGAGCATACAAACTTTGACCACTATAACCTACTCCTCATCAGACTGACCAAAGTTCAGTTGGAAGCCGATACGTTGGTGCGGCTCATCGTCGTCATAATCTTCCCACAGGGTAATCTCTTGCATAAACTCCTCTACGTGACGAATAAAGTACGGATCCTTTAATTCTTCCGGACGGTAAATAGCAATCGTCTTTGGAGGGCGAGGCTCACCATATCCCTCAATGTATGGATACTGGATGAGCACCATCACTTTACCATTAAAAAGCTGCTGGTACACCAGTGCACCATTATGCTTGATTAAATCTCGGGCGATGGTATCGTTTACGCGATGCGACATGCCGGAGCGCACTGTTCCTAAGGTAAGATCAATAGCCTCCAGGTTTTCGAGCTCAGAACGCACTTCTACTTTGCCATCCAGGCCAACCTGCCCCATGATATAATTGAGCTGATCGAGTATTTTTTGACTTAGGGTATCAACCCATACTTTACGGTAGGCTTTGGTGTTGGCCAATACTTCATTGTAGCGATCTACTTTTCGCTTTAGATTTTGCAGTTCTATATCCACTGGTTAGGCTTTCTAGAGTTTAACGATGCGCCGATATGACTGGCTGATCGTAGGGAAATTAGCAAATAAATGCGGATGCTTATCGAAGTGCTTCTTGATTCGGTACCTTAGGTTATCGGTATTCTCCAAACCAATAGCGATAGCTACATCCTTCTTTACTTTATTCTTTTGAATCAACAGCTTTTCGATTCTGTCCAAATCAATTAAAGCATGCTCTTCATCAATATTTTTGGGCGTGGCAACGGGTACACTTGCCGGAGCAGGCGCTTGTGGGTTCGCGCTGGTAGCGTTTGGTGCCCTTACCGGAATGATGGTATCGCTATTCAATATTTCTGCTGGCAGGCAACGTTCATCAATGAGTCGCTTATCCTGAATACGGGCACGTAATTGGGCGTAGCTTACTGCGTTTTTCAACTCTCGGATATTACCAATCCAGTTATATTCCAACATCGCTTCCAAGGCCCCTTCCGTCATCACTTTTGATAAATCTGGCTCCTGAAAATAGTGCCCTAACAATAAAGGAATATCATCACGGCGAGCCCGCAGCGGCGGAAGCTCAATTATCATCGCTTTCAGGCGCTGGAACAAATCGGCCCGAAAACGCCCCGCCTGCACTGCAGATGCCAGGTCGCGGTGAGTGGCGGTAACCACTTGTACATCCAGCAGAATATCCTGATCAGAACCTACCGGGCGAATCTGTTTGGTTTCTAGAAAACGCAGGAGCTTGATTTGAATATTTTGATCGATATCACCAATTTCATCCAGCATTAGAATACCGTGATTGGCCTGGCTGAAGTAGCCTTCCATATCGCGGGAGGCCCCAGTAAATGCTCCTTTTTTATGACCAAACAAGGTGCTTTCCAAGAGGGTGTCCTGAATAGCAGAAAGGTTGACAGCCTGAAAAGGCCCTTTTCTTCGGGCACCGTGTGCGTGCAGGTAGCGGGCTGCCACCTCCTTGCCGGTTCCGGTCTCACCCGTGATCAAGACGGTCACATCTGGCTCTTCTGAAACCAGCTTGAGAATACGCTTAATTTCCAAAATCTGTGGCGACTCTCCGATAAAAGGATACGCCTCATTCTCCATGGCGCGGCGTCGGTCTACCTCCGCACGTAGCTCGCGGTTTTCTTGCTTAAGTTTACTGCCCTCAATTACCTCTGTGAAGCGTTGCTCCCAGTAATCGAAATCAAAATCGTCTTTAACAAGGAAATTTTTGGCTCCGAGCTTCATCGCGGTCACGACGGTATCGATAGAGCGGTCGCCCGTCACAATAATTACCGGAAGTTCCGGATAGCGACTGAGCACCTTGGGGATAATATCAAGCCCTTTTTTGGTTTCGGATTCATCCAAAACCAAATCCAACAGCAAGAGGTCGAAATTAGACGCTTCGTCTAGTTTCTGAAATAGCTGCTGTTCGTTTACCGCCCCGGAAAAAAGAAACTGCCGCCGGAACGCGTATCGTATCTGTTGATGAAACTCGGTGTCATCATCAACGATAAGTATGTGATAATTTTTGGACGACATACTGGTTTTCAATCTGCTGGAGTTGTACTCTTACTTCGTTCAGGATTTGGAGGATGCTTCCATCGCACAAGGGTGCTTCATCAACACCTCCTGCTGCCATCCAGGGTTCCACTCCATCCGTCAGTTTAGCAATCTGTTTTAAGTTCGCGGCAATTGGCGTATATTCAAATAAAGGATAATAATTGATCCAACGGTTTCGCCACTCGCGCCATTTCAATCCTAGCTCAGCGGGCGCTACCAAATCCTGGAAGATTTCCTCGTAGGGTGTATCCATTTTTTGTAGTTCCCTGCTGGCCATCTGCACAACCAGGCGAATACGCGATAGCACTGCCACGATACTATCCTGGCCGTGCCCGGCGAAAAAGCGTTTAAGCTTCTCCGACAAGTCCACTCCGATGAGTGGCGGTAATTCTTCCATGTGATCTACGGTCTGACAATCATCCCACCAGGTAGCATGATAATCAGAAAGACGAAGGATATCGAGGTGATTGGAGTGTTGGAAATCCGACTGAAAGCTAGCCATCACAAGCCGGGCTTTTGGTGCCTCGGCCTGCAAGTACTGCTGCCAAAGTGCCACCGACGAAAGGTAGGCATTACCTCCCCAAACCGGCAACATCAACATAATTCCGAACGCATCTTGCAGTTGGTCCTGCCAATCGGTATTCGCCAAAGAAATTCGGCGCAAATCCACGCCCCATTCCGCACACTGTTCAAAGAGCATTGCTGGAGCTTGGCGCCCGCCTTCAACGAATAGGACGATCTTCATGAATGATACGTTAGTCCGGATATCTGTAACAACAGTTCCTCAAACTTTTCTCTTAGTTCCAGGAGGGAAACTTCGCCGCCCCGAGCCAGCAGGTTGCGTAAGATGTATGCGGCGAGTACCGCATGTTGCTCAGCTGCCAATTGCCCGTGAGCGGTTTCCAACTGGATACCACAATCGTCAAAGGTAAGTGTTCTGTTGTTGTTCCGTTCAAAGGTACGAATTTCCCGGGCTAAATCCGAATGCTTACGAATACGCCCAACGAAACTCAAAAGACGTAGTAAAAGCGTACGATTTTCGGCCTTATTCAGGATTCGGTACACCTCTCCGGGTTCAAAGACGGAAGTCGGTAAGGCTTGCGACAGGCAGGAAAGTAAATCTTCTTTTAGCTCGTAAATCCGGCGGCGCAATGCCTGGCGATACATCCGCCATACATGATCGAAATGAGCCACCTTCAGCTCTCGGCGCTCGGCATTCGCTACCGCTGATAGCCCAACTTGTTGCCCCTCAAAAAGAACCTTTGCTGAAAAAGTACCAGAGGTACCCAGTAGCCCTCTGGCATTGCTGGTCAGGTAAATTTCATCGGCTCCCTCGCCAAACAAGAAGCAACGAATAAGGCCATGCGAATCATCTAAAGGCAGGTGGATCAGTGGTTTGAGATGTTCCTGAAAGTATCCGTGATGACGATGCAAAAAGAGCATCACCTCCCCACCGTCGCGGGAGTGCTCTTCCAGTACCGCTTTAAGCTCACCAATAGCCGCCGGAGATGCCAGCAGATCCAGGCAAACAACTAAGTCTTGCTCGTGACTACTCCCCGAAACCTTCCATTCTCCTTCGCCAATACCAGACCGATTCCAAGACCAAACGATGACGATTGTTCGTGATTTTCTCATAATCAAAAGGGACGATTGAAAAACTTAAAATTCATTCGCGAAATTGGCCAGGCCAGCTCACCAGAATTCTAAGGCGCTATCTATTCTTGCTCACACGGAGCGCTAAAATGTATAATACAAAGTTGGTTGCTTACGAACCAAACATAACTTTCACTAAATTATATTTCACCTCGATGTCATCCCTGCGGTTCACTGCATCTTCAATAGCAGAAATAATCGACTCAACCGGGCGGAAGTTAGTAAAACGACGGTAGGAACTGTAGTTTTCCTATTACGACAACTTGGTCCACCATTTTGTCCGTCCGCGGCCGGTAGTAATAACGAGTACGAAATTATCTCTCACCTGGCCGTTCTCCTCCTGGGCATAAGGCATGATTTCCTCCTGGATAAACAAGCCAATATTCTCATCAGAAAAATCGGGATGATCAGAATATTTAGTCAGCAGTATTTTCTCAATAAAGGATAAGTGCAATACCAGGAAGTGGCTCTTTGTAATGATCCACTCTTTCTGGTTCTCCCAATGCCCAAGCCAGTCGCTCCCTACACTATCGGGAGAAAGGTTACTCTCATCAAAGACGTGTAGCAAAAGCTGATCGGCCAGTGTCTCTCTTCGCTTAGGATCACCCAGGCGATAATAGACACGGCTATCAAAAATGCAAATTCTTGTCGCTAGCACCTCAAAAAACTCCGACATCCGTGCGTTAGCCTTTACCGACAGGGGTTTGTTAGGCTCCAGCTCTGAAGTGAAGTATTTGACATAAATACCGTGGCTCCGATACCGCAACAAGCGGTAGTTATCGGAGTCTCCGCCGTGGGCAATGTGCAAATCCTGAACGGAAGTTGCCTCATCTTTCTGGCCATTGTCCTGCCCTTCGCCGAGTTCCCATACCGGCCGGTACTGCAAACAATCTACCGCATCAGGTTCGTAGAAGAATTTACCGACAATAGCATTATCTACAAAAAGGCGTATCGCTGCGGCCTGCTCTCCCATCCATTCCCGCAACCAACATTGATAAGCCCGGTAAATGGCAGCATCTCCCAGTAAACTGGGGTCCAGGTTACGAGAAATCACCCGTAAGACACCCTTAGAGCGGATACGCTCAAACAGCAATTGCTGCAAGTGATCTTTTTGCGCTAGCAGCCCTACAAATCGGAAACGGGCCAGGTTGTCCCACACAAAATCAGTGTCTTCCAAACTTCTGACCCAGTGGATATCAGCCGCCTTCCAAATGTGGAAGTACTTCTTCATATAACCCTGCTCCAAATCGAAGTTGGCATCAATTCGAGCCAGTTCTGCGTTCGACTTTACGTGAAACTCCCGGTCGGCGTGCATATCCTCAGCGGGGCTTGCAGCTGGAATGATCCAAGGGTAGAAGGATTCATCCCGTTCTGTATCTTCGCTACGGTCGCGCAGCTCATTACGGTCACCGTTTTGCACATTGAGGAAGTAGTTATTAAACAACATACTCGCACAGAGCTTATCCTGCGAACTTCCTCCCAGACGAGGCGCAAACGAATCCTCATCCATGATACCTTTGCTCAAATTCTGGAAACGAGTGGCGGGCAAAAGCGTACCATCCTTTACTCTAAATTTCACCAGGCCATTCAGCCAAATTCCTACAGAATAAAGTGCCCGACCTTCTTTGTGCATTTGCCGCACAGAGCGCTCCTGAAAACTGATACAGAGCTCCAGGCCTTCTTTCTGCATTTGCCGCAACGCTTCACCTTTAAAGTGCTTTACGTTACGAATCTTATTTTCAATTAAAGTGAAAAAGGCATGCCGCCCTACTACCTCACCGGGGAAAAAGAGTTGGCAATCTTCCAGGGCCTTCTTAATGAGCAGATAATCCTGGCCAGGTGCCACAAAGTCACTCATTTCGTCCAGCTCCGGATAGGTATCCAGGCAAAGACACTCATCTTCATTCAAAGGATATCCTCTACGGCCGTCAGGATAATCAACAACATCCGGACGCTTTTTCTTGAGATCCACTTCTACAAAGACTCCATCAACCAACGGTTTCTTCGGCCGATATTCGGGGCGCTTCACATCAGCCACTACCGAGGTATCTGGTTCGTACACGATTACGCGGAAGCGCAAACGATGGATATCTTCAGACTTAGCGATGGTACCGAGGTAAAGCGGATTATTGATGAAGTCGTTCCACAACACATCGAATGCTGTTGCCGATTCTCCTCCAAAGTTATTATCGCGTGAAATTCCGCTCCAGAAGGCACCTTTCTGCATCAAAAATTTGATCAGCGGCTGGATTTCTCGAGCAAGCGGCCCGGAGAAATTCACCAGATCATAGTCAGGGTCGGCATCGCGCACGAATAGGCCATTAATCCATGGCTTGAGCAATTCATAGATGCGATCCTGATCATAGCCCTCCGGCAAATGGGTATCAATAATATCTTTTGCTTCCGCTACTTCTTCGCGGTGTACCCGCTGGAAGGAGCGAATGTTCTCTGCCCTTTGTTTGAACCACCAGTTTAGGGCGACCAGGCTGTGCGCACTCACATTATGAGCAAACGAGTCGATCATGATCGCTGTAATGGCCGCCTTCAAATAGGGCCGATACACCTTACTGTGAATCACATCATCGTTGAAGCGAATACGCTTTTGGTAGAAACCGAGGTATTTACGGTAGTACTCCCGAAATCCTAATTCACGGAGAATAGGGTTACGGTTCACATTATTATAGAAGTCTTCTTCGAGCGGAAGAAGGATTACTTTCGATTTCTCAGGGTTACGCCCCACTAAATCCCATTCCAATACCTGAGTCTCGATCATGGCACTTGCCGAACGAATGAGCCCTCCCAGGGCGCGTGCTCTAATGGAAAGGTCATCACGGTGAGAGTACACAAAGTGCATTACACCGTCAAATTCACCGAATAACACCAAAGGAATAGAAACATAGAGGTCTTGTTCGATATCAAAGAACTCCTTCAGGATATGATACTCTGCACGTTGCCGCGGTGTTGGGCTGCCGCCTTGATAGGTTGGGTCTAGAATCGAAGCAAAATAGTCCTTTAGTCGCCCCATACCCACTCGGGGTATATCCGACATTCGATAAGAACCATTACTAAAGGCCTGGTAGAGCTGAGAACTTACCACGGCAGTGTCACTATCTAAGGCCGTATGGTCGAGGAAATCCCAGAAGGAATCTAATTTCCTGTTGGGCTGGCGAAAAGTAAGATCATTTAGCAATTTCCGCTGACGACGAATTCCAGCGTAGATGAGCTGAACATTGGAGTAACGATCAATGTAGGTGGTACGTTCTCGAGGCAGCGCGTTGATGAAAATGGTGAAAGGGTTCTGAAAAACGAATCCACTAGCAATCATGTTCAAACGATACTGGAGCATATCGTAGAACTCGTCAACCTGTGGAAAGGCGATCACCTCCCGCGGAGCCAACTGTTCAGGACGAATAGCAGGCGCTTGCGTCATACGGATGTAATTTGTGATGTCACTAAAGGGCAAGGTCGATCAGTGACGTACCAAAGCACATCGTCCAATTCTATCCCTTGTAAACAAATTTAAGCAATCCGATTGATAAAACGGTAGGAAAACAACCGGAAGTGGTCAGATTGCCTGAGGATTTCACATATTATCACCGCTTTCGGTATAGAAATCCCTATGAAGGTACGAAATCCTTACTACCTATTAGTGGTCAATTATTCTACGGATCAGTTCGTCTGCCGTAACAGCGCATGTATCCGGGGAATGGCCGGTGGCGATGTTGTCTTCCACCACTGCCCCCACTGGACGGCTGCTTTTTTCTGCAGGGCTGGTTGTTCCAGTCGCTCACGACGCAGCTCCAGAATCAGCTGCCGGGTGCGCTTGCGGTAGATCTTCTTGCGATACGCTTGATAAGCCGGATGCTTCAGGCAAGGCGCCAAAAACTTATTCCAGTGCACAATCTCACAAGAATCCGCGAGATATTGAGCATTGAGATCATCCGCCGGTAGATGTGCCAGGGCAAGCTCCGCGAGAATTCTGGTATTCTGAACTGATTTGAACAGCGCATCAGAATCCAGAATTTCTTCAAACACCACATTCTCAAAAGCAGACGACCAACACATCTGGCGTTCCAGGAAGTAGTCGATCTTACCACCCTGACCCGCCGCGAGATAGAAGAACAATGGCAGGGTTAGCGTAGTATTGCGTAAGTCGCTGAAATTATCAGCGGGTGTTTTTGTTTTGGTGTCCAGACCAAAGCGGCTCGGAATCCAATCGGAATTATCATTGACGAGCTGACGCATCAGGCCATAACAAACACTAAACTGCTCGACCGTATGCATACGTTTGGCAGGTACTTTTAATAGACGCCCCAGCAATTTGGTGGCCTCCACAAAAAGGCTGGCACAAGTAAGATAGATCCGATGAAAATAAACCTCCAGCTGCTCGTGCAGGATGATAGGAAGATCCTGTCTTAGTTTATCCAAAAAAGGACCAACGGCACTCAGGTCTACCCGCTGCAAAACGGCCTGCGGCATGGTTTGGCGCCAATCCGCTTGCCCATTACGATAAGCGCTGTAAGTATTTTGGCTTTGTTCCAGAAATTGCCCCTGATCTACCTGTTCAAAACACGACCGGACGGATTGAATAACTTGTTCCCGAGCCCAGGCGGGAATCACCTGATCGATGTAGCGATACAACTGTTCTTTCAACAAATTGGCGGCCAACAAATTACGCGAAATACTTTCACGGTTCGTCACGCCTGATTTGCCATCAAAAATCTGATTGTGGAGGTATTGAATGGTGATCACTACTTCAAACACCAGCGGGAGTTGGGCCATAAAAAGCCGCTCAGAACCTGGCAGCATAGTTGTTCTAGCACGTTGCCACGGGGCCTGCAAAAGGGAAATCCAGTGGGTAGTTTTAGCTAGAAAATAGGCACGAATTGGCCGGCCGGAGAGCTTGCTTTCCAACAGGTCGAGCACCCACGCCGAACCAGTCGTAGCCTTTCCTTGTGCTACAAAGAAAGGGTATTCGAGCTGTATTCGCTCGCTCGTACGACACATATCCCTGTACCTTTCTACGGCCATAACATTCAAAAGGGTTATTGACATGTTGATTAAACACGATAATAATAATTGTAAGGCCGGCATCTGCCGACACTCCATTTGGTGCGAAATCCCTTTTTGAATGGATGAGGGTAATGGGTGCTTATTGTTCTAGTCTTTGGGCAATTCTCACCGTAGTCATATCGGCAGGGTCTCTCCT
>Ga0031669_1013812_pt1 | contig 8554 bp, 10 predicted proteins | sample DeeseametaMP1240_FD_75010 | JGI IMG/M metagenome (GOLD analysis project Ga0031669, IMG submission 75010) | Metatranscriptome of deep ocean microbial communities from South Indian Ocean - MP1240 (Metagenome Metatranscriptome) | ecosystem: Environmental > Aquatic > Marine > Oceanic ...
AAAAAAAACAACAAATGATGGAAATGATGCAGGATTCGACCATGCGGTCTATGATGATGGAGCAAATGGCTCAGAATCCCGAAATGCGTAAGCAGATGATGCAGTCCATGATGCAAAACATGAAGATGGACAGTACTATGATGATGGGTAATATGCAGGGTATGATGAATAATCCTGAAATGAAAGAGCGCATACAAACCCATATGCAGATGATGCAATCCATGATGAAGGATGGAAAAATGGATCAAACCAAAATGAAAGAGATGATGAACAATCCCAAGATGAAAAAGATGATGCCGATGCACATGATGTGTATGCAGATGATGCAGGGTGACATGATGGATCAGAAAGGCATGATGGACAAGGACGGAATGAAGTCCGGCAACGGTGACCATCAGCAACATCATAACTAAATAACCAATAGTATCCGCCCCGGAACGAATAACCCGGGGCGGTACAACCTTTAAAATTATGGAGCAATTATGCATGGATTTGACGGCTTTGGAGGCGGATGGATGATGATATTCTGGTGGATACTGATCATTGTCGCCATTGTCGCCCTGCTTAAATGGACGGTTCCTTCATTTGGCGGATATCCCGGAAATGAGCAGCGGAACAACAGTAAAAGCGCTCTGGAAATCCTGAAAGAACGATACGCCAGAGGCGAAATTGATAAGGATGAATATGACAAAAAGAAAAAAGATTTGCTGAGTTAGCAACACGCAATACCAATACGATTATACGAATCACAAAAAGATATAAGACAGGAATTTATGAGCACTCCTTTATCCATACTACTTCGGACTTTGCAGGCCGCGCTGCTGCTGGTAGTGATAGTACAGCCCTTGTCGGCTCAAAATAATGAAACCAGCGGCCAGAGTGTACGCAAATTGAGTCTCGAAGACGTGCTGAGTATAGCTGAAAAAGAAAACTTTCAGGTACGCATGGCTGAGTCTGACATTGAAATTACACGGTCGCAATACCGGCAGACGAACGCCGCCTTTTTGCCCCGGATTTCACTGGAAGAGACCGGCATTAGCACCAATGATCCATTGAGTGTTTTCGGCTTTAAATTGAAGCAGGAAGCTGTTTCAGCGGCGGATTTTAACCCGGATATACTGAATAACCCCGATCCCTATGAAAATTTTAATACAAAACTGCAGGTTCAGCAGCCTCTGTTTAATCCCGATCAGTTGTTACGGCGCAGTGCGGTTAAAAACCAGCTCAATGCTGCAAAAGAGCAACTGGAGGGCACACAAAGCTATGCCCGGTTTCAGGTTAAAGATACCTATTACCAACTTCTGCTTACCAAAGAACAGCTTTCTGTTATCAATACGTCGCTGAAGGCCGCACGTGAGAACGAAAAGCAAGCGCGGGACTTTTACGAACAGGGCATGGTCAGTAAAGCTGACTATCTTGCGGCAGCCGTGCGGGTCAGAGACCTGGAGAGCCGGCAGTCTGAGGCAGAAAATCAGCGGCAATCGGTTCAGGAAAATTTACGTTTCCTGCTGGGGATGAACGAAGAGGTTGTTATTCAACCAACGGACAGCCTTAACATGGCTTCTGCATCTCTTGGCTCATTACCTGCTAATCCCGATGTTTCAAATTCAACATTGCAGGCATTGCAGTACCGGGTAAAAGCTGCCGAGAAGATGGTGAGTTCTTCAAAATTAAGCTTTGTACCCCGTATAAACCTGTTTGGCAGCTATGAATTCAACGACGATATTCTTTTGGGTACCCAGGGAGAAAACTACATGATCGGAGCCACTCTGAAATGGGAGCTGTTCAGCGGCTTCAGTAAGGCAGGTAAATTGATGCAGTCGCAGGCTGAGCTAAAAAAGGCCAAAGTGGCCTATCAAAGTCAATTTCAGAAAACCCGGATGGAAGTCAAGCAGGCCCGCCGCTCAGTAAAACAGGCCCAAAAACAGTTTGCCTTTGCAGAGGCTTCTGTAGAACAGGCCGCTGAAGATCTTCGCATCCGATCCGACCGATATGAACAGGGCATGGAAAAAACTTCTGATTTGCTCAGTGCGGAGGCGCGCTATTCACAAGCTCAGCTTCAGCGACTCAACGCGGTGTATCAACACAATATAAGTGTGGCAACCCTTGAACTGCTGCTTGAACAGGAGCTGCCCAATTAACCATGAATTTTTTCAGATAAAATGAATACCAAAACGAGTACTACTATGAGAAGAAATAAATTATTTTCGACAACAGGGAAACTATGGGCGTTGGCTGTGGTGCTTTCTTTTTCAGCTTATGCGTGCAGTTCACCGGAAGAAAGCCCGCAGGAAACTGAAAACCCTGTTACGGTGGCTGTTGAAACGGCGAAGCGCAGTCAAGTGGAGGTTTCGAACCGTTTTTCGGGAACCGTTAAAAGCGAACATACGGTAAATCTCAGTTCTAAGGTGATGGGAAAGATTACCCAGCTGGATGTAGAAGCCGGTGATTTTGCCAGGAAGGGAGAGGTACTGCTGCGAATTAAAGACGATAACCTGCAGGCACAGAAAAATCAGGTGGAAGCGAACCTGGCACAGGCCAGCTCAGTGCTGCAGAATACCGAAACCAACTACAAGCGCCTTAAGGCTTTACACGAAAAAGGGAGCGCCACCCAAAAGGAATTCGACGATATCAGCACCCAATACGAGGCGGCACAAGCGAATGTAAAAGCACTCCAGAGTAAACTTCTGGAAATAAACGATCTGTTAGATTATACGGTACTGGAAGCCCCCTTTGACGGCTATGTGGTAGCCAAGCTGGTTTCGCAAGGCGACCTGGCAGGCCCCGGCCAGCCGCTCATTTCCTTTGAACAGCAAACGCGAATGAAAGTGGTAGTAACAGTGCCGGAAACAGAAATTTCACGGTTTGGCCTTGATGATACGGTGTTGGTGGATGTTAAAGCAGCCGGCCGGCAGCAGCTTACCGGTGTAGTATCCGCTATAAATCCTTCAGGAAGCCGGGCCAGCCGCCAATTTATGGTGGAAGTAAGGTTGCCGGAGTTGAGCAGGAATCACGGCTTTAAATCCGGGATGTTTGCCGAAGTCGGCCTCACTTCCACCTCCGATTCTTTATTGATGGTTCCCAAAACTGCCATTATAGAACGGGGGCAGCTTACCGGCTTGTACACACTTACTGATGATTCAGAAGTAATGCTGCGCTGGGTTCGTCTCGGGGATACAAGCGGGGACCAGGTTGTAATACTATCGGGTCTGGCGCCGGACGAACAATATGTATCGTCTTTTGAGGCCCCGCTTCGTGAAGGACAAAAAGTAAACATACAGTAACTCCACAGAACGAAACAGATATTATGAAAACCGGAATAGCAGGAAAAATTGCAAATGCATTCATTAGCTCGAAGCTGACACCGCTGTTAATGGTGCTCTTTTTGGGGTTGGGCTTTTATGGTACTTATTTAACACCCCGCGAGGAGGAGCCGCAAATTGATGTACCGATGGCTGATATCTTTATTGGTTACCCCGGGGCTTCTCCGAGTGAAATAGAAAAAAGAATCTCTATACCGCTTGAGAAAGTGCTCTCCAACATAGAAGGGGTGGAATATGTCTATTCTACCTCCATGCCCGACCAGGCCATGGTCTCGGCCCGCTTCTATGTGGGCGAAGATGTGGAGCGTAGCCTGGTACGCCTGTATAACGAGCTGATGAAAAATATAGACCAAATGCCGGAGGGAGCTACCCCGCCGATGGTCAAAACACGCTCCATTGATGATGTACCCATTATGACGCTGACACTCTGGAGCAAATCGTACAGCGATTTTGAGATACGCCGGGTGGCCGACGAGCTGGCGCTGGAGATAAAACAAATCGAGAATGTGGCTCAGGCCGAAATACACGGCGGCCGGTCGCGCCGGGTCGAGGTTTCCCTCGACAAAAATAAAATGGCTTCCTATGGTATCGACCCTATGAAGGTAGCGGGACAGATACAGGCGGCCAATCAGGAGCTTTCCTCGGGTTCATTCAATAAAAATGACACGCAGTACCTGGTAGAAACCGGCAGTTTCTTTCGCAATGCCGACGAGGTGCGTAACCTTGTCGTAGATGTACAGGGCGGTGAACCGATTTACCTGAAGAGTATTGCCCAGGTAACCGACGGGCCTGAAGAACCGGCCGAATATGTTACCTACGGGGTAGGAAATGCCAAAGCGGAGAAATCCGGAATGAATATTGGGGAATCCTATCCCGCAGTAACGCTTTCGATAGCCAAGCGCCCGGGCTCAGATGCTATGTTCATTGCCGAAAAAGTTCAGGAAAAAGTGGATATGCTGGATGGCAGCCTTATTCCGGCTGAGATTACCGTAACGACTACGCGTAACTACGGAGAGACCGCTGCCTCGAAAGTGCTTTCGTTGCTGGAACACCTGCTGGGCGCCATACTTGCGGTTACCATAGTTGTAGCGCTGGCTATGGGATGGCGGGGAGGCCTGGTGGTCTTTTTATCGGTACCGGTAACCTTCGCACTCACCCTGTTTCTCTACTATATATTCGGCTATACATTGAACCGAATCACCCTTTTTGCGCTGATATTTGTAACCGGTATTGTGGTGGACGACTCCATTATTATTGCTGAGAATATGCACCGCCACTTTAAAATGCGAAAGCTGCCGTTGAAGCAGGCGGCGATTGCGGCGATTAACGAGGTAGGAAACCCGACCATCCTGGCTACCTTCACCGTTATTTCGGCGGTACTGCCTATGGCTTTTGTGTCAGGTTTGATGGGGCCGTATATGAGCCCTATGCCCATTGGCGCATCGTTGGCTATGATCTTTTCTCTGATCGTAGCACTTATCATCACTCCCTGGCTGGCTTACATGCTGCTGCCCCACGTGAAGCCTGAAAAAGACGAGAGCGGCGCCGACAAGGAGTACCGGCTTGAAGAGACCCGTATCTATAAATGGTACTCGCGCATTATGAAACCGCTGCTGGAAAGCGTAACCAAGCGTTGGGTGTTTATCGGAGGTGTAACAGCTTTGCTTTTCGCCTCAATGCTGCTCTTCGTTTTTCGCATGGTGGAAGTAAAAATGCTGCCTTTTGACAATAAAAACGAGGTACAGCTCATCATCGATATGCCGGAAGGAACCACCCTGGAGCGGACCAATGCCGTGGCACGGGAAGTGGGTCTTAGTTTAAAAGAAGTTCCGGAAATTCTTGATTATCAAATTTATGCCGGTACCAACGCCCCTATAAATTTTAACGGATTGGTTAGGAGTTATGGCCTTCGCGAGGGGGCAAACGTGGCGGATATACAGGTGAACCTGGTAGATAAAGGAGAGCGCAGCGATCAAAGCCACGCTATTGCCAAACGGATTCGTCCTGTTGTGCAAAAGGTGGGCGACAAATACAACGCCAACATCAAAGTGGTAGAAGTTCCGCCGGGCCCGCCCGTACTATCCACGCTGGTTACCGAAATATATGGCCCTGATGAAGAACAGCGCCAGAGAGTGGGGCGTAAAGTGAAAAATATCTTCGAGGAAATGGAGGGCATCGTTGATGTGGACTGGATGAAGGAAGCACCCCAGACCAAATATAAGATGGATGTGAATACCGAAAAAGCGATGCTTTCCGGTATTTCATCCCGGCAGGTAGTGCAGACGGTCAGGATGGCGCTGAGCGGCCAGCCTGTTTCACGCCTGTACAGCGAAGAGGAGGTTAATGATATCCCTATTATTTTAAAGCTGCCTGAAAATGAGCGCTCAGGGATTGAGCAGTTAAGCCGCCTTTATATGCAGTCAGCTTCCGGCGCTATGATTCCGGTAACAGATTTAGTAACGGTGACTGAAGATACGCTGGAGTCCAGTATTTATCGCAAAAACCAGCGCCGGGTGTTATATGTAACGGCCGAAGTAGCCGGGGCTATCGAGAGCCCGGTCTATGCCATACTGGATACCGGCGAAAAGATTGACGCCATTGATATGCCCGCCGGTTACAACCTGGATCAGATTTTTGCAGGCCAGCCCTTCATGCAGGAGGATTATACGCTGAAGTGGGACGGAGAATGGCAGATTACCTACGAGGTATTTCGTGACCTCGGGATCGCTTTCGCCGTAGTACTGGTGATTATCTATATGCTCATTATCGGCTGGTTCCAGGATTTTATGGTGCCCATTATTATGATGATCGCCATTCCGCTATCGCTGGTCGGTATTCTCATCGGGCACTGGGTGCTGGGGGCTTTCTTTACAGCAACCTCGATGATCGGTATGATCGCCCTGGCAGGAATTATGGTGCGCAATTCCGTGCTGTTGATTGACTTTATCGAAATACGGCTTAATGAAGGAGAAACGATGAAACAGGCGGTTATTGAAGCCGGGGCTGTGCGTAGTATGCCCATTCTGTTGACAGCCGGCACCGTGGTAATCGGAGCCTTTGTGATACTGTTCGATCCGATTTTTCAGGGACTGGCGATTTCTCTGATGGGCGGAGCAATAGCTTCAACGGCCCTTACGCTGCTGATGGTTCCGCTAATTTATTACATGGTGGAAAAGAAAGCCGATCAGCTGAAAGACAGCAACACGGAAACATAGTTTAAAATTAATCTTAAACCTCAGGCCAATGAAACTACTAATTATTTTGAGCATCGAAGAATATGCGGATGAAGTGCGGCGAATTCTGGTTAATCAACGCATTCCTATTTACAGCGAAACGGAAATAAAGGGATGCCGTTGCGACAGTGGAAATAAGGCGGTAGATCTGACAAACTGGTTTGCCAACGTGGATACTATGGTGTATTCTCACCTGTTTTTTTCCTTTCAGAATGAGGAATCAGTCGATAAGATTCTTTCGGAAGTAGATCACTATAACCGGATGCATGGCGAAGACCAGACCAACCCTCTTCACGCGTACCAGTTGAACGTAGAAAAATCCGTTTGACATGGAACAAATAACTAATAACGAATCCAATAATTTAAACAAATACTTAATATTATGAGAAAAATGGAACGCATTATACGAGCGGTCGCAGGAAGTTTTGTAACCATCAGCCTGATACTGGGCTACTTTTACAGCCCCTGGTGGTATCTGTTCACCCTGTTTGTAGGGTTAAACCTGTTTCAGTCGGCATTTACCAAATGGTGCCTGGCCGAAGAAATCCTGAAAAAATTCGGTATCGGCGTGCCCTGTGCAGCTGACGGGAACACAACTACCCAGCCTGCTGAGTAAAAACAAAGGAGTAAGAATGGATGTACTTATTATCGCAACCGAAAATTGTAATCACCGCCCCCTGGTGGAAGAGCGGCTAAAGAAAATGAACATACCGTATCAGGTTCGATTTATAGATAGGCACCCGGACCTGGTTAAAAAGTTCGGCGTGTCTTCTTCCCCCAATATCATCGTAGATGAAGAAGTCATTTTCCGCGGCGACTGCGGCCGGCCTCTGCCTACGGAAGGGGAGTTGAAAGCACTATTTTCTAAAAGATAGCTGGGTGAAATCTGCCGCTAAGGGTTTTGTAGAGCGAGGCTGCTTGCCCTGAAGTCTGTTTTGGTTGCATTCAATCCAGCTATGCAAATTATGGAACATGTATGGGAGGGTTCCATAGTTTTGAACGGAATCACTCTTTTTAAAATAGCGGTGACTGGATTTCGCAGAAATGAATCATAATACAGAAAGCATGTACCAATGGAACAGACAATAGAACGATTTCCCAAGCGAGACGAAACGCAAATGATACCCGAATATGCAGCGGATAAGAAGGGATTGGTGACAGTTGATATCACGTGGGGCGAAATTCAACCGATGCAGGCCGCTGAAGGAGTACGAACTGTCGGTGAAGATGAAGTAATCAGGCATCTGGAAAAAGGGCTGCCGGTGGTTGACGTACGGGCTCCCGGTACGCGTCATGGAGTGGGAATTCCCGGAACAGCTGCCATTCCCCTTTCAGATATTGTGGAACGCATGGAAGATATGGACCGGGCAAAGCCGGCTGTTTTCTTCTGCAACGGGCCGCAGTGTCCGCAGTCACAAAAGGCGATCAACATGCTGCTTGAGGCAGGGTATCCCGCCGAAAAAATATGGTATTACCGCGGCGGCATGCACGACTGGATCACCCTGGGACTGCCAGTTACCGAAAACGGGGAATGACGATTCGGGTCAAATCAACCGGATCACAAAATAGCTGTCATCGTCTTCACTGGTAAATTTTTGCCAGATAATTCCCCGGTCCTTGTCAATGATTTCAATAACACGGTACCCAAATCCTTTCACCTTAATGCCCATTACATACACACCAATATCTACTCCCGAGTTAATTTGATACTGCTCGGTCTGCAGGGTATCGTTGGATACCACACGCCGTTCGTAGATGGTAATTTTGCTTTTTCCGCCCAAAAATCCAACCAAACCCTTGTCGATATTCAAAGCAAATTCAATAGGTTTCATCTCCCAGCCGGGCTCGGGAGAAATCGGGTAGAATGTTTTCGAATCTAACAAATTGACTTTAATTTCACTCCGTCCAGCGCTAGCGTCCAAATTAACCAGAACAGATAACTCCGGTTTTATTCCCATTTCATGAAAGTGCTTTGTCGATTAATGTTGCCACGCATCG
>Ga0031669_1008175_pt1 | contig 8445 bp, 7 predicted proteins | sample DeeseametaMP1240_FD_75010 | JGI IMG/M metagenome (GOLD analysis project Ga0031669, IMG submission 75010) | Metatranscriptome of deep ocean microbial communities from South Indian Ocean - MP1240 (Metagenome Metatranscriptome) | ecosystem: Environmental > Aquatic > Marine > Oceanic ...
CGGCGGGCATGGGCATGACCACGGACATGGCGGGCACGGCCACAGCCACGAAGGCCACGATCACTCTGCTCACGATCATTCGGGGCATGGAGGACATGGGCATGACCACTCGCAGCATGGCGGCCACAGCCACGAAGGCCACGATCATTCTGGGCACGACCACGAAGGCCACGATCACTCTGGGCACGACCACTCGGGCCACGGAGGGCATGACCACGGACATGGCGGGCACGATCACGGCCCGGGCTTTATGTCGATGATAGCCATGACCAAAGACCTGCCCCGCAGCCCCGACGGACTGCCAATGGAGTGGAGCGATGTACAGTTTGGGCCCTTTCACCCGGGCCTGCCGGGCGGGCTAAGCCTCTCCATGAAGCTCGACGGAGATACCGTCGTCAAAGCAGAGGCTGGCCAAGGCCTGTTGGGACACAACCTGCCGGCATCCGTCCTGAACAACCCCGCGTCCCTGCCGGAGTATCTTGCGGCGGCCCATCCTATGGCACCGGTTACCTACCGGCTTCTGGCACAAAAAGCGCTGGTAAACTTTTCCAGTAAAACGCCGAATTCCACACTTACCCTTTCAGAGGCAGTGCTGCTGGAAAAAGAGCGGATAACCAGTCATCTGAACTGGCTGGCTGTTTTTGGCACAGCACTGGGCAGCCAATGGATGCGGGATCAGGCTGTAAAACATTATCACCGTTTCCAAGAAGAGGCCGGAGATGCCAGCCGGCTCTCCGAATTTATCGGCCGTATAAAAAAGATGCCCTATTTGAAATTAAAATTATCCACCGCCGGAAAACACCGGGTGGAAATGGAAGATCACAATCAGGGTCACGAGCATAAGGCCCACGATCATAGCGGACACGGCCATAACCACGGAGATCACGCGGGTGACGAACACCATCATGCAGGTCATAGCCACGAAGAACACAAGGTGCACGAACATCATGAGCATGGCGGGCATGATCACTCAAAGCATAGTGGACACGATCATTCGGATCAGGGACATTCAGGGCACGGAGGTAATGAAGGGCACGGCCACGAAGATCACTCGCATCAACACGGCTCCCATTCCGGCCATGAAGAACATGATGAACATCACCACCATGAGCACAGCGGCCACGCGGGTCATGAAAGCCACGATCACTGCCATGGGAGCGGAGATGAAAAAGATCAGGATGCCGGCACTGTTTCCGGCCAGCTGCCGGATGAGACCACAGGCCCGGTGGCACGGGCGTCGGGGATTGAAAATGATCACCGTTTAGAGGAACCTGTATATCAGCAAGCTGGCTGGACTACCGTAACCACTGCCGGAAACAACGCTTGGAGCCGGCTGATGGTACGGCTGAACGAAATGGAACAAAGCCTTCGGTTTATAGCTAAGGCGGGAAATGATTCCGGTGGTGTATCTTTACAAAAAATCGACATACCATCTACCGGGATGGGAAATGGTATTGCGCACATCGAGAGCCCCCGCGGTATCGTAACGCTGAAATTTCATATCCATGAAGGTAAACTGGCTCACATGCAGCTTAACACGCCATCGACCGCGCTGGCGGGCATCATACAACACGTAACCGAACAGCACGAGCTGGCCGATGCACTGACGGCCGTAGCCTCACTGGACATTTCACCCTGGGAAATTCATCATTAACAGACGCAAGCTATGACTCCTTTTTTAACCGTTTTTATAATTACCCTCCTGTTTTTGAGCGGTGTTTATGTGGCAGCAGTAATGGAACGCTGGTCGGTGACGGGGACCGTGAACTGGGCCGGCCCCATGCGCTCATTTTTACTGCTGTTTGCCCAAGAGGAGATCAAAACCCGGAAGCACGACAAGGTCTTTTTTGAAACTGCCCCGGTTTTGTTTATCGGAGTGATACTGCTCACCATTTCTATTCTGCCCTTCGGCCGGGACAGCGTGATCATCGACCTGGGAACGGGTGCCCTGTTTATTAATGCGGCACTGGTGTACATCATGGTTTCTCTACTGATGGTCGGATGGGCCGTGAACGGCGTATACGCCATGGTAGGGGGGTGGCGTGCGCTGGCCCAGCTTATCGCCTACTCTATGCCAGTGGTTATGGCATTGACGGCTACGGTGATGCGTGCCGAATCGATGTTTTTAACCGATATCGTGGAATCCCAACAAGGGCTGTGGAACATCTTGTACCAGCCGGTAGGCTTTATTTTATTCTATATTTCAACGCTGGCTATTACCTTTCTTCCTCCTTTCAACCTGCCGGTAGCCAAGGGAGAATTGGCAGGAGGAGTCTGGGCTGATCTCACCGGCGCCCGCAAGCTGCTGTTTCGCCTGGGGCGGCTTACCCTCGTGTTCACCATATCGGCAGCGGTAGTGGTGCTGTACCTGGGAGGATGGATGGGGCCCTGGCTGCCCGATTTTGCCTGGACCTTTCTGAAGACCCTGCTTGTGGCGGCCTCCTTTTTTGCCATTTGCCGTTTTATGCCGCGCATCCGGCACGACCACCTGTTGGAATACAACTGGAAGTACGGGGTGCCTTTAGCTCTTTATAACATTTTTCAAGTCGGAGTAGTCTTGCTGTTATGATATCTCTACAACTCATATTACTTATTATATTCGGCCTGGTGGCCATCTGGTTCGGGTGGCGCGTCTTCATGACCAGCTCCATGGTACGCTCAGCTCTCTCACTTCTGGCGTCCATGGTGGCCATCGGCATATTATTTCTTGTTATGGAAGCCGAGTTTTTAGGTGTTCTGCAAATCATGATGATGGGAACCGAAATGAGTATCATGGCCATCTTTATGATGATGTACATGATGGATCCGGGCGGGCTGGGACAGATGGATATGTATCACCAGAAAAATATCTCCATAGCAGCGGGCGTAATTGTAACCGTATTGATAGTCGGTGCTGCTCTTACCACCGACTGGGGTACAATAGCTACTCAGTTTCCGGGGCCGCATGAGCAAAACCGGCTGCTGGGTATGGAAATTCTGAAGCGGTCGATGATGATCTTCGAAACCGCCGGGGTGACCATTCTTACCGGAATGATCGCCTCTATCGCAGTCGCTTTGTCAATTAAAAACAGCGTGGAGAAGTAAACACTATGGAGCTATTAATTACAGCACTTATTATTGCCGCCGTCCTTTTTGGTATAGGGCTCTACGGCGCCTTAAGTCAGACAAATTTGGTAATGATCATGATGGGAATTGAACTGATGCTGGGAGCAGCCATGATCAACCTGGTAGCTTTTTGGCGCTTTCTTCATCCCGACGCCTTCTCCTTGCAGATGTTTGTGCTGGTAGCCATGACTGTGATGGCTTTGGAAGGAGCCGTCGGCTTTGCCATTGCCACTCAGCGGTTCCGTACCTCGGGAACGGTTGAAATGGAAGAATCAGCAGAATTAAAAGGATAGTACCTATATGGCAGCAATATTACTTACCATATTAGCTCCACTGGCGGCAAGTGCCTGGATTATCGTAACCCGGAAAAAAATAGGGTATGCAGCCTTAACCGGGGCAGCAGGCTCTCTGGCCGGTTCGATACTGCTTTTTATGGCCGCTTTGAACGGCGCTGTTACTCAACTGCAATTTACCGGGCTTCCGGGAATGCCCTTTCGCCTCGAAGCCACAGAAATGGCGGCCGTACTTGCTCTGGTTGTCGCTGTGATTACCACCTTCATTTTAGTGTATGCCATCGGGTATATGAAAGAAGAAAAAGGAAAACTCCGTTTCTGGAGCGGCATAACGCTTTTTATGGGGGCCATGCAGTTGTTGGTGTTAGCCGGAGACTGGATCTTGTTTGTGATAGCCTGGGAGGTTATGGGCTTTGCCTCCTATTTGCTGATCGGCACCTGGTACTGGAAGAAAGAAGCTGGTGACGCCGCAAACAAAGCGTTTATTATGAACCGGGTGGCCGACCTCGGGCTCTATGTCGGGGTATTCGTGATCATTCTTGCCGGCGGGTCCAGCCAGATTTTAGCTGAACCCGTACAGGGCGTTTCTGTAGTGGGAACCCTGGCTCTGCTGCTGGCGGTAATGGGTAAATCGGCACAGGTTCCTTTCCAGAGCTGGCTTTCGGCAGCCATGGCGGGCCCAACACCTGTTTCGGCCCTGCTGCATTCGGCCACAATGGTGGCGGCAGGTATTATTCTGCTGCTTAAAGCCTTCCCTCTTTTCCCGCCGGACGCTCTGTTCTTGATCGGCTTAGTGGGAGGAATAACCATCCTGCTCGCCGGTGCAACTGCCATATTTTCCGAAGATATCAAACGTATGCTTGCCGCGTCAACCTCAAGTCAGCTTGGTTTTATGGCGCTGGCTATTGGCGCCGGGTATCCGGCCGCGGCCCTGGCCCACCTGATTGCCCACGCTTTCATGAAAAGCAGCTTGTTCCTGGGAGCCGGAATCTTTCAGCACGAAATGCATTCCACAAATTACGAAAAGCTCAAAGGCTCAGGAAAGAAACTGAAACTGGCTTTTTCAGGATTCGCCGTGTCCGGGCTGGCCCTGGCCGGGATCCCTCCATTAATCGGCTTTTGGTCGAAGGATGCCATCCTGACGGCAGGCCTGCAGGCCGACCCGGCCTCATGGTACTTTTCCGCTGTGCTGATTGGAGCTTTTTTTACTGCTATCTATATGGGCCGCGCATTCGGAATTTTATGGAAAGGACACAGCGAACCGGAAGAAAAGCCAAAGAAACTGCCTTGGATGCATCTCGGATTTCTAACCCTGGTAACGGCTGTTATTGCAGGCTGGTTGTTTCTGGATCCTTTGGTTGAATCGTCAGGTTTTTCCATTCCAAAAGACAACATTGCCATGATAAGCGGGCTTGGAGCTGCTTTTCTTGGTTTGGCAGCAGGCTGGTTTGCCACCGCTCCCATCTTTAAAACCCAGGTGTGGATGTTTTTCCGGGATAACTATCCCGTAGCAGGCGGCTACACCAATGTTATCGTGCAACCGTTTCAGATGCTGGCAACCGGCGCAAACCTGATCGAACAATTTCTGCTTCAATCTGTCTTTGAGATTGGCAAGGCGTTTTTAATGTTGGCGCGCTGGCTGGCCAATGTGCCGGACCGTGCGATGGCTTTTGTGATCGACCAAATCGGGACATTCAATCTGAACATCGGCCAATGGTCCCAAATAACGGACGATCGCGGCATTGTGGAGTGGATTGCCGGCTTGGTGGCATCCATCCAGCGACTGGGCCAATACGGGCGGAACATTCAATCGGGACTGGTTCACCGCGAACTAGCATGGTCGGTGTACGGTATGATCTTAGCTTTAATTATTTTATCACTAACCTATCTGTAAATCATGGATTTTTCATCATTACCATTGCTCTCAATCACTACATTCTTGCCGGTTATAGGGGCACTTGTCATTATGGTACTCCGCCCCAAACAAACCAAAACCGCCTATGGTATTGGGATAGCCTTCGCGTCACTCACCCTGTTGGCTGCTATTATGATCTGGATACAGGGTATAGGCAGCAGTTTGTCACAAGTTGAAGAACTCAGCTGGATACCATCCTTAGGCATAGCTTACCGGTTGGGAGTGGACGGCATTAGCTTTCCCCTGGTGCTGTTGACGGCATTTTTGTTCCTGACCTCGCTGATTTTTTCTGCAAAGATCAAGGATAGCGCCAATATCTTTATTCAACTGGTTTTGATGCTGGAGACCGCCTGTCTTGGGGTATTCCTTTCGCTTGACCTCTTCCTTTTTTACGTGTTTTTTGAAATCACTCTTGTTGGCATGTATTTTATCATAGCCAAATGGGGGCACGAACATCGCAAAAAGGCGGCTTTAACTTTCTTTATCTATACCCTGATAGGCAGTTTGTTTCTGCTGCTGGCGTTTTTGGCGCTGTATCTTTTTTCCGATACCAATACGTTTGACATACAACAGTTGATAACAAATCCTACCATAACCGGACTTGCAGCTACGCTTACGTTCTGGGGATTATTTATCGCTTTTGCTATTAAAACACCGCTTTTCCCATTCCATACGTGGCTTCCTTTGGCTCACACCGAAGCACCTGCTGCCGGAAGTGCCATCCTGGCGGGGGTGTTGCTGAAACTGGGCACCTATGGTTTTATTCGCTTTCCATTGCAAATGACGCCTGATGCATTTCGTGAATTTGCACCTTACGTCATCGTCATTGCCGTCTTTACAGCGCTGTACGGGGCTTTCGTAGCCTTGGCCCAAACCGACATCAAACGGATGGTGGCCTACACCAGTGTAAACCACATGGGGTATCTGATATTTGGTGTGGCCATAGCAGCCGTCACCACTACCACATCCGGAATGATTGCCCTGGACGGAGCGGTACTTCAAATGATAAGCCACGGTGTGGTTACAGGGGTGCTTTTCCTGCTGGTAGGAGCTCTTCAGGATCGCACTGGTACGCGGGAAATGAACGAAATGACCGGTCTGCTAAAAACCTATCCAATATTAAGCGGACTTTTTATGCTCGCGGCCTTTGCTTCTCTGGGACTGCCCGGGCTGGCTCATTTCCCTGCCGAGTTTCAAATCTTTTTAGGCGGCTTTGATGTGTACCCGGTCGCCGTCGGGATCATCATCATTGGCTTGCCGATTACTACAGCCCTGTACCTGAGGGCTATTCAAAAAGTATTTTTAGGTACCTTGCCGGAAGGATTTACCGGACTTAAAGATTTGGGAAGCCGAGAGCTGTGGGCTATTGTTCCTTTGATATTAGCTACCATACTGATTGGAGTATATCCCGATTCCCTGCTCTCGATGATTCATGCTACAACTAATTTCTTCGGACTGTAATAACGATGGCAACTGATTTACTGAATATTTCACCACAGCTTATTGTTTTATCCACCACGGTTATCGTGTTATGCCTGGAAATGGCCCGATTACCCCGGGCTGCACTATGGGCTTTGGTGGTTGGCATGCTCACAGCCACCGGTGTTGCCGTAGATATGCTGGGGACAGACACAACAGCTTTTTCCACTACCTTCCGTGTTGACGCACTCAGCTTGTGGGCCGTCATCATTCTGGGGCCGGCAACCATCCTTTTTGCTTTGCTGGGCCGATCGGAGCTGAAAGATTCGGCCCGCGAAGGCACCATATACAGCCTGATGGGCTTTTCAGCCTTGGGAGCCATGATTTTGGCGGGCAGCGGAGATCTCATGTTCATTGTACTGGGCCTGCTTATTAGTACTCTTGCCGGTATGGCCATGGCAGCTCACCCCAGGAACGACCCTTCCAGCGAAGGAGCGATGAAGTACTTTATTTACGGATCAGTAGCCGGAGCCATCATGCTTTTCGGGCTAACCTTCTGGGCGGGCCTTGCCGGAACGACGCTGATTTCCGGGATTAACAATCCTGACTTATCCTCTTATGCCGTTATGTTCGGCTTTATTACCCTGGTAATTGGAATCGGCTATGCGGCTTCCCTGTTTCCCGTCCATTTCTGGACGCCCGACACTTTTGAGGGCGCACCCGTCTCCATAGCCGCCTACCTGTCGGTAGTTCCCAAGATAGGGGCCCTGTTTGCACTCGCGCAGGTGGTTCGTGATCTTCCGGTTTCCCTTGTTGACTGGCCGTTGATCCTGGCCGTGCTGGCCGCGCTGTCCATGACCTTTGGCAATGTGGTAGCGCTGTGGCAGGACAATGTGATCCGGCTGCTGGCCTACTCCACTATTGCACAGTCAGGGTATTATCTGTTGGGAGTAATCGGAGTGGGACAAAGTACGCTTGCGATCGATTCAATGGTGGTTTTTGGGGTAGCATACCTGCTTATGAACGCAGGCGCTTTTGCCATTACTTTGGGCGAAGGCACCCGGCTGGACGATTTTAAAGGCATGGGAAAACGCCGGCCCTGGCAGGCGGTGGGTATGACCATTTTCCTGCTCTCCCTGGTAGGGATGCCGCCCCTGGCCGGCTTTGCCGGCAAATTTCTACTGTTTGGGGCAGCCATAGAATCCGGATATAGCTGGCTGGCGGTTGTTGCCATCCTGAACAGCGCAATTTCTCTTGCAGTTTATATGCGGATTGTGGTACCCATATTTTTTCAGGAAGCCGAAGATGGGCAAATCAGAACTTACGCTCCGGGAACATCCTTCGTATGGATAAGCACACTTGCCTTAACGATAGCTGCGGGAATTGGCGTGCAGTGGTTTCTGGGTTAAATAAATAAAGTATGCATACATTTTATCTTATTTTAGGTATCACCATACTCGTCGTAATTGCTTACGACTTTTTCTATACCACGCTTTCCTTCAACGGGGCAGGATACCTGTCCCGGTTGACGAGCCGGTTCCTATCTGCTCTTTTCCTTTTTTTGAACAGGTATATCCCCCGGCGAAACGCGTTGCGCTACTCCGGGGTAACGCATATCCTTTTTCTTCTTGGAATGTGGATCGGGCTTTTATGGATCGGATTTTTCCTGCTACTCGTCAGCGATCCCCGCTCGGTAGTAGAAGCAGGCACAGG
>Ga0031669_1014216_pt1 | contig 8347 bp, 7 predicted proteins | sample DeeseametaMP1240_FD_75010 | JGI IMG/M metagenome (GOLD analysis project Ga0031669, IMG submission 75010) | Metatranscriptome of deep ocean microbial communities from South Indian Ocean - MP1240 (Metagenome Metatranscriptome) | ecosystem: Environmental > Aquatic > Marine > Oceanic ...
GTCCGCAGCCACGATCAATACAATACCACGATTTACGGCCTCAACGATCGTTATCGCGGTATTAAGAATGAGCGTCGAGTAGTGTTCATCAATCCTGCCGATATGAAGAAACGAGGGTGGCAAGCACGGCAGCAGGTAAACATCATCAATGAGCACGGCGGCAAGAAGCGGGTAGCCGAAGCCTTCCTGCTGGTGCCTTACGACATTCCCGAAGGTTGCCTGGGTGCCTACTTCCCCGAAGCCAATGTACTGGTACCCATTGATAGTTATGCCGAACACAGCCTTACCCCCGCATCAAAGCGGATTGTCGTAAAACTGGAAGAAAGCTAGGCTAGCTAAGGTATCGTTCACGCATGATGCCGAGATGATGCCGTTCGTGGCCTGCAATCATATAAACTAGCCCGCGTGCACTGCAAGGCTGATGGTTGGCCATACCCAGCTCATTAAGGGCGGCTTCGCTGAGGTGGCTAAAAAAGGCAATAGTGGCAGCTCGTAGTGCACGATATTCCGCCAAAATCCCACTGAGCTCCCGTTCATTAGCCTCCGAAACGGGTACGTAAGCATTGTGGTCAAAGCCAGGAAGGGGCGTCTTATCGTGGCGAGCGGCGCTCATAGCGCGGTAGGTAAAGACACGCTCTGCGTCCATCAAGTGCACCAAAATCTCTTTGATGGTCCACTTATCTTCGGCATAGCGGTACAGTAATTTTTCCTCATCAAGTGGCTCTACGAGGCTAATTAGCTCTTCCAGCCCTGCGGCCAAATGATCGAGTACATGCCCGTCGGCAGAAACTTTATTGATGTAAACCGAAGCCCAATCGGGATGCTGATGTGGTGCGGGAGGATTGATCGTTGGTAGCGGCATGATTTCGAAGAGAAAATTAAAATGAAAGTTTGAATAAAAGTGAAAGTAAGGTATTGCTTCAATGCTCTTTGGTGCCTTTGGTGGTGAAAAATAAGCACCCAGATGCCCCAGCTTTAAGCTTCGCGCGCCAGCAATTGCAGCAGATACTCACCGTAGCCACTTTTTAGATACTTCTGACCGAGGGCTTCGAGCTGTTCTGCATCGATGAATCCCTGGCGATAGGCCACTTCCTCAATACAGCCAATTTTTAAGCCCTGGCGCTCTTCAATTACCTCGATAAACTGGCCGGCCTGGATAAGCGATTTGTGCGTACCCGTATCCAGCCATGCCACACCTCTTCCCAGCACGTTTACCTGTAATTTCCCTTGCTCCAGGTAGTGCTTATTTACATCCGTTATTTCGTATTCTCCCCGGGCGCTCGGCTTCAGGTTTTTGGCAATATCTACCACCTGGTTATCGTAGAAGTACAGGCCAGGAACGGCATAATTACTCTTCGGCTTAGCGGGTTTTTCCTCAATCGAAAGCGCCTTGAAGTCATCCGAGAACTCAACCACCCCGTAGCGTTCTGGGTCTGCTACCCAATAGGCAAAAACGATTCCGCCTTCCGGATTGGAACAGCTTTGCAGTTGCTCGTCCAGGCCTACGCCGTAAAAGATGTTATCTCCTAGTACCAGAGCGGCAGCGTCTCCTCCGATGAACGATTCTCCCAGCACAAAGGCTTGTGCCAGACCATTAGGTTCATGCTGAGGAATGTAGCTAAAATTGCAGCCAATATCGGAGCCATCACCCAGCAGCTTCTCGAAATTAGGAAGATCTTTGGGGGTAGAGATAATCAGGATGTCACGAATACCCGCCGCCATCAAAGTGGAAAGTGGGTAATAGATCATTGGTTTATCGTAAACAGGCATGAGCTGCTTACTTACGGCTAGTGTCAGTGGATAAAGGCGGGTTCCAAGTCCACCAGCGAGGATGATACCTTTCATAGATCAGATCGTTTTCAGGGCATTTTGGAGCTCGCGAATCGTTAGTTGCGACTGTTGCTCCAATTGTTTTAATAGCTTATTGATTAATGGGGCAGTAGCGTTCGCGCCTTCCTTTTGGGCAATCTCCCAAAGTTGCAAGTTAGCGTTAATCAAGGGAGTATTACCAGAAAAACTAAGGGTAGATTTAAAATAGTGGCAAAATCCTTCCAACTCTGACCAGCGCTCTTGCTGACAGAGTTTGCGGGCTTTAGCCGTATTGTCTTTTAAATCCTTTAGCAAAGTCTTCATTAGTTTTTTAACGACTTCCTTGTCTCCGCCCGCCATTGTTTGCAAGTACTGCAAATCTAAAGCACTGCTTTTTTTCATCACGTAGGTTTGTGTCTGCTGTGTTGGGTTATTTTTTGAAATAAGTTTTGGGGATCAAAGGGTTTTAAAACGTAGTCATTCATACCCGCTTTGAGGTACCGCTCGTCGGCAGTGATTTGAGTTTGGGCGGTCATGGCCAAGACGGGGGTGTTTTTATTTAGGCTTCCAACTGCTGTTCGTAGCTGCTCCGTGAGCGCATAGCCATCCGTATCGGGCAGTTGAATATCCATTAAAATCAGGTCAAATTTTTCGGCCGACAACCACTCCTGGGCCTCCATTCCGTTAGACGCTACCCGAATTATCAGGGCGGGCCACTTTTTACCCAATGTGGTTTTCAGCACAATCTGGTTCATGGTATGATCCTCTACCAGCAAGATGCGTTCTGCGGGGCTGGTTGAAGTGGGGAAAGCCTGGTCCGCAGGCTGTCCTGGCCCATCTTCCTCCAGTGGTTCTAGCATCATCGGGAGTTGCACCGTAAAGGTAGCACCTTGCCCGGGCTGCGAATCCAGCAGGATTTTTCCGCCCATGCGTTCTACCAATTGCTGGGCAATACTCAAGCCTAGCCCGGTACCTTCTTTCTTACTGCCATTCTGTGTCAGACGGCTAAAGGGCATAAAGATCTCCGCTTGCTGCTGCTGAGGAATTCCTGGCCCTGTATCTCGTACTTGCAACTCAATCTGGCTTTCACTTTGTTTACACCAAATACTCAGCACCACCTCGCCCTCTTCGGTAAACTTAATGGCGTTGCCCAAAATGTTGTAGAGTATCTGACTGATGCGTTGCTTATCGCCAATCAAGCGGCCTTTCATACAGGGCTCTACCGCAAAATACAAACGCAGCCCCTTTGCTTCGGCTTTAGGGCGGAGCATCTCTACAATTTGGCGAGCCGTTATCGAAAGATCAAAAGATTCATTCTCCAGCTCAATCGCATCATTTTGCAGGCTGGAGGTAAGCAAGATATCATTGACAATACCCAGTAATAGCTGTGAGGCTTCCTGTACCGCAGCTACGTATTGCTGCTGCTCTTTATTCATTTCGGTGCTCGCCAGCAGGTGGCTCATCCCCACAATAGCATTCATCGGGGTACGCAGCTCATGGCTTACCGTAGCGATAACTTGCTCCCGAACGCGCGCCGTTTCTTCCGCAAGCTCCTGAGCACGCTGCAGTTCCTCCGTTTTGCGTTGTAAGGTGGTATCTTGTAGTGTACCGATATAAGCACTGGTACCATCACTACGGTTGATCCGGCGACTATTCAGTTGAAGGTAGCGTTTTTCGCCAGGCACCAATTCTAGTTCCAGGTTTTCTGTCACCTCATTTTCCAGGGGGAATTTTTCCTGAACCAGTATAAAATGTAAAAGGCAGGACGCGTCCCGCACCTGCTCGTAGGTGTATTGCGTGGTAGCAGCGTTTAGGCCCAGCATCTCGTAGGTTTGCGTGCTGGCAAAGAAGTAATTCTCTGATGGGCAATACTCCCAGTTTCCGATCTTGGCAATGCGTTGCGCCTCTTCCAGACGCATCAAAATTTGCCGACGTTCCATCGAGAACCTCAGCACCCGCGCCAATTGAGTAGGCTCAAACTCCCCCTTTACCAGGTAATCTTGCGCCCCCGCCCCTACTGCCAGTACACCCTGCTGCTGATCATCAGAGCCCGTAAGTACAATAACATTGATGGTAGGAACGGCATTTAAAACTGCCAGCAGCGTATCCAGCCCATCGCTATCCGGAAGCGACAGATCAAGCAAAACAGCATCGATATTCGGCCGTTCTTCTAAAGTACTCAGACCTTCGCGCAGGGTGCTGGCCACGCTAACCTCACATTCTTGCTCGGGATTAACGGAGAGGAGTATCTTAACTAAATCAGCGTAGCTGGAGTCGTCTTCAATGAGTAGCACTTGCACCGCCGACCGGGTTTCGGCCAGGGCCGGACGAATGGGTCGCTGCGGTTGTGCTTTTCTCATTTTGGGTAGTATTGTGTGTTATTCTTCTTGCTGCGTCCCCGGTATAAACACGATTTGCGCAGCTCCTCCGTTCCACACCAGACAACAAAGTGCATCGGGGTTGCTTTTGTATACGGCAGTAAAGCGCTCAACGTTCTCCATTGCGACCACTTTTTTTGTCGCCAGCTCTTCTAAAGTCGAAACATTGATCGACCAGGCCACATTTTCGGCATCGGCCGCCACTACCGGAATACCGAGGCCGGCGTTTTCCTCCTGCTGGTAAAGTACGAAGATGGGATAGTTAGAAATATCCTGATCCCGCACCGACTCACTGGCTTTTTCCAGTAGAGGAAGGTAAGGCAGTAGCAACTCACGCAATTGATGTAATTCTTTCTCACTCAGCATAATAACTCATATCAGGCTCCGGTCATCTAAGGTACACACTAATACCCGAGTGCCGAAAACCGCAGATTATCTTTTAACTAAAAGGGCCACATTTTCTACGTGGGAAGTATGCGGAAACATATCTACCGGCCGCATTTTCTCTACCCGATAGTGCTCATCAAGCAGTTGGAGATCACGCGCCTGGGTAGCCGGGTTACAGCTGATGTAAACCATGCGCGGTGCTCCGAGCTGAATCAGCATCTCCACCACCTTGGGGTGCATACCCGCACGCGGAGGATCAGTAATGAGCAGGTCCGGCTTGCCGTGCTTTTCAGCGAAAGCTTCGGTAAGAATATCCTTTACATCACCAGCGTAGAAAACAGCATTCTCTATCTCATTCAAGGCTGCGTTTTTCTTGGCATCATCGATGGCCGCAGCAATCTCCTCAATACCAACTACCTGCCGACATTTACCCGCCAGAAACAGGGCGATACTACCGATACCGGTATAAAGGTCATAGACGTTTTCGGTTCCCTGCAAGTCAGCAAATTCAGCCGCTATCTCAAAAAGCCGGGTGGCCTGATGGGTATTCGTCTGAAAAAATGATTTTGGGCCAATTTGGTAACGAACCTTCCCCAGCTCTTCCTCCATAAATGGATTGCCGCTATACAGGCGCATTTCCAGATCCATCAGATACTCATTCACCTTAGGGTTGATACAGTAAAAAAGGCTGGTTATTTGAGGAAACTTCTCCTGCACTGCCGCCAGAAAAGGCTGGATGATATCTTGCTTATCCTCGAAAAAAGCAATCAAGATCATGGTCTGATTCAGGGTGCTGGTACGGATCATCAACTGCCGCAACATCCCTGTGCGCTCTCGCATGTCAAAGAAAGGCATATCCATCTCCTCCGCCAGGGCTTTTACGCCATTACGGATATCGTTCGACGGTCCTCCTTGCAAATAGCAATGATCAATTTGGATGAGCTTATCATAGGCTCCCGGGCGGTGAAAACCGACCACGTTTTCCATCTGCGAAATGCTCTCGTCTTTTACCTCTTCCTCCGTCAGCCAACGGCGGTTGGCACAACCAAACTCCAATTTATTACGGTAGTAGGTTGTTTCTGCCCCGCCCAGAATTGGTTGCTTATCCGCCACGTCTACCTTACCAATTCGCTGAATAACATCATAGACGCCTTTTTCTTTGTGGCGCAGTTGAGCAGCGTAGTCAACGTGTTGCCACTTACAACCACCACATACACCAAAATGCTCGCAAAAGGGTTCTACCCGATCCGCTGATTTTTGATGAAATTGCTCTGGCCTGCCCCAAAGCACACCTTTACGCTTTTTGAAGATGCGCACATCGGCCACATCGCCGGGCGCAGCACCTTCAGCAAACACCACCTTTCCCTCAGGGTCACGGCCCACACAGCGCCCCTTATCGGCCATGCTAGTGAAGCTCACCTGATACAACATTTCCGGAAACCGCCTGCGACGTGCCATGCACTATTTATTTTTGAATGATAAAAAGGTGTGAGAGCTAAAAAACGGCCTGCAAAAGTACGTAAAATATGACCGACTGCCGATTTTCGGTGCGCTTTCGCATCTTGCCCTTCGGCTAATCAAAGTTCTGCATAACAAGAAAGGAGTAAGCGCCTTACGACACCTACTCCTCTAGCTGATTTCTTGTTTATTCCTTCCGTTAGTAAGCCTTAGCAAACAGCACCCGCCGCTTGGAAGGCTTGCCGCTATATACGCATACCCCGTCTTCTTCCGGAGCATCGTTAGGTATACAACGAATGGTAGCCTTGGTTAGTTCCTTGATCTTCTGCTCGGTTTCGGCAGTGCCGTCCCAGTGAGCTGAAATAAACCCAGGAATATCCTGCTCGATTACGGCTTTGAAGTCGTCGAAATTATCCACCTGAGTGGTCTTTTCATCGCGGAACTTCAGCGCGCGGTTGAAGAGGTTATTTTGAATATCCTCCAACAACTGCACTACGTAATCGCTTACGCCATCCAGTGGCTGCTGCTGCTTCTCTTTCGTATCACGGCGGGCAATCTCTACCACACCCTTTTCAAGGTCGCGCTTACCAATACCGATTCGTACAGGCACTCCGCGTAGTTCATGCTCCGCAAACTTGAAGCCCGGGCGTTTTTTGGCATCCGTATCATACTCAACCCGAATACCTTTTGCCTTGAGCTCCGCCATGATCTTCTGCGCCACTTCGTCGATCTCTGCCCCTGGCTTTGGAATAGGTATAATCACCACCTGCACAGGCGCCAGACGTGGAGGCAATACCAGCCCTTCATCATCGGAGTGAGTCATAATCAGACCACCGATCAGGCGTGTAGATACTCCCCAGGAAGTAGCCCAAACGTACTCCTGCTGGTTGTTTTCATTCAAAAACTTCACCTCAAAGGCTTTCGCAAAATTTTGCCCGAGGAAGTGAGAGGTACCAGCCTGCAATGCTTTACCATCCTGCATCAGCGCCTCAATAGTATAGGTATCATCAGCACCAGCGAAACGTTCGCTTTCCGACTTCACCCCGCGCACCACTGGCATGGCCATGTACTCCTCTGCAAATTGTGCATAAACCGCCTGCATACGCTTTGTTTCTTCAATCGCTTCCTCGCGCGTAGCATGAGCAGTATGCCCTTCCTGCCACAGAAACTCAGCAGTACGTAGGAACAGGCGCGTACGCATCTCCCAGCGCACTACATTGGCCCACTGGTTGATCAGTAAAGGCAGATCGCGGTAGGAGTTGATCCAGTCGCGGTAAGTATTCCAGATAATGGCTTCACTGGTTGGGCGAACCACCAGTTCCTCCTCCAGCCGAGCTCCAGGATCTACCATCAGCTTGCCGGCTTCATCCGGATTATTTTTCAGACGATAGTGGGTAACTACCGCACATTCCTTAGCAAAGCCTTCGGCGTTTTTCTCCTCTGCTTCAAACAAACTCTTAGGTACAAAGAGCGGGAAATAGGCGTTCACGTGGCCCGTTTCCTTGAACATCTTATCAAGCTGATCGCGCATGTTTTCCCACAGCGCAAAACCGTACGGCTTGATCACCATACAGCCGCGTACGGCGGAATTATCGGCCAGGTTGGCCTTTTTCACGATATCAATGTACCACTGAGAGTAGTCTTCACTTCGGTTTGTTATTGCCTTCGACATGGTTTGCCTATCCTGATTTTACCGGCGGTGACTAGCCAACCAGATACGTTATTAGTTTGTTTACTTAACAAAGAGCACTTTGATTTTCAGTGCGTTAGGACTAACACCGGGTAGTGACTCAATGGTTCCCGCTGCGTCTTAACAATAGTTAAAGCCTTATGTTAAAGGTATTTAACAGCCTCTTGAGGGGCTTTTAATAGGGCCTTAACTAAAAATCAGGCACAAAAGTAATAATTTAGGCCTTGATAAGCATAAAAATGAGTGTTGCAGTGATTACGCCAAATAAAATGAATATGAATAATAGAAACCTTGCTGCGTGGATGCTTTTACCAGCTTTGCTGTTGGTGAGCTCCGTGCTCTCAGCGCAGTACGACGACATGTACTATGACCCCGACACCGATTCGGGCTATTACAACAGTGGATCGTACAACACATCATCGAATACAAATTATGACGATGAGTATTACTACGATGATGACTACAGTTATGACGACGAAGATTACGACTATTATGGTGATGAGTATTACGACTACTACTACACCTCTCGGATTCGTCGTTTCGACCGGCCTTACTACGGCTTCGACTACTTCGACCCAGTATACGTAGATGCCTTTTACTACGATCCTTTCGCCTTTGGCGGAAA
>Ga0031669_1112212_pt1 | contig 8128 bp, 3 predicted proteins | sample DeeseametaMP1240_FD_75010 | JGI IMG/M metagenome (GOLD analysis project Ga0031669, IMG submission 75010) | Metatranscriptome of deep ocean microbial communities from South Indian Ocean - MP1240 (Metagenome Metatranscriptome) | ecosystem: Environmental > Aquatic > Marine > Oceanic ...
AGTTCCTTAAAGCTCCCTTAACCTCAGCTTAACAATGACTGGGTTCCTTTGCCGCCAACAAATAACAAGTATTTCTCCGATGAAAAAATTTAAGTTTTTTGCAATGACTGCTTTCGCAGCATTCGCGATGACCTCTTGTGAGGACGATGAGCCTGCTACTACTACCGTTGATAATGGTGTTGACGTAGTTGCTGTTTCTGGAACTATCAATAGCGACGTTACCTGGTCCAAAGATAATATCTACCGTCTAGATGGTCGTGTTTTAGTTGCTGGTGGTGCTACCTTAACTATCGATCCAGGTACTATCATTAAAGCTGCTCCAGGTTCAGGTGCTTTTGCTTCTGCCTTAGTAGTTACTCGTGATGGAATGATCAACGCTCAAGGTACTGCTGCTGAGCCTATCATTTTCACTACAATTGCTGATGATATTAAGCCAGGACAAATCGCTTCTCCAAACATGGACCCAACTAACAACGGTCTTTGGGGTGGTGTTATCATCTTAGGTGAAGCCCAAATTTCTGCTTCTAATGATGATGGTGATCAGTTAGCCGAATTACAGGTAGAAGGTATTCCTACTTCAGTAGACGCTCGTTACGGTGGTAACAACGATGCTGATAACAGTGGTGTATTCTCTTACGTATCTATCCGTCATGGTGGTGCTAACATCGGTGATGGTAACGAAATCAACGGTCTTACTATGGGCGGTGTTGGTACTGGTACTAAAATCGATCACATCGAAATCGTTGCTAACCAAGACGACGGTGTTGAGTGGTTCGGTGGTTCTGTAAACACTTCTAACATGTTAGTTTGGAACTGTGGTGATGATGGTTTAGATACTGACCAAGATTGGATCGGTACTTGCGAAGACTTCATCGTTGTTGCTCCTGACGGATCAGCTTTCGAATTAGACGGTCCAGAAGGTAACTTAAACCGCGGAACTCACCAATTTAACAATGGTACTGTATACGCTGGTTCTAGCATTGCTTCTTTAATCGACTGGGACGGTGGTACTAACGCTGGTGTAAACAACGTGTTCTTCTTTGGTTTAGATTCTGACTACGGTTACATCGCTGAAGATCCTGCTAACGACGTTGACGAATTCAAACCTTTCGCTTCTTTCGGTGGCGACGGAACTGGTAACACTGCTAACCTTCGTGTTAAATTAAACGGCCAAACTCTTGCTGACTTATTCGAGACTGGTTCTACCATTCCTTCTGCAGTAAGTGAGTCTACTTCTAATGACTTCGGTCACACTGGAAACTACTCTTGGACTTGGGCTTCTGTGTCTGGTTCTTTAGGTTCTATCGGACTTTAATTAATAGTTCTTATAGATCATAATATTTAAAGGTCTGCCCCTCCTTCGGGGCAGACTTTTTAGCATTTACAACGATCAATTTTATTTCGATGAAGCTTACAATTAAATCAGCCTTAACGCTCTTGTTATTTGCTTTACCTACGCTAATGCTTGCCCAAAAAGGTACCATTCGCGGACAGGTTATAGACGGAGAAAATGGCGAACCTCTATTTGCGGGTAATGCCGTAATTAAAGGAACCCAAATAGGTACTACTACCGATTTTGATGGTTTTTACGAGTTAATGGCTGAGCCAGGTACCTACCAGTTGGAGATTAGTTTTATCGGAATGTCTAGTCTTATCATTTCTGATGTGGTAGTTAAGGCCGGTGAAGTTACCGTTGTAGATCCTGTAACCTTACAACCTGCGAGTAGTGAACTAGCGGAAGTAGTAGTAACTACCGAGGCAGTTCGAAATTCGGAAGCTGCAATTGTAACCGTTAAAAGAAAATCTACCAATCTTATCGATGGGGTTTCTGCAGCGAAGCTTCGAAAAACTGGTGATAGCGATGCCGGTGATGCTGCCAAAAGGGTTACCGGTGTATCCGTAGAAGGAGGAAAATACGTTTACGTTCGTGGTTTAGGTGATCGTTACACTAAAACCATGTTAAACGGAGTGGATATCCCTGGCTTGGACCCGGACAAAAACAGTATTCAGATTGATATCTTCCCAACTAACTTGATTTCAAATCTTACTGTTCTTAAAAGTGGTTTAGCTGAATTACCGGCCGACTTTACCGGAGGGGTTGTGAATATTGAAACTCAAGAATTCCCAACTGACAAAATTTTTGACATTTCTGTAGGAGTAAGCTACAATCCACAAATGCACTTCAATTCGGATTATATCAATTACGAAGGTGGTGCTACCGACTTCTTAGGTTTTGATGATGGTACCCGCTCAATTCCAAATCCGAATGGATTAGGTGATCGCCCTTTCTTTGCTCCTGATGCTGATGTAGAGAGCTTTAACCAATCATTTAACCGTACCCTTGGGGCCGAGAGCCAAACAAGTATCGCCGACTACAGCTTTGGTCTATCTTACGGAAACCAAATTTCTTTAGAGTCTGGAAATAAATTCGGTTACATCGCTAGCCTTACTTACGATAACTCTCGCCTTTATTACGACAATATGGAATTTGGCGAATTTCAGCGTTCAATTCCATCTGATGAAACGGAACTTTTAGCGGCTACAACCCAAAGCGGAAAAGTAGCCGAGCAAAATGTTTTACTAGGCGGATTGGTTGGTTTATCCTACAAAACCTTAAAGTCTAAGTATAAATTAACCATGATGCATTTGCAGAATGGTTCTTCTCGTTCAGCACAATTATCTCTACGCTCATACGAGGATATCCCAGGTATTTCGGATTACGTTGCTTTCTCTCATAACTTGGAGTACAACCAACGTGGCTTGAGCAATGTGCTAATTGCTGGGGAACACTATATAGATGGTGGTGATTGGGAAATTAATTGGAAAGTTTCTCCAACTCTTTCTTCTCTTTCTGACCCTGACATTCGTAAAACAGCTTTCTCTATCAGTCAAGGCGATTCTGCTTTTGATCCAGGTGAAGGTGGTTTACCAAGTCGTTTATGGCGTTCTTTAAGTGAGATTAACAATGTGGCGAAAGTAGATGTGATCCGTAAACATGAATTGTTTAATGACGATGCCAAATTGAAATTCGGTATTAGCCATACTTACAAATACCGTGATTACTCTATTTTCCAGTATAACTTGAACGAGTTGACTTCACAGAATGCACCTCAAATTCAATTGAATGGTGATCCTAATGCGGTATTAACAGACGCGAACTTATATTCCTATAACTCTACTGCTGACGATTATATTGGTTTTTGGTATAACCCTACTTTAGAGCCAGGATTCGCTAATCCTAATGAGTACCAGTCGAATATTAACAACTTCGGTTTTTATGTAGGTGAGGAATTTAAGGCTACTGAACAACTAAAGGCAGTTGTAGGACTTAGAGCGGAGCTCTTCCAGCAACGTCACACTGGTCGTGACCAGGATGGTGCGAACCCAAATAGCACTGCAGGTAATGTATTGGATAATGAAATGGTTTTAGATGCCTTAGATTTATTCCCATCTGCCAATTTGATTTTTGCAGTAAACGAGAACGTTAATATTCGTGCATCTTATTTCCGCTCTATAGCTCGTCCTAGTTTTAAAGAACTTTCTTTCGCTCAAATTCTAGACCCAGTTTCGAACCGTACTTTTAACGGTGGCTTATTTGTTTATGATGGCGATTGGGATGGTAACTTAACTTCTACTCGTATCAATAACTTCGACTTACGTTGGGAGTACTTTATGGAGGGAGCCGATATTGTTTCGGTAAGTGCCTTCTTTAAAAGTTTCGATGCACCAATTGAATTAGTACGTATCCCAACTTCTCAAACTTTACGTGATATTCAACCACGTAACGTAGGTCAAGCAACCTTAATTGGTGGTGAGTTTGAATTCCGTAAAAACTTGAAATTCATCAATGAGAACTGGAACAAGATTGCCTTCTCTGGTAACCTTACTTATACCTACTCTCAAGTGGAAATGGCCCCAGTTGAATTTAATGCTCGTAAAAACTTCGAGAAGGATGGCGAAACTGTAGAAAGCACTCGTCAAATGGCTGGCCAAGCTCCATACATTGTAAATGCTGGTTTTAGCTACGATGATATTGAGAAAGGTCGCAGTGCTGGTTTATTCTATAATGTTAAAGGTCGTACCCTAACTATTGTAGGTAGTGGTTTGGCACCAGATATTTACTCGGAGCCCTTCCATAGCTTGAACTTTACTTTCAATCAAACTTTTGGCAAGGATAAAAAATCAGCCATCAATATCAAGGTTTCCAATATCCTTAATGATGTGCGTGAGGAACTTTATCAAGCTTATGAAGCTCAAGAGCAAGCCTTTTTACGCTACAGTCCTGGAACTGCAGTTTCTATCGGATATACCTATAGCTTTTATTAATCTTTTACATAGTAGATTCTCTTAATCTACTGGTAACTTTTATCGAAGGGAGGTCTTGTAAAAAAGACCTTCCTTTGCATTTCTAAATACTCCAATAATGAAGAGAAAACTTACAAATCTATTTGCAACTTTGGGAGCCCTAGTCATTGGCTTTCAGGGCTTCGCGAAAACCTCAGGTGAACTTGGTGGGATGGCCAGTTCTTCGGTATCGGTGCCTGCCTATACCGTATCGCAAATCAATAGCTTAGATGCCAATTTCTCCGCAGATTCGGCGGGTGTAGTTTGCTCGATCGATGGTGTGGTTTATACCGATGACTTCGATGGAAATAACGGTTACAGTTTCTACATGTATGACAATACCGGTGGTATTAACGTATTCTCTTTTAACGATGAGCCTGGTGGGTACCAAGCCATGCGCGGAGATTCTATCCGTGTATTCGGAAGCATCGCCATGTATAATGGTTTGTTAGAAATCGATGTAGATTCTATCCACAGTCTTGCCACTGGAATTAGCTTAGCTTCTCCAATGGTAGTTTCTGATTTAGATGAGAGCACCGAAAGTGAGTTTATTCAACTAAACGGATTTACCTTAGTTACTCCTTCTCAATGGCCATCAGCCGGAAGTAGTGCTAATGTGGATATTACCAATGGTGTGGATACCCTTACCATGCGTATTGACAGCGATACCGACATCGACGGAAGTCCTGCCCCAATGGGAAGCTTTAACGTAGTTGGTGCTGGTGCTCAATTTGATAGCTCTTCTCCTTATGATGAAGGTTATCAGGTTTTCCCACGTGACTTGCAGGATATTACAATGAATCCCGTTTCAATTAACGGCGTTCCATTGTACACTGTATCACAAATCAACAGCTTAGATGCTAACTTCAGTGCCGACTCTAGCGGAGTTAACTGTGCCCTTAATGGTGTAGTTTACACCGATGACTTCGATGGAAATAACGGTTACAGTTTCTACATGTACGACAATACCGGTGGTATTAATGTATTCGCCTTTAGCGATGAGCCTGGCGGTTACCAAGCGATGCGTGGTGATTCTATTCGCGTATTTGGTGACATCACCATGTATAATGGTTTATTAGAAATTGCAGTAGACTCTATTCATACCCTTTCTACTGGTGTGAGCTTAGTTTCTCCAATGGTAGTTTCTAATTTAGATGAAAGCACCGAAAGCGAGTTTATCCGTTTAAATGGATTTACCTTAGTTACTCCTTCTCAGTGGCCTTCAGCCGGAAGTAGTGCTAATGTGGATATCACCAATGGAGTGGATACTTTAACTATGCGTATCGATAGCGATACCGACATCGACGGTACTATGGCTCCAACTGGTGCATTTGATGTAATTGGCGCGGGTGCTCAGTTTGATAGCTCTTCTCCTTATGATGAAGGTTACCAAATTTTCCCACGCGATAGCATGGATATTATTCCAGCTGCAATGGCAAATCCTTGTTCTGCTCCATTCTTCTCAGAGTATATCGAAGGATCTGGCGTAAATAAAGGTTTTGAAATTTATAACCCTACCGCCGGCGTTTTAGATCTTGGTCCTTATAAAGTGATTACTAGCTTTAATGGTGGCCCATCTTCCACAAGCTTAAACCTTACTGGTACTATTCCTTCTGGAGGTACTTATACTGTTGTTAATTCAGGTGCCGACCCTACTATGTTAGCTGTAGCTGATATCACCGTAGGTGGCGGTGTAGTTAACTTTAATGGTGATGATGCTATTATGTTGGTAGATACCGTAATGGGAGACACCATCGATATCATCGGTGTAGTAGGTGTTGATCCAGGTTCAAGCTGGACAGTAGGTACCGGAAGCACTGCCAACCATACCTTAGTACGTATGGCCAGCGTGAGCAGCGGTCAAACTGATTGGACTATTGGTGCTACTGAGTGGACTGTAAACTCTAGTAATACTTTCAGCTTCTTTGGTGCTCACACTAGCAACTGTGTGAATACTACTCCAGCTACCCCAACCATCGAGTTCCGTATGGCTACTTACTCTGCCTCAGAAGGTGCAGGTAACGGTGCAATTACTTTGGATATTAATCCTACCAGCACTACTAACGATACCGTATTCTTATCCTTTACTCCTGGTCCTGGCTTAACTGTAGCTGACGGTACAATTACTCCTGCTTTCGATCCTACAACTGGATTATTAAGCTTGCCAATTCCAGCAGGTTCTGATTCTATCAATTTGCTTACCACCATTACTGATGATGCTTTAGTGGAAGGCTTAGAGTACGGTGATTTAGATATTCTTTCTACTAGCGCTGGATTAACAGTTGGAACTATTAACTCCGCTCGTTTCGAGATTATCGATAATGACATTCCTACCTATACTATCGGTCAGGTAAAAGGTGTTGATGCCGACTTTATTCCAGATTCATTAGGTGTAGAGTGTCGTTTAATTGGTACTGTATTTACCGATGATTTTGATGGTAATAATGGTTACAGTTTCTACATGTACGATCAAACTGGTGCAATCAATGTATTCAACTTTGTTGATGAGCCAGGTGGATACCAAGTACAGCGAGGTGACTCTATCCGTGCCATCGGAACAATTGAATTCTACAATGGTCTTATCGAGATTCAAGTAGATTCTATCGCTCTTATTCAGAGTGGGGTTGCCCTTCGTCAACCAACTCAGGTTTACGACCTAGATGAAAGTACCGAAAGTGATTACATCCGTTTAAATGGATACTATTTAGTAGATCCTTCTACTTGGCCAATCTTTGCTGGTAGCAGTGTAAACATGGATATCACCAATGGTCAGGATACTTTAGTAATGCGTATCGACAGCGATACCGATATTGATGGAACTCCTGCTCCAACTGGTTACTTTGATGTAATTGGTGCTGGTGGTCAGTTCGATGGTTCTGCTCCACATGATGAAGGTTACCAAATTTTCCCTCGTGATACATTTGATATCATCCCGGTTACTTTACCAGAACTATACATTAGCGAAGTAATGCCAAGCAGTGATCTTTCTGCACCAGTTGATGGTGATTGGTTTGAAGTACGTAATGCTGGTGCTAACCCAGTAAACTTAGACGGATTTAGCTGGGACGATAGTAGCCGCGATCCAGGAACTCACACTGTAAATACTGGTGTAATGATTCCTGCTGGTGGAACTGCTTTATTCGTAGAAGTTGATGATGCTGATGTTACTGCTTGGGAAACCGAATGGAAACAAAACGGTCAAGGCTTAATTATTCTAAATGAGGACAGCGAGTTTAACGGTTTCTCTGGTTTAAGCTCTGGTGGTGATGAAGTGAACCTTTACGATGCTGAAGGTCGTTTAATTTCTGCTGCTCTTTATACTGGGGCCGATGTAAACGGAGGATTCACTATTGAGTTTGATATGGATGGTAATGTATTAGGTAGCGCTGTAGATGGTGTGAATGGAGCATACACTTCCCTTAACGGTGATGTTGGTAGCCCTGGAGATCAATCAGCGGTAAGCTTAGACGAAATCTTAGAAGCTAATTTAACTCTATATCCAAATCCAAGTAATGGTGTGTTTACCATTGAGAGTGCTTCAACTCAAGAGAAGAGCATTCAAATTATGGATCTTAATGGAGCTATGATTTACAATGAACTAAGCACTGCTAAATCACTTAAAGTAGATCTTTCTAACTTCGCGGCCGGAATTTACTTGGTAAAAGTGAAGAGCGGAAACGAAGAAGTGATTCGTAAAATGGTGTTGCGTTAAGCATACCTTTAAATATCTTCTTATACTAGGACCTCCGCTTTGCGGGGGTCCTTTTTAAATATAAACATTGGC
>Ga0031669_1117172_pt1 | contig 8041 bp, 3 predicted proteins | sample DeeseametaMP1240_FD_75010 | JGI IMG/M metagenome (GOLD analysis project Ga0031669, IMG submission 75010) | Metatranscriptome of deep ocean microbial communities from South Indian Ocean - MP1240 (Metagenome Metatranscriptome) | ecosystem: Environmental > Aquatic > Marine > Oceanic ...
AGAAAATGGAGAAGGCAAACATGAATTTCGCAATATCGTGGATATGGCTGTCATTAACCTCTTGCAATTTACCCTTCCCTTTAAGGTAAAGTACAATCATCATTAATGCTGTAAGGGCAGAAACGAACATGGTTGCAAATACATACCATCCAAATAAGGTGCTAAACCAGTGGGTATCGATACTCATGATCCAATCCCAAGCCGAAGTAGATGAAGTAACAGCAAAGAATACTAAGAAACCTGCACCTAGGTTACGCATCTTCTTCCAGTTCTGCATATAATCAACTCCGGGTTGATTGTAGCGCAAACTCATCTTGCGAAGCATATAGGCAGCACCAATCCATCCAAGTAGGTAGATTACCGCGCGAAGGGTAAAGAAAGTACCATTTAGGTAGGCTTGCTTACCAGCAATAATGCTATCGTAGTTCGCACTACCTTCTACCATAATACCATCGGCCATCCAGTGGTAAACATGGTTTCCACCGATATGGAACCAGCCCGTGATTATGATTATTAAAATGATTACACCTGGAATCCAAATAAAGCTAGCCATAGCTTCAAGGATACGTAGAACAACAACCGACCAGCCTACTTGCGCGGCATACTGAACAGCCATGAAGAATAAGGCTCCTAATCCTAAGGCTAATGCCCAGAAGCTATTTACTAATAAGTTAGACCAAGGCTTGTTCTCCATTTGATGGTGAACATGCTCAGCATCGTGTTCGGTTGGTGAGCTATAGAAATGGTTATTCTCAGGAATGGCACGAGAAGCACCTTTGTGGTAGGTGAAATAGTCGGCGTCTGGCATGGCATCATGACCATGGCCATGAGCGGCAGCATGTCCGTGACTAGCGTGAGCATCACCATGCTCAGCGTGTTCAGCATCAGTAGCATGCTCATCGTGCATGGCTGCTTGTTCGCCCTCATGAGAGTCATCGTGGTGGCCACCTCCAGAAAGGAAGCTAAAGCCCACGGAAATCGCACCGATTAAAATCAGTACGTATGAAATTGTTTTTAAGCGACTTGAAAATTCAAACATCTCTGCGGTCGTTAAATATTGTTAATGCTTAATTATCAGCTTTCTGTTGTTTCTTCAGCTTCTTCGGAGCTTTGCTCTTCTGCAGGAGCAGTAAGGTCTTCCTTCAACTTCATAACATACAGTGCCAATTTCCAACGCTCTTCCGGAGTAACCTGAGAAGCATGGGAACCCATAACCCCTTTACCGTAGGTTACTACGTGAAAGATGGTTCCATAATTAATGTCGCGATCGGCATAAGAAGGCACACCGAGAAATTTCTCGTTCTTCACTAATACACCTTGGCCTGCTCCTTTATCACCATGACAGTGAGAACAGAAAATCGTGTACAGCTCTTTAGCTTCAGCCATGGTCGTCTCATCAGCCATGATAGAAGATGGCATTTCTAAATGCATACGAGCAGAATCATAACCCGCGGCATCTGCACCATAATCGGTGTAGGACATAAAACCACGTGGAATAGTTCCCTCTACTGGTTTACGAGCCGAAGTACTGTCGCTAAACAAGTCTGTTGGCGAATAAGCTTCCAAAGCGGGACCATCATACATGTCGGGCATATACTGCCATCCGCGATGGTTTTCATCTTTTTTACAAGCAACCAATACTAGTCCGGCTACTGCAAAAGCAAATAATTTATTGATAGTACCTTTTTTAAGCATGCTCAGCGGAATTTACACTTACTTCAATAGCACCTGTCTCTTTAAGAAGGGCCATGATATCTTCGTTACTATGATCGCCACCGGCAACCACTTCCATTAAAAACTTATCATCGGTAGTACGAGGATCAGGATTCTGAGCTTTCGCACCAGGATAAATCTTATTTCTAAAGAAGAAGGTCCAAACCATAAGGTGAGCGGCAAAGAATACCGTTAATTCGAACATGATTGGAACGAAGGCCGGCATATTCTCACCCCAGCTAAAGCTAGGCTTTCCACCGATATTCATTGGCCAGTCCACGATCATCATTCCATAGGTCATGGAGATGGCGGTTGTAAGACCAAGAACACCGTATAAAAAAGCTGCAATGGCAATTCGGGTTTCTTTAAGCCCCATGGCTTTGTCTAGTCCGTGAATAGGAAATGGAGAGTAAACTTCCTGGATTTCCAGTCCTTTTCCTCGAACTTCCTTCACGCCGCTCAACAACACATCGTCGTCGTCGTACAGCGCATTGATAATGGTTTGATTAGTGCTCGACATGCTCTTGTTTCTCTTGAAGTTTCTTGTAGTTATCTCCGGAAGATTTCAAAATTGTTTTCAATTCTGCCTGAGCAATTACCGGGAAGGTACGTGCATAAAGCAAGAAGAGAACAAAGAAGAATCCGATAGTACCGATGAAAATGCCAATGTCTACGAAAGTTGGAGAGAACATACTCCAGCTAGAAGGCAAGTAGTCGCGGTGTAGAGAGGTTACGATAATTACGAAACGCTCGAACCACATACCGATGTTTACGATAATAGAGATAAAGAAGGTGAACATTAAACTAGTACGTAATTTCTTGAACCACATGAACTGTGGAGAGAATACGTTACAAGTCATCATACTCCAATATGCCCACCAATAAGGTCCAGTTGCACGGTTTAGGAAAGCGTACTGTTCGTATTCTACTCCCGAATACCAGGCGATAAAGAGCTCGGTGATATAGGCAATACCTACAATCGATCCGGTAAGCATAATTACGATGTTCATCATTTCGATGTGCTGAATAGTAATGTATTCTTCCATCTTGAACATCTTACGCACGATAATCAACAAGGTTTGCACCATGGCAAAGCCAGAGAAAATCGCGCCCGCCACAAAGTATGGAGGGAAGATAGTGGTGTGCCATCCAGGAATTACCGAGGTTGCAAAGTCCATAGATACAATGGTGTGTACCGAAAGTACTAGGGGAGTTGCTAAACCTGCTAATACCAATGATACCTCTTCAAAGCGCTGCCAGTGCTTGGCTTTACCCCCCCAGCCAAAGCTTAGGATCTTATAAATATGCTTTTGAATAGGTTTCACCGCACGATCGCGAATCATAGCAAAGTCAGGAATAAGCCCAACATACCAGAACACTACCGATACCGAGAAATAAGTTGAGATTGCAAAAACGTCCCACAATAGTGGTGAGTTAAAGTTCACCCAAAGAGAACCGAATTGGTTAGGAATTGGTAATACAAAGTAGGCCAACCAAATACGACCCATGTGGATCCCTGGGAAAAGCGCTGCTTGAATTACCGAGAAGATAGTCATCGCTTCCGCAGAACGGTTGATAGACATTCTCCACTTTTGGCGGAATAACAACAGTACCGCGGAGATCAGTGTACCGGCGTGACCGATACCTACCCACCATACGAAGTTGGTGATATCCCAGGCCCAGCCTACAGTTTTATTCAAACCCCAGGTACCGATACCTACACCGATGGTGTAAAGGATACATCCTACTCCCCAAAGGAAAGCGAGGAGGGCTAAACTAAATACCAGCCACCAGGATTTGGGCGCTGAAGACTCTACCGGACGAACTACATCTACCGTAATATCGTGGTAGGACTTATCGCCTTCAATTAGAGGTTGACGTATTGGCGCTTCGTAATGCATGTTTTCCTCGAAATTAAGCTGTTGTGTTACGTACTTTCACTTGATAGAATACGGAAGGTTGTGTACCTACCTCTGCCAGCAGATGGTACATCCGCTTGTCTTTCTTCATCTTGAATACTTGTGAGTCTTTATCGTTCACATCACCAAAGGCAATTGCTCCCGTATCACAAGCCGACTGACAGGCAGTTTGTACATCTCCGTCTTTCAATGCTACCCCGCGCTTCTTAGCTTCCAGTTTAACCAACTGAGTTCTTTGAATACACATGGAGCACTTCTCCATAACCCCTCTGGAACGAACTGTTACATCAGGATTCAATACCATTCTACCTAAGTCGTCGTTCATCGCGTAATTATCGCCAAACATTCCAACCATATTATCATGATATTGGAACCAGTTGAAACGACGTACTTTATAAGGACAGTTGTTGGCACAGTAACGTGTACCAATACAACGGTTATAAGTCATGTGATTTAAACCTTCCGCACTGTGTGAAGTTGCCGCAACCGGACATACAGTTTCACAAGGGGCGTGGTTACAGTGCTGACACATTACTGGTTGGAAGAATACCTCTGGACTTTCAGATGGTTTTTCCATATCGGCATACATGTCGGTGGTACCTTTTCCTAAAAGTCCTAAACCTTCATAGCCATTCTCATCGGCATTTTCCTTGGTAATATCAGAGCTGTAATAGCGGTCAATACGCAACCAGTGCATATCACGGTGCTTACGCATCTCATCTTTACCAACAACAGGAACGTTGTTTTCCGAGTGACAAGCAATCACACAAGCTCCACAACCATTACAAAGGTTAAGGTCGATTGACATATTCCAGAAGTGTCCAGTTTCGTGATCGAAATCATCCCACAAGTTCACATCATCTCCTACTAAAGGACCTTTGTAAGTTTCGAAGATTGGAGGCTCATTCCAGCCATCATGTCCGTTCTGAGCGTCTTCATTTAGGTAGGTATTTAAACTCACTTCCTTCACGATATCACGCCCCATCATGGTATGCGCTAACTGAATACAAGCAAACTCATGCTTAGAATCAGCAACTGGCTCAATGCTTACTTCTGCACTGTGGTCCATGCCCATCAATGCGAAAGCATTTACCCCTACTTTATCGGCTACACTGCCAGCTCCAACACGGCCATAACCAACCGCTAAAGCAACAGTACCAATAGTTTGACCAGGTTGAATAAACACTGGTACGTTTTCTAAAGTCTTACCATTAACCTTCAGGTTAACTGTAGAACCATTTAATGCACGACTCGTTCCAGGTACGTAAACCGAGCTCTGCGGCATCAGCAGCCGAAATGCTTAAATAGTTATCCCAGCTTACACGGCTAATTGGATCAGGGAACTCTAATAACCAAGGGTTGTTGGCAATGGTACCTACACCCATACCGGTCATTTGACTAAAGTTCAACTCCATTTTTGGAGCCTTTTTAGCAGTGGCTAACGCTGTTGCTGCCGAAGCGGCTAAATCAACACTAACTCCGGCTTCCATTTCGGTATCGGCCGCCATTTCTTCAGCTACAGCTGATGACTTTACAAATACACCATCATGTAAAGCTTGGGTCCAATCGGTAGTTCCAAGGATACCAGCATTCCAGTTTCCTTTGATGAAATCCAAATAAGAACCACCCATATCAGACCAAGTCATTAAACACTCCTCAAACTGACGAGTATCAAACAATGGTTTGATGGTAGGTTGTTGTAAGCTATAGTGATTGTCCGCTGGACTGAAATCGCCCCAGCTCTCTAAGTAGTGACTTTCGGCCGCTACATGCTTAGAGATTTGCGCAGTTTCATCATACTTCATGGTAACTGCTACGGAGGTTGCTACCTTCTCGTAAGCTTTCTTGAAGTCTGAGTTTCCTGATAAAACATAAGCTGGGTTTAAGTTGTGAGTAATTACTACCCCTACTTTTCCAGCTTTCATATCAGCCATCAACTGAATGAAGGCTTTCTCATCTCCTTGGCGGAGGTAAGTACGATTCTTGTGTGATACAGTAACCTCGGTATTACCAAGCATTTTATTGATTGCAATAACCAAATGCTCGTTTTCCTTACTGTTACCACCGCAAACTACTAAGGCGTTTTTACCGGCAGCTAGTAATTCCTTTGCTGCGGCTTTAGCTTCTGCTTTCATTACTGAGCTACCAGACATGGTAGTCATTCCTTTCGCAGAAGCAATCTCGTTGTACAAGTTAACCAACACGGCACCGTACTCAGCAGATTTTACTTTGTAGCGCTTATCAGCATTAGAACCGGTAAGTGACATACCTGATTCGAACTGCAGATGGCGTGACATGCCTTCACCCGGTACACGAGTTTTAGCATAATCAGAACTTACTGACTGTCCAGTCCAATCTCCTAAGAAATCAGCTCCAACAGAAACAATAGTTTTCGCTTTGGCGAAGTTGTACATCGGTAAGGCACGCTTACCAGTAGCTTCTTGCCAAGCATCTAATTTTTTAGAGTAGCTGTAAGGATCAAGGCTTACATGACGGAAATTGCTATAACGCTCACCGAACTTCTTAATTAGTTTCTTTTGAGAAGGACTAATTACCGAAGAACTTAAAATCACCACCTGCTTTCCAGCAGACTCAGCATCCATCAAACCTTTCTTAACCGCTGCATCGAGGCTAGACCAATCAGAGTCAGTACCGTTTACCACGGGACGCTGACGGCGAGTTGCATCGTATAAGTTTAACACAGAAGCATGAACACGGGTGTTTGCACCACCATTCATTTTAGCTTCACGGTTGTTTTCTACTTTAATAGGACGACCCTCACGAGTTTTGATGAGGAGGGAAGCGTAATCATGACCATCGTAGTAGCTAGTCGCATAATAGTTTGCGATACCAGGAATTACTTCCTCTGGTGCAACTACATAGGGTAATGATTCGTAAACTGGGGATTCACAAGCTGCCAAGGTAGCGGCTGCTGTGGTAAAGCCCATATATTTAAGGAAATCACGGCGAGAAGTATGAGTACTCTCCAGATTGTCACGATTTCCTAAAAACTCTTCTGCTGGAATATTAGAAGGGAATTCTTGCTCAGCTAAGCCTTGCACCAACTCCGGATTCTCAAGTTCTGAGATCCCTCTCCAGTATTTTTTGTTTTCAGCCATTCTTGTTTGGAGATTTAGCTTTTTAATAGTGACATTTTCCGCATTCCAATCCACCGATCATCTCAACTGTGATATCGGCATCCGCTCCATACTTCTCTTTGAGCTTGGCATGCATTTCTTCATAATAATCGTTGCTCTCAACTTGCACCTTTGTTTCACGGTGACAGTCGATACACCATCCCATGGTTAATGGAGAGTATTGATACACCTCTTCCATCTCCTCGATAGGACCGTGACAGGTCTGACATTCGATATTACCGGCGGTAACGTGCTGAGAGTGGTTAAAGTAAGCCAAGTCAGGAAGCTTATGGATACGCACCCATTTGATTGGCTTCTGCTTGTAACCTTCAATGTATTGACCTTTATCAGCATCCCAACCCACTGCTTGGTAAATTTTGCTGATTTCTTCAGTACCGTATTTAGGTCCTTCGTTGATATACATGTGGCAGTTCATACACACATTAGCCGAAGGAATATTGGAGTGCTTAGACTTACGCGCTCCGCTGTGGCAGTAGTTACAGTCAATCTCATTCTGACCCGCGTGTAATTCGTGGGAGAATTTAATTGGCTGAGCAGGTTGATATCCGGTATCAACATTTACGGCCATTAAATTCACATATAACTGCTGGAAGAATACGATCGCGATGAAGATAGTTAGTACGGTTACCACCCGTGGATTTTTTAATGCCGTGCGCGTAAACACATTGGCATCTTCGATCATGGTAGTGGTTTCTTCGCCTTTAACTGACTTCAAGGTATTCTTAACGCGGGCAAGTAGGATTACTAAGAATAGTAATACTCCACCTAGGATGTATAGGAATACAGTATTGTCGTCCTCAACTGCGGCTGTCTCCGTTCCACCTCCATCGGTAGTATCATCTACTTTTGGTTTGGAACCTTCAATGGTATAAGCCAAAATATCCATCACATCCTCATCGGATAATGCTGGGAAAGCTGGCATGATAGAACCATTGTATTCTTCAAATACCGCAATTGCATCGGCATCGCCTGAGGAACGTAGCTCTTCGTTGTTTTTAATCCACGCAAGCAACCATTCAGTTTCCCTGCGTTGGGTTACATCTCCCAATGCCGGACCAACAACCTTACGATCGAGTTTGTGGCAAGCAGCACATTGAGAATTGAAGAGCGATTTACCATTCGCGGCATCACCGGCAATATCTTGAGCCATGACTCTGCCTGGCATCAACAATACTGTGAGCACCAGTAGGGATCGCGAAAAGAACCTGAGAGTACTTCTTTTATTCATAGAGGACCTATAATGGATAGATG
>Ga0031669_1116342_pt1 | contig 7741 bp, 4 predicted proteins | sample DeeseametaMP1240_FD_75010 | JGI IMG/M metagenome (GOLD analysis project Ga0031669, IMG submission 75010) | Metatranscriptome of deep ocean microbial communities from South Indian Ocean - MP1240 (Metagenome Metatranscriptome) | ecosystem: Environmental > Aquatic > Marine > Oceanic ...
CTTTACTTCAGTTGTAGTCGAAAAATTAATTTCTGGTTAATGGTTCAGCGTAGAAGTTATACAAAGCTTTCAACCGCTGAATATACCGGAAACTAGGTTTTGACGAATTTTTATAAGACCTATTAATACATAAACAGGCTTAAAAGAATATTCATTGGCTATTTGCAAAAATGGAGAAATGCGGGGCAAGAATACCTATTGGTAGAAGGCCTTTTTTCTGGCGAAAGCCGCAAATTGTTGATGATTATTTGCCGAATTGCTTATGCGCAAACTGATTGATCAATGGCTAAACGACCACGATAATCCACGCCACAAGAAAGTGGTCACCTGGATGTGGCGATTGTTGCTGGGCGGTATCCTTGCCATTTTTCTGCTCTTCCTGGGCCTTTCCTTTACGAACTTGCCTTCTGTGGCGGAGCTGGAAAACCCAGAGACTAATGTAGCTTCACAGGTGTTTGCCGAGAATGGTGACATCCTGGGTAAATACTATACCGAAAACCGTGTTCCGGTGAGCTTTGAGGATCTGCCCGACCATTTAGTGCAGGCGCTCATCGCTACGGAGGATATTCGTTATTACGAGCACAAAGGGATCGATTTTCGTGGCCTGGCGCGTGCTATTGCCTTTGCCGGTACCCGGGGTGGTGCCAGTACAATCAGCCAGCAGTTAGCCAAGCTTTTATTTACGGGGGTCGCTGCGCGAAATCTGTCCGAGCGCTTGATGCAAAAGCTCAAAGAGTGGATTATTGCGGTACGGTTGGAGCGAAAGTACACCAAAGAGGAGATCATTGCGCTGTACCTCAATCGCTACGATTTTATCAATAATGCGAAAGGCATCCGGGCTGCGGCGGAAATCTACTTCAGTACTTCTCCTGAGAACCTCAATGTGCAGGAAAGTGCCTTGTTGGTTGGGATGCTCAAGAATGCGTCGCTCTATAACCCGCGCCGATTTGTCGATCGTGCTTTGCAGCGACGGGAAGTGGTATTAGACCAAATGCGTAAAGCCGGCTACCTGACTTCAGCAGAATACAATGAACTGCGCCAGACACCGCTGGGCCTGAAAGCGACCAGCCAGACGCATGTTGATGGTTTAGCGCCATACTTCCGCATGGTCTTGGCTGAGAAGGTCAAAGAAATCCTGAGTCGCCCGGAATACCTGAAAGCAGATGGTACGGCTTATGATATCTACCGCGACGGTCTGAATATCCATACTACCATTGACCCCACCATGCAGCGCCTGGCGGAGGAAGCCATGAAGGGACACATGCAGAAATTGCAAAAAACCTTCTTCCGACACTGGCGTAATAAAGACCCCTGGGATTATCGTTACGGCTCCGAAACAGAAGTGCCGATTGAGCGTCGTCAGGCCAATTTGAATAAGGACATTCGCGCTTCAGATCGCTACCAGGCACTGCGTGCTAAATATCTCGGAGAGATCACCAAAGCCCTTTCGGAGGAAACTGATCTTGCCTTCAGTACAGATGATCGTGAAATAGAACGAATCGTTGCCGAGGATAAAAAAAGCGGTGTGTTGAAGGATCTGGTGCGCGATGGTATGATCAGCTCCAGCCTGGCAAATAAGTACCGCCGGGTGATGCGCAACGATAAGTTTGGTCGCCTGAAAGAACAGTGGTCCAAACTGCAAGCCGAGGTCGAGCGACAGTTTAACGAGCCGGTGAAGATGCGCGTTTTTGCCTATCATAACCAGGAAATGGAAACCGACACCACGATGTCGCCCATTGATTCGGTAAAGTACCACCGCATGATTCTACAGACGGGCATGATGTCGGTAGAACCTCAGACGGGTTACGTGCGTACCTGGGTAGGCGGTGTGAACTTCGAGCGTTTCCAGTATGATCACGTGAATGCTAATACGCGTCGGCAGGTAGGCTCTACATTCAAGCCTTTCGTTTACGCTACCGCAATCAACCAGCAAGGTATTTCGCCTTGCCAGAAATACATGGATGTGCCCGTGACGCTGAAACCGGGCGACGGACAGTTCTACCTGCAAAAACCGTGGACACCGAAAAACTCTGACGGCAAGTACACGAATGAGCTACTGACGCTGAAGGACGGTTTGCGTCTATCGAAAAACACCATTTCCGTGACGCTGATGCGGGAACTCAATAGCCCGGAACCCGTACGAATGACGGCAGAGCTCATGGGGATTCCTAAGGATATTATCCCTCAGACGCCATCTATTTGTCTGGGAGCCGTTGACCTTTCGGTTATCGAGATGACGGGGGCTTATACCACTTTTGCCAACAACGGTGTGTATACGGAACCTACCTTCCTATTGAGCATCGAAGACCGTTTTGGTCGGGAAATCTACCGCTCTGCACCAGTGGAGACGCAAGCCATTGACGAGGGGGCCAACTTCGCCATGGTGGAGATGTTGCAATACGCATCTGGTTTCCGTGGTAAGATCAGAGGGCCTTTCGGCGGAAAGACCGGTACCACCAATGAACACGCCGACGGCTGGTTTATGGGCGTAACGCCCAACCTGGTAGTAGGCTGCTGGGTAGGTGGAGACGACCGTTGGATTAGCTTCCGTAATCTGTCGCTGGGTCAGGGTGCCTACATGGCCAAGCCTATGGTCATCAGCTTCCTGGAATCTGTACAGCAGGAGGAATCAGTGAAGTGGGATTTCAACAAACAGTTTTTCCGCCCTCGGGGCAATCTGGGTATCGAGCTTGATTGCGATGCCTACGAAAATCCAAACATGCCTTTGGAGGAAGACGAATTCGAACAAGACGGTTTTGACATCAACAACGATCCAGACTTTGGAGACTAGAAAATACGCTCGAGGGCTCCTGGGAGCCTTTTTAGCCATATTGGTATTTTGGGGCGCGGCTTGCGTGCCACCTCAGGCAGAAGAGATTATTACTACGGTTGAGCTGAATCCAGCCGACTCTATGTTTCAACGCATCAGCGATTGGCAGGACCTTCGGCAAACGGAGGATCTGTATCCGGTGCTTTATCATCCCAATCCTGCTTATCGTTATTTGGCTGCTCGTGCTTTTGCCAGTATCCAGGAAACTTCGGCAGTGGACAGCATTGCCCGCCTTTTAGATGATCCGGTGGAGGAAGTCCGGGAGATGGCTGCTTTTGCGTTGGGGCAAATTGGCGCTGCCGAAGCAGTACCTCACCTGATCCGTGGTTTCAACAGTCAGGATACTTCTCGCCAGCATTATCCGTCACGCCGAGCCATTCTGGAGGCGGTAGGAAAATGTGGTGATGTAAATACCCTGGAGCAAATCAGTAGCGTAACCACCTATACTCCACTGGATACTGCCCTGGTTGAAGGTCAGGCCTGGAGCATCTATCGTTTTGGGCTCAGAGATATCACCAGTACTGTGGGTACGGATCGTATGCTGACACTGGTGTCTAATCCAGCTTACTCCAGTGCTACTCGCCTCGTAGCGGCCAATTACCTGGCCCGAATGAGTGTGCCCTTGGATTCCTTTTCCGCTCCTATCGCAGCAGCCTTTGATTTGAGTAATGAACCCAATATTCAGATGGCCCTGGCCATTGCTTTGGGTAAAACGCGTCGTCCTGCCGCCTTAACGGCGCTGATTGGGAAGTACCAGCAGACCAACGACTACCGCGTAAAATGTAACATCCTAAGGGCCTTGTCGAACTTCCCGTACGAAAGTTGCCGCACCCTGGTGACGGAGGCGCTTAGAGACCGCAACGAGCACATTGCCCGCCGGGCGGCGCAATACCTGCTGGAAAACTCTAGTCCGGAAGATGCCGCACAATGGTGGCGTTTTGCTAAAGACAGTTTGCCGACGCCCATTCATTTGGAGCTGTACCGCGTGGCCAACCGCCATTTGCCCGCCTATCGCACCGAATATCGAGACGCCATCAACTTTGAACTGCGTCAACGCTTTGCACGGGAAACATCTCCTTATCGGCAGGCAGATGTCTTGCGGGCCCTGAGTGAGTTTCCCTGGAATTACCGTTTTATTTATCGAACGGGGCAGGAGGTACAAGATCCTATTTTGAAGACGGCCACCTACGAATGCCTGCAACAAATTGGCGATAGCCCCGGCTTCGATCAATTCTTTGGTCTGAGCGCCCGTCGGGTGAGTCAGGAGTTGGCCAATTACTTTATGAGTGGTATTCGCTCCGGTGAGGCTGGAGCTATTGCGGTAGCGAGTCAGGCACTGCGTTCCAGCGCGCGTGATTATCGGTCGTTTGTTGAGCCCGACAGCATTTCAGCGCTGACCACTGTACTGGAAAGCCTGGAACTACCAGCTATGGTGGAAACCTACAATGAACTGGGCCAAACCATTGCTTATCTCCGCGGAGGCGAGGCCTTTGAACCCATCAAGCCTAAATTTAACCATCCTATAGATTGGAAGTTGTTGAATACCTACGGTGATCGTCCGCAATTGCGAATGAAAACCAATAAAGGAGATGTTGTGCTTCAGTTGTGGCCGACCGTTGCTCCTGGCTCAGTAGCCAATATCATGGATCTTGCCCAAACTGGTTTTCTAAATGATAAGGCCTTCCATCGGGTGGTACCCAACTTCGTTATCCAGGGCGGTAGTCCTACCGGGGATGCCTACGGTAGCCTTGATTACAGTATCCGCTCTGAATTTTCTGATCTCCATTATGATGAAGAAGGGTTGCTCGGTATGGCTTCTGCGGGGCCAGATACGGAGGGGACGCAGTATTTTATTACCCATTCTCCAACCTTACACCTGGATGGCCGTTATACCCTCTTTGGAAAAGTGAGCAAAGGCATGGATGTAGTACACAACATCCAGGTCGGCGACCGCATTTTGGAGGCTAGCCTGGAAAAAACAGACAAGGAATAAAATTGACGATACTTCTCGCAGAGGAGAATTGATTAGCAAAACTCATCAGACAGAACCTAACCAATGCAATCAACACCACTAAAAGATCGACACGAAGCACTCGGTGCCCGAATGGCCGAGTTTGCTGGTTTTTATATGCCAATTACCTATGCCGGAATCAAGGAAGAGCACCAGGCAGTACGGGAAAAAGCTGGCGTTTTTGATGTGTCGCACATGGGCGAATTCATTGTTCGAGGTAAAGAAGCGTTGGCTTTTGTACAGCATATTACCTCCAATGATGCCAGTAAATTAGCCATTGGGCAAGCCCAATATTCGTGCTTTCCGAACAAGAAAGGCGGTATAGTGGACGACCTGCTGGTATACCGCCTGGAGGAGGATAATTGCTCGGAAGGTGAGCAAGCTTTTATGCTGGTAGTCAATGGTGCTAATATTGAAAAAGATTGGGCCTGGTGTTTCGAACAAAATACTTTCGATACCCGCCTCATTAATATCTCCGACCAAACGGGTTTGATTGCCGTGCAGGGGCCTGCTGCTACTGCCATCGTTCAAGCACTTACCGACACTCCATTGGATGAGATCAAGTACTACACTTTCACCAAAGGCCAGGTAGCCGGTGTAGATAATGTGCTGATTTCGGCCACGGGTTATACGGGGTCCGGAGGCTTCGAATTGTACGCTGATGCCGACAAGATTGGTGCAATTTGGGATGCTGTCATGGAAGCGGGTAAGCCCCACGGAATACAGCCTGCCGGATTGGGAGCACGTGATACATTGCGCCTGGAAATGGGCTACTGCCTGTATGGCAATGACCTTACTGATGAGACCAGCCCCCTTGAGGCCGGACTTGGCTGGATCACCAAACTTAAAAAAGGTGACTTTATCGGACGTGATGTGCTGCTGGCTCAAAAAGAGGCTGGTCTGGAACGCCGTCTGGTAGGATTTACGCTTAGTGACCGGCGAGTGCCTCGCCACGGCTATGCCATCGAAAATGCCGATGGTGAAGTGATCGGAGAGGTGACAAGTGGCACACAATCACCAAGTCTGGGATACCCAATCGGCATGGGCTACGTGCCCGATGCGTACCGCGAAGTAGGTACCGAAATATTTATCGTAACGGGTCGGAAAAAGCTGTCGGCTACGGTTTGCCGCCCACCTTTTCTGAAGGTTTAGGGATAAAATTGAACAATTACGTCTGGAAAAATATTATAATCGCATTGTTTTCATAATTTTCTGAAACCTGCGAAGACGATAGTTACACATGAATTTAGACGAAGGCAAACAGAAATTCTTACAGTCCTGGGGGGCATTAGGGTCGAGTTGGGGAATCAACCGCACGATGGCACAGATTCATGCACTATTGCTGATATCGCCCGAGGCACTCTCCGCGGATGAGATCATGGAACAACTTCAGATCTCCAGAGGCAATGCCAATATGAATATTCGTGCCCTCATCGACTGGGGGCTGGTGTTCAAGGAGCTCAAGCAAGGAGAACGTAAGGAGTTTTTTGTGGCCGAAAAGGATATGTGGGAAGTGGTGAAGTGTATTATCGTACAGCGTAAAAAACGGGAACTCGAACCCATGCTGAAGGTGCTCGATGAGCTGTCGAGTGTGCACGATGAAAGCAAGGAGGGTAAGGTGTTTGAGGAGGTAATTCGCGACATCAAGCTATTCAGCAGCAAAGCCGACTCTACCCTCGATACGCTCACTAAAGCAGATTCCAACTGGTTTGTCGGAACATTTATGAAAATGATTCGATAGACCGTTCACCAGCTTTTAAGGCTTAGGTAAAATACAATCGGGCTGATTTTCCATAGTGGAAGTCAGCCCGATTCTTATTGCTATACAGCGTCTGCTGTTTTAGATCTATTTAGTCCAAAGCACCGAAGTGGCTCAGGATCTTGTCGGCCAGTTCCCGGCCAATATTAGCTTGTGCCTCTACCGTTGAAGCTCCAATGTGAGGAGTAACGGAAACGCGAGGGTGCTGGAGTAAATCTTTGCGAGGCGTAGGCTCGTTTTCAAATACATCCAGTGCTGCACCAGCAAGTTTGCCGCTTTCCAGGGCATCCAGCAGGGCTTGCTCATCAGCAATACCGCCACGTGCAGTGTTGATGATAAAAGCACCATCCTTCATCTTCGCAATCTCGTCGGCACCTACCAGCGCGTGCCCAATGCTGGGAACGTGGAAAGTGAGAAAATCACTCTTAGCAATCACATCCTCAAAATCAACAGTCTCCACTTTAACGGTCATCCGTACTTCATCAGTGGTGTACAGGTTGATGTCAATATCTACGCTATCCACCATAGGGTCGGTAGGCAGTACATTCATACCCATGCCCAGACCAATACGAGCCACTTCCTGGCCAATACGGCCAAAGCCAATGATACCCAAAGTTTTACCGCGTAGCTGTACGCCTTTAGAGTAAGCTTTTTTGAGCCCCTTAAAGTTGGCATCATCCTTCACCAGGTCGCGATTCGACTGGTGAACGAAGCGCGCCAGGTTGAACATGTGGGTAAATACCAGCTCCGCTACCGACTCCGAAGAGGCCGCAGGAGTATTGTACACCGCAATGCCTTTCTCTTTGGCGTAGGCAACGTCGATATTGTCCAGGCCAACACCGGCACGGGCAATAATCTTCAAATTAGGGCAGGCATCAATCAGGTCTTTACGCACTTTCGTGGCGCTGCGAACAATGATTGCGTCATAGCCAGGAAGTACTTCTGGTAAATCTTCTTGTGCTACCTTTTCGGTGTCTACCTGGTAGTTGGCTTCTTCCAGCAGGGTTTTACCATCTGGGTGGATGCCGTCGTTGGCGAGAATCTTAATCATGGCCTTTATAAATTGAGGGATTTGCAGATTGTTTTCCAAGTTTTCGCTTTGGTCTGTACCGTACGAAAATTCCTGGTCTATTTGGCTATT
>Ga0031669_1011474_pt1 | contig 7705 bp, 5 predicted proteins | sample DeeseametaMP1240_FD_75010 | JGI IMG/M metagenome (GOLD analysis project Ga0031669, IMG submission 75010) | Metatranscriptome of deep ocean microbial communities from South Indian Ocean - MP1240 (Metagenome Metatranscriptome) | ecosystem: Environmental > Aquatic > Marine > Oceanic ...
AGGTTAATCACCTGGCGATCTACTTCCACCTGGCTAAAATCAGGATTGACCGTAAGGTCGAGATTAAGGCCGGTTGTGACGGCGATTTTCGCATCGCCACCAACACCAAAATTATTCTCTCGTGGCAAACCTTCCTCATAATCTCGCTGGGTTCCGGCGGTTAAATACGGAATCAGGCTAATCGTACTACCCGCAGCTGCCGGTGGCTCTTCCCATTGCATGCGCCCCATATAAGCAAGGCTCATAATAATCTGATTCTGAGGTATAGGCTGCCAGGTAGAGCGCGTATTACTTTGGGTATCAAACCTGTAGCTATTAAAATACCACTCGGTTTGGCCTTCCGGAAAACGTATCGTACTAAAAGGTATGGCTACTTCACAAGACCAGTACTCATCGAAGATTGCTGATTCTTCACGCCACTTATTATCCCATTCTCCTAACCAGTCGCCCGTACTATTTCCCCCATTGGAAATAAGGGCCTCCCGCATAACGCCGTACGGGTTCATCCCAAAAACGAAGGCATTGGTACGATCCCGAAAAGGATATAAAAGGAAGGTAATATTATCGCTACCGCCCGCCCGATAATCGCGCCGCAGGCTCGGCACTACATAATCTTTGCCGGGCGCATAACACTTAGCTCCGATGTACAGATGCGTATCATCGAAAGTCATGTAAATCTCCGTCTTGGAATCGCAGAGAATGGTATCAGTGGGGAAATTTTCCCAGAAATTATCAGCTGGTGAGCCGGTATACCAGGCTCCTTCATCAAGCTTGCCGTCGATAAAAATTTTTTCCTGGGATCGTCGCAGAAAGACTCCTTCTTCGCTATCTCCTGCCACTCCCATGGCCATTTGACCAGATAGCAGCAAAGGGCTACAGACAGCTACGAATAGCAGTAGTCGCTTAAACATTGTACAGACGTTTTCTTACTAGTCTACCGGCAATTAACCCTAAGTCAATTGCAGTTGTTCAAAAATACGGCTTATAAATAGTAAGAAGCGAAGCTAATCAAGCTACTGATGCAGTAAACCGGTATGCTGATGCGGCTAATGATCTGTCAAGGCTAAAACTTCTGGTTGACTGCTGCGTCTTTTATGGCTAATCTCCTTTTTCAATCACCTTCATAATCGTCCGAAAGGCTACGTACTTATCTTTGTAGCGACCATGATGCTTTGACTGCATAGCCGCCGCTTCATTTTTCTGATAATCCTGGTAAGCACTGAAGTCATTCATCAGGTACTGAATGCTGTAGGTAAATCCGTCCGTCTCGTCAGTTCCCATTAAGCGGGAAATGGTATACTCCAGAAAATAGCCAGTTTTCATCATCTCTGGCAAATGCACAACTTTCATCCAGGCTAGCCAATCATTGTGGACACCGTGCTCAATCTTTATCGTGACGTTGTATAAGATCATTTACAATTCTTTTTGCCTAAGGGCCGTAGCCATTATAAGGTGCTAAATCATAGCAGTAACCTTACAAAGGCATAGCAGGCATTTTGGTCTTTTTGTCTTGCCTTACTCCTCCAGACGAGTAATTTTTGCGCCTAGCGCAGCCAATCGTTCGTCAATGCGCTCGTATCCGCGATCAATTTGGTGAATATTGCGGATCACACTCTTGCCATTCGCACTTAAGGCAGCAATCAAGAGCGCAACACCCGCACGAATATCTGGAGAAGTCATTTCAATACCGCGCAACTGGAAACGCCGATTCAGGCCAATTACGGTAGCTCGGTGCGGATCGCACAGGATGATCTGTGCGCCCATATCGATGAGCTTATCAACAAAGAACAGGCGGCTTTCAAACATTTTCTGGTGCACCAGCAAGCTACCTTTCGCCTGCGTAGCTACTACCAATACCACACTCATAAGGTCGGGAGTAAAGCCTGGCCAGGGTGCATCGTAGATGGTAAGGATAGAACCATCAATGAAGCTCTGAATTTCGTACTCTTCCTGGGCAGGAATATGCAGGTCATCCCCAACCACCTCAATCGTAATACCCAGGCGGCGGAAAACGTGAGGAATGATCCCCAGCTCATCGACGCGAGCATCTTTAATGGTAATTTCCGACTGAGTCATAGCAGCCAGGCCAATGAAACTACCAATCTCGATCATATCCGGCAACAAACGGTGCTCTGTTCCCGCAAGGGAAGCTACACCTTCAATGTGCAGGCGATTCGAGCCCACACCATTGATCTTTGCGCCCATCTGCTGGAGCATGCGGCAGAGTTGCTGCACGTAGGGTTCGCAGGCCGCATTATAAATAGTAGTTTCGCCTTCGGCCAAAACCGCAGCCATCACTACGTTGGCGGTACCCGTAACCGAAATTTCTTCCATGTGCAGGTAACAGCCTTGCAGGCGACCCTCCGACTGGAAAGCATAGAGGTTCTTTTCGGTATCAAAAGAAAAGTGCCCACCCAATTGCTCCAAACCAAGCAAGTGCGTATCCAGGCGGCGGCGGCCAATCTTATCTCCGCCCGGTTTTGGTAGCGAAGCCCGCCCAAAGCGCGCCAGCAGTGGCCCGATCAGCATCACGGAGCCTCGGATTTTACTTGCATCCCGGATAAAATCTTGCGATAGTACATAGTCTACATTGACCTCCTTTGCCTCAAAGCGGTAGGTATCTGGTGCCAGTTGCTCCACAGCTACTCCAAGCCCTTCTACCAACTGGATCAGCATTGCTACATCCCGAATGGCGGGAAGATTGCTGATGATTACAGGCTGATCAGTAAGCAGTACGGCACATAATACCTGCAAGGCTTCGTTTTTAGCTCCCTGCGGTACGATTTCTCCTTTCAATTTATGGCCACCCTCGACAACGAAAGTTCCGGCTGATTGCATAGTCTTTATAGTAATTTTGCTGAATAAACGGTTTATGAGAGCAGCTCCTGACACGCCCTAGCTCATATTCAGCCAGGAGCACAACATGCTGCTGTACAAATACCCTCTGCCCTGTTTACCCTTGCTTTAAAATTGTGTCAAAACACGTTCAAAGCAGTGCGCAAATCATTTACGCACTGCTTTGAGTGATAGTCACCAGAGATAGAATTGCCCAAAAACTATAGTTTAATTTCTGCGCAATACTACGGTGGAGGTCATTTTATTTTTTGTAGTTGCGACCACGGCCACCACTTTTTCTGCGGCCCCCACGGTTGCTGTAGTTGCTGCCGCGCTTACCACCACTGTTGCTGCTTCCTCCCCGACGGCGGTGTGCATTTTTGCTCACGAGGTTATCGAGTGATTGGTCTTCAGGAATCACCAATTGGCCTTTCGATAAAGCACGCAGATCAGCCTTGATGATTTCATCGCTTACGTAGTGTTCGCGGTTCCAGGTTTTGTAGGCCAGTTTCATGTAAGCAGCAATGGCCGCCATATAACCCTCCTTCTTTGGCCCTTCTTCCATTGCGATGGCCTTCTTGATCATCGTCTGGACATTGTGCCCGTAGTGACGGTATTTAGCCTCCGACTCCGGATAAGGCACCTGATCAGGAAATAGCCGACCACTTGTATCTTCAGGCATTTCTACGCCTTCTGGCAAGCTAACGCGCAGGTCATTTTCTGCGATGCGAAACAAGTGACGCCAAAGCTTCCCCTTGTAACCTTCGATATTCTTATTCTGCGGCACCATCTGCATCATCAGGCGGATGATGCGCTCAGCAAAACGCTGGCGTAGTTCATCATCTTCAATGGTGCGGGCGTGGTCTACTAAAAGCTGTACGTGGCGACCATACTCGGGGATCGTCAGATTATCCTTTGCCGAGTTATAGGTCATATTCCAATCAATCATATTCTTCGTTCGCTTGTCGCTTTGGAGACGGAGAAAAAATGCCTTTCGACTTTGGGAAGCTACCTGTACATCTGATTATAGAGAAGAGGTATGATTCTTTCCGAAATCCTAGTAGAAAAAAGACAGTATCTCAGTCAATTTACTTAGATATTTTCAAACGTTACTGGCCTACTGCCAGCCTTTATTCTACCGTAACGGACTTTGCCAGGTTACGGGGTTGGTCTACGTTGCAGCCTCTCATCAAAGCGATATGATAGGACAACAATTGTAGTGGAATAACAGACAAAAGAGGAGTAAAGGGCTCTTCCGTGTCCGGAATTTCTATTACATGATCAGCCATTTGGCGGATAACGGTATCGCCTTCATTAACAATGGCGATGACGAAGCCTTTACGCGCCTTCACCTCCTGAATATTACTGACGATCTTGTCGTAGGCACTGCGATTAGTGGTAATGACAATGACCGGCATATTTTCGTCGATGAGCGCAATCGGCCCGTGCTTCATTTCAGCTGCCGGATAGCCTTCGGCGTGGATGTAAGAAATCTCTTTGAGCTTCAATGCACCTTCCAATGCAACCGGGAAGTTGTACCCGCGCCCGAGGTATAGGGCGTTGGTATGATCCTTCATTTCAGCTGCAATATAACGTATTTGCTCGTCCTTTTCCAGTACCCGTTGAATCTTAGCCGGGATATTAGCCAGCTCACTTACCAACTGACGGAAATAAGAGTTGGAGATCGTGCCACGCTTGTGGGCCAGACTCAGCGCCATCATGGTAAGTAAACTTACCTGACCGGTGAAAGCCTTGGTAGAAGCTACCCCAATTTCCGGACCAGCGTGGATATATGACCCCGCATCGGTGAGGCGGGCAATAGATGAACCTACCGCATTGACAATACCAAAAAGCATAGCGCCTTTCTGCTTGGCCAACTCCAAGGCCGCCAAAGTGTCTGCCGTTTCTCCCGACTGAGAGATCGCGATAACCAAATCTTTTTCAGAAATAATTGGGTTGCGGTAGCGCAACTCCGATGCATACTCTACTTCAACCGGAATACGGGCCAGGTCTTCGAACAGGTATTCAGCTACCAGACCAGCGTGCCAGGAAGTACCGCAGGCGGCAATAATAAAGCGCTCTGCCTGCATCACCCGGTTGGAGAACTCTTCCAGCCCACCCAGGCGAATCCAACCTTCGTCGGCACTGAGGCGACCGCGCATACAGTCGGCTACCGTTTTAGGCTGTTCGTGAATTTCTTTCAACATGAAGTGCTCGTAACCGCCTTTCTCCAGCGCTTCGATCTTCATATCCAATTCGTGGATGAAAGGCGTTTGCTCCTCATTGCCGATGGTACGCAGTTGCAAACCGTTTTCGAGGCTCACTACGGCAATTTGCTCATCATCCAGATATACGACCCGGTTGGTATACTCAACGATCGGCGTAGCATCCGAAGCCAGGAAGAACTCATTCTTGCCCAGGCCCACTACCAGCGGGCTGGCTTTGCGGGCCGCTACAATCTTAGTGGGGTCTTCTTTATCGATTACCACAATAGCGTAAGCTCCGACCACACGGGTAAGGGCAATACGAACCGCCTCTTCAATAGGTAAGCCATCGCGTTCCTGGATAGCTTCAATGAGGTGGGTAAGAACTTCGGTATCGGTTTCACTTTGGAATTCGTGCCCTTCTTTTTCCAAGGCCGTTTTCAGCAAAGCGTAGTTCTCAATAATGCCGTTGTGTACCAGTGCGATACGGCCGTTTCCCGAGCTGTGTGGGTGGGCATTAATGTGGTCTGGTGCGCCGTGCGTAGCCCAGCGTGTATGACCAATACCGGTGTTACCACTCTGGTCTTTATTCTCCGCAAAATCCAGCAGCTCCTGTACCTTACCTTTGCGCTTATAAATATGCAACCCTCCGTTCAACAAGGCTACACCCGCACTATCGTATCCACGATACTCCAGACGCTGGAGTCCTTTAATCAGTATGGGGTAAGCTTGTCGTGGTCCGAGATAGGCTACAATTCCGCACATAGTTTTCTGTTTTTTGGTCTTATGAGATCTATTATCGCTCCCGCAATCGACCTCAATTTGTTCTGAAACACAACAAAAATGCCCTGAAAGCTTTCAAGACATTTTTGTTATCACCTTTGGTTGTTCTAGTTAAACAGCTTAAGGCCGTAAAATATTTAACGGCAACCCATTTTTATAGATCTGTGAAGGAAAGCTTCAGCAGTGGCGGGTTTGTTACGGCACCTGGCCCTTTTAGTATCAACCTGCTGGCATTGCCAGCACGCGGTAATATTTGCAGGTAAATAGTTTCCGGCTCAGAGCCGTCAATTACGTACTGCGAATGAATGGAGATATTAAAGCGATACAATCGTTCTCCATCCTCCTCAACCGGTTGTCCACCAAAGTAGATATCCAAATCGTTGGGCAGAACCGTTACATCTCCAATTACTTCCAGATCCCCCTCTTCATTTCTACTCAGTGCAATAATTTGCTCCGGCAGCGGATTCTCCGTTATACTGTAATCTTCCGGAATCTCGACCGTCACTTCCAACTCCGCTTTGTTGATGACCTTATTAGAGAAGTTTTGCAGACCGGGAACATCAAAAGCGATTCGGAGCCCTTGCATACCCTGCAAAAACATCAGGCTATCGTTGACCAACGGATTATTGATAAACTCTCCTGCAATATACGTATCGTAATCGTGTTTATACTGGCTGATCCGTCGGCCGATACTACCTGCTTCCAGATTGTAGACCAAGGTATCACCGCGCAGGCGGTAGTAAAAGTACACCCCTGGCCAGCTACGATTTAGATCGAAAGTCATCATCCCCGGAGAAACGCCGGTTGGCTTAACGTATAAACCACGGAAGAAATCAAGCAAAGTACTGTCGGAAACATAAACCGAAGTATCCTGCTCCAGGAACCGTTGCCCCCAGGCATCGTCCAGACGAATACGTACCTGTGGTCTATTTAGATCGACGGTATCCAAAGTTGTGAAATCGATCTGTTTCTTAACAAAAACAGAATCAATATAGTTGGGGCGGAAGCTTGTTGAAGCAATCGGCACCGGATTTACAGCGAAAGAAACATTAGAGAAAAACACTGAACTTCCGTCTACCTCAGTTGGCTCAATGGCCTCCATCACTTCGTATACTTCTACGCCAAACTGGCCATTTACGGGACCATAAATACCGTTAGAGTCGATAGGAAGTACCAAAACGACCGAATCCAGGAAGGCCATGGTAGGATCAGTAGGAAACTCCACGGGGTTACCGCCCAAATCGCGTAGCAAAAGGGGCTCAAAGTAAACGGCTGCCTCGGTAATACCGAAGTAATCGCTTTCGGTACGACCAAAAAGGAAATCGGAAATGGCACCAACGCCAGGGGAAAATGCGGGGAGAGAATCGGCGATCTCGGTACGAGCAACCAATTTTAGCGTATCGGTAAAACCTACACTGGCGCGATCTTCATCCAGCAGTTCGGCTCCTACTTCTAGCGGATCAGTACAATTAGTAAGTAGGAAAGGGAATGTGCTGCAAACCGCCAGCAGGGTAATCCAAAAACTGTTCTTCATACAATAGTTGATACTTGCCGCTTCGACCGGCAAAGGGCCGGTAAGCGCAGACTAAGTGGTTGGGGGGCTTGGTGCTGGCTCTTGCAGGCCTGGCCTTTAATTAAGACCCAGCACCAAGATAACCAGTTTAGCCTTCAACTTCCTCAGTCAGGAGTGATTGATAGAATTCAATAAGTTTGGCCTGGTATTCCTCGGCATCGAAATCCATAACGGGCTTTTCGCTTTCTGCCAGTGTGCTTTGGGCTTCATCCAGCAGATTCTCCGAACCACGCACGATTGCATCGGCACTACGAATAGCACCCGCTTCGAGGGTTACACCTTCGCCATTTTGATAAGAATGCAAGTCGGC
>Ga0031669_1016226_pt1 | contig 7669 bp, 2 predicted proteins | sample DeeseametaMP1240_FD_75010 | JGI IMG/M metagenome (GOLD analysis project Ga0031669, IMG submission 75010) | Metatranscriptome of deep ocean microbial communities from South Indian Ocean - MP1240 (Metagenome Metatranscriptome) | ecosystem: Environmental > Aquatic > Marine > Oceanic ...
TTTAGGCAATTTTTTTTTGCATTCAACTTTTGGGCAGTGCGGGCGTTGGCTGATAGGGAGGGCTATAAAACAGGCGCTCAGTTCCATAATAAAACCTATCTTTCAGAAGATCATTTATGCTGAAAATGAGAATTCCCGGACTAGGTCGAAGCAAGCGGGCGGATAGTGAACCAGAATTGCAGGACCCCGGCTTTGGTACCAAGATCGTACATAATGCCGACCGCCTGATCAACAAAGATGGTTCTTACAATATTGTGCGTGAGGGCCAACAGGTGTGGACTGCTTATCATAGCCTGGTAGAGATGTCGTGGTCTTCGTTTTTCTTTTACGTGGTAGTGTATTACGTAAGCGTTAATCTGCTCTTTGGCTTTGGTTTTGTGTTGATCGGGGTGGATAAACTCTCGGGAGTTACCCCGTCTTATTTTTGGGATGATCTCTCTGCGGCCTTTTTCTTTAGTATCCAAACTTTCACCACGGTTGGTTACGGTGCGGTAAACCCACAGGGTATCGTAGCGCACATGCTGGCTTCGGCGGATGCCTTGGTTGGGCTGATCAGCACGGCGCTGGCTACAGGGCTTTTCTTCGCCCGTTTTTCTAAAGCGAAGGCTCAGCTGATTTTTAGTAATGATGCGCTGATTTCACCCTACCGTGGTACGGAACAAATGAGTTTTCAATTTCGGATCGCCAATTTGCGGGAAAGCCGGGTGATCAACCTGCGGGCGAGTGTTATTCTGTCGTGGGTAGAGACTACCTCCACGGGTTTTTCAACGCGTCGCTTTTATAATCTGCCGCTCGAACGCGATGAGGTGAACCTGCTGCCACTCAATTGGACGGTCGTGCACCTCATTGATAAGGAAAGCCCAATTAAGGGTTGGGAACCCCGCGACTTTACCCAAAATCAGGCTGAGGTGATCATCTTCATCGAAGGGTACGATGAATCCTTTGGTCAGAAAATTCACGTCAGCAGTTCGTATACCTGCCGGGAAATTCGCTGGAATGCTCAATTTTTACCCATGTACTACCCGCGCAACGGTAAAACCGTCCTTGATCTGGACGCGATTCACGAGTTTGAATTTTTGGAGGAGAATTAGCAGGCCGGGAATGCCGCTGTTTGCTGCGAAAAACAAGTCCGGTGGTCGCTCCCTCACCTTCTGTCAGCCAAGAGACGAATCGCTCAATTCCGGGTAGTGGTGCGGGGAGCGTTCGGTGGGGTCTTATCGTTTCCAATATCCAATCAATGCAGATAATTAGGCTAAAAACAGTGGCTTAGCGCCAATATTGGTGAAATCAGAAACCTGACTTTTCCAAAATTGCATCCACGCGTTTTTTCTAATATGATCTACTTTTGTTTGGCAATATTGGGAAAGTGCGAACTAAAGTGTGCTTGCTATGGCAAATATGCTTTTTAGTCCGTGCTTAATTTCTTAACATTGTGCGTTTTTTCAACCCCTGTCACACCTGTTTCCCCAGATTAGAAATACTTTAATGAGCTCACTTACCCATTAGAAAGTGTTCTGATTCTCGAGAAAGGTTGTATGCAGGGTTGGGTATTAGCAAATTGTCAAAAACAGGATTATATGAAACGTTCTTTACTGTTTTTTACACTATTGCTGTTTAGTGTATCCTTCCTCGCGGCTCAGTCAGCGTCCCTTTCGGGTAAAGTGATTGAGGAGGAAAGCCGTGATCCGGTGATCTTCGGCGCGGTAGCACTGTATCAGAATGGTGTATTAGAGTCCGGAACGGAAACGGACTTCGACGGGAACTACAGCTTTGCGAACCTGGATCCCGGTACGTACACAGTAGAATTCTCTTACTTGGGCTTTCAGACGCTCAAGATTGAGGGAGTTCAGGTTTTTGCGGGTAAGGCCATTAACCTTGACGCAGAACTTCTGGCTGAAGGTGTTGTACTGGATGTTGTGCAGGTAGTAGCTTACAAAGTTCCTCTGGTAGAGCAAGACAATACCACTCAGGGTGGTACGCTTACTTCGGATCAGATCCGGAGCTTGCCTACACGTAACATCAACGCCCTGGCTGCGACGACCGCTGGTCTGTCTACTGCCGATGAAGGGGATGATGTAAACGTACGTGGATCGCGCGACGACGCTACCAACTACTATGTAGATGGTGTTCGTGTTCAGGGTAACTTGATCCCCGAATCAGAAATTGACCAGCTGCAGGTTATTACCGGTGGTGTAGAGGCCCGTTATGGTGACGTAACCGGGGGTATCATCTCTATCACTACTAAAGGTCCTTCCAGTGAGTTTTCCGGTGGTATTGAAGCGGAAACTTCACAGTATCTGGATCCTTACAACAACAGCCTGGTAGGTTTGAACCTCTCAGGTCCTATTCTTAAAAACAGTAAAGGAGTATCCGTTCTCGGTTTCCGTGTTGCTGGTCGTTACACTTACCGTTTGGATGACGACCCATCGGCAGTACCTGTTTACCGGGTTAAGGACGACGTTTTGGCTGAACTAGAGGCCAATCCTGTTATCACTAAAGGGGGCGCTCCATTCGTTGCTGCCGACTTCCTGACCAACGAAGATGTTGATGCACTGGAAGTACGCCCTTTCGAGGAGCGTACACTGGCCAACCTTAACGCTAAGTTGGATGCTCGTTTCAGCGACGCGATCGATGTGACTTTGAGTGGTACATACTTCAATGGTGAGGACATGTTTACGCCTAGCGAGAACAGTGCTACTGCTGCTAGCTGGCGTACCCTGAATTCACATAACAACCCTACTCAGATCGATCGTGACTACCGGGTTAACTTCCGCTTCCGTCACCGCCTGGGTGGTGCTACTAGCGGTAGCGGTGATGATCGCAAAGTTTCTACTGTACAGAATGCCATGTATACACTGCAGGGTAGCTACGAGAACGAAACCTTTGAGATTGCCGACCCTCGCCACGGCGACAATTACTTCGAGTATGGTTATGTAGGTAACTTCGATATCGACTACATTCCAACTTTCGATACCGAATTTATGGTTGACAGTGTTGGTAACGTAACCAGAACAGATACGCACTCTGACTATCGTGAAGAACTGCGTGGTTATGACTTCAGCAACAGCTCTAACCCTGTTTTGGCCAACTACAACAACTTCTTTGGTAGTGGTACGGATGGTGACTTGAATGTTAATAACATCGACGAACTATTCGCGATCAACGGTCGTACCAATACCATCTTTACAGAGTCTTGGAACTTCCACCAGAACGTAGGTACGGTTTATAACCGCGCAATTAACCAGGATAATGATGTAATCATTTTCAATGCCAGTGCTTCTTTCGACCTGGTTCCTGGTGGTTCTGAAAAAGGACGTCACAATATCCAGTTGGGTATCGCATACGAAGGCCGTACCAACCGCCAGTATGACGTACGTAACCCAGCCCGTTTGTGGACTGCTGCCCGCCAGAATGTGAATGCTCACATTCAGGGTGTAGACCCAGAGAACGGTGTAGTTCTTGGTACTTACGGTGAGCTCTTCCCTGGTGAAGTGGAAGAATCTAGCCCACTGTTCAACGTGCCAATTTACGACGTAACCCTGTCTACTCCACAGGATGCTCGTTTCTACCAGGCTGTACGTCAATCATTGGGCGTTGGCTTGAACGAATACGTAAATATCGACGGTCTTACACCTGACCAGCTGAGCATGGACATGTTCTCTGCTAAGGAATTGAATGACCAGTTTATCATTGATTACTACGGTTATGATTACCTGGGTAATGAATTCGACGGAACATTCGAAGACTTCTTTACCACTCGCGACGCCGACGGTATCCGTACCTTTCCGGTAGCTGCTGCTCGTCCGTTGTATACTTCTGCTTACATCCAGGACAAGTTCACCTTCCGCGACATCATCTTCCGCTTAGGTGTACGTCTGGACCGTTACGATGCTAACACACAGGTACTGCAAGATCCTTACTCACTGTATGCGATCCAGGGTGCATCTGACTTCCACGCTAACTTCGGTGGGGAGGCTCCTGGTAATATCGGTGACGACTTCCGTGTATATACGGAGACGGATAATGGTGAAACAGTACGTGCCTACCGTAATGGCGACAACTGGTTCCAGGCAGACGGTACTCCAGTAAACGGTCCTCAGGAAATTGAAGGTATCCGTACTGGTCTGGTATTTCCTAAGTACCAGGATCCAGGTGCCCACGAAGCAAACTACATCAAGAGTGAAGATTACAACCCTGAGTCTTCATTCAAGGATTACGAAGTACAGTTCAACGTGATGCCACGTTTGGCCTTCTCTTTCCCTATTTCTGATAAGGCCAACTTCTTTGCTCACTACGACGTACTGGTACAGCGCCCGAACAGTAACACGATTGCTACAGCGCTTGACTACTTCTACTTTGTAGAGCGTACCGGTTCTCAGACGTTCAGCAACGCTAGCTTGCGTCCGGAGCGTACTGTTGACTACGAGGTAGGTTTCCAGCAGGCATTGACTACTTCTTCGGCGATCAAGATTTCTGCTTACTATAAGGAGATGCGCGACATGATTCAGTTGCGTACATTCTTCCCGGTTCCAATCGTAGGTCAGTACACCACTTTCGACAACCAGGACTTTGGTACAGTTAAAGGTTTCTCTTTCGGATACGATTTGCGTCGTACCCGTAACCTGACACTGAACGCCAACTATACCCTGCAGTTTGCTGATGGTACCGGTTCTGATACCGAATCACAGCGTGGTCTGACGAGCCGTGGTAACCTGCGTACCTTGTTCCCACTGAACTTCGATGAGCGCCATCGTATCAACGTGGTTGCTGACTACCGTTTCCCAAGAGAGAGCGGCCCACGGGTTGCAGGCGCTTATATCCTGGCTAATGCGGGTATCAATTTCCAGGCAGTAGCTGTTTCTGGTCGTCCTTACACGGCTAAGCAGGTTGCACAGGAATTGGATGGTGTTGGTACCATTGGTGCTATCAACGGTGCTCGTAAGCCTTGGAACACTACTTTGAACTTGCGTATTGATAAGAACTTCAACATCGGTAACAACCTTGGCCTGAACGTTTACTTGCGTATTTCTAACTTGTTAGATACACGTAACATCATTAACGTTTACGAGGTAACTGGTGACCCAGAAGATGATGGCTTCTTGCGTTCTGCCTTCGGTCAGAACCAGATTGAGACTGTGAGCAGCGGTACTCGTGAGCTGGAGGCTTATCTGGCTTCTTATCAGTGGCGTCTGTTGAACTCTGATTTCTACAGCTTGCCTCGTCGTTTGTTCTTAGGTGCAATCATGGACTTCTAAGTAAAACGCTAAGCCGAAAGTCAGCTCACAGGAGTAACCACTGCTGGGGCTGACTTTTGGAAAATATCAGGATTTTCCGCGGAGGCGGAATTTCTCTAATAACAGATAAACATTTAATTATGCGTATTTCTAACTCTTGGCTGTTGACCCTGTTGGTCATGTGTCTGACGACCATGGCGCTGCAGGCTCACATCGATCCCAACCGCCACAACCGTCCGGGCAATGGAGCTTCGGACCAGGTGTCGTTCCGGGAAAACTGCGATAACGCTGTTACGCAGATCGATCAGCAGATCAATAACGTGCGTGCCCGTCTGACAACAGGTGGTGACGTATGGTGGGATGGTAACGATGGTCGTTACGTAGTTCCTAAACCACCTCCGGGCGTACCTGAGGTGTCTTCTATCTTTGCTGGTGGTGTATGGCTGGGTGGCCGTGACCCCGGTGGTAACTTGAAAATTGCTGCTCAGCAGTATGGCCGTGGTAGCGGTAACTTTGACTACTACCCTGGTCCGTTGAACGAAGGTGACCCTGATTTCCCTGGTGGTCAGCTGCAGGATCCACGTCGTGGTACAATTGGCCGTGACACCTGTGCTCAATGGGATAAGTTCTTCGTAGTAAGTGGTGCTAACATTGAAGCTCACGTGAAAGCCTGGCGCCTGGCGCAGTCAGAAGGTGAAACTTTCCTCGATCCGGAAACGATCCCTGAAGACGTATTGGGGTGGCCTGCACGTGGTAACCGCTTCTTCGAAGGTATCCACCAGTTCCGTTTACCTAATACAATCCAAGGTCTGGCCGGTTTCTGGGACCAGGACTTCGACGGTATCTACGAGCCAGATGAAGGGGATTACCCAATCATCGAAATCCGTGGCTGCTTAGACAAAGAGCCACAATCCAGCCCCGACGAAATGATCTTCTGGGTATACAATGATAACGGTAACGCTCACCGTGAATCAGGTTCTGCTACTGCTCTCCAGATGGAAGTGCAGGTTCAGGCCTTCTCTTACCAAACGAGTGACGATATCAACAACATGACCTTCCAGCGTTACAAGCTGATCAACCGCGCGATTGAGCGTCTTGACAGTACCTACTTCGGAATGTGGGTAGACGCTGACTTGGGCTGTTATACAGATGACTATGTAGGTTGTGATGTAAGCCGTAGTTTGGCCTACGTTTACAATGCCGACCAGTTGGATGGTACCAATGGTTGTACTTGTGATCAGGGTATCAATACTTACTGTGATGAAGTGCCAATTTTGGGTGTTGATTATTTCCGCGGACCACTGAACGAGTTCGGTGAGGAATTGGGAATGTCTTCATTTACTTACTTCAACAACGGTAGTGTTACGCCTACGCCTCCTCCAGGTACACAGGATCCTGGTACTCCTCAGGAATACTACAACTACCTGTCGGGTCGCTGGCGTGATGGTTCTCCATTTACCTTTGGTGGTAATGGTTATCAGCAAGGTGGTCCTAGCATCCCTTATGCATTCGTTGATCCACCGAACGACAACGATGGCTGGTCGATGTGTGCAGAAGGTTTGCCAGTTGGTGACCGCCGTACCATTCAGGCTTCTGGTCCGTTTACGCTGCAGCCTGGTGCTGTAAACGAATTGATCATTGGTGCAGTTTGGGTTCCAGATCAAAACTATCCTTGTCCTAGCCTAAGCCGTCTGCAAAAAGCGGATGACGTAGCACAGGATTTGTTCGATGCATGTTTCGAGCTGACTCGTGGACCTGACGCTCCAGATGTTGACTGGGTAGAGCTGGATCGTGAGATCGTGGCTGTATTCTCTAATGACCCACTGACTTCAAACAACGCTTTCGAGCAGTATGAGGAGCCAGGTTTGGGTATTGCTTCAGGTTTCGATAGCCTGTACCGCTTCGAAGGTTATAAACTGTATCAATTGTCTGGCCCTGATGTATCATTGGCCGACTCTGATGATCCAGAAAAAGTACGCTTGGTTTACCAGGTTGACAAGCGCAATGGTATTGCCAAGATCTTCAACTGGGAAGCACTGAGCCCAGATGATAACGAAACACCGACAGCTGAGCCATTCTTCGTACCTGAACTACAGGTGGATGGTGAAAACCAAGGTATTCGTCACACCTTCAGCATTACAGAAGACCAGTTTGCGGAGGGTGACCGCCGCCTGGTAAACCACCGCAAGTACTACTTCGCGGCTGTTGCTTATGCTTATAACAACTATCTGGAGTTTGACCAGAACCGCCAGGGTGAAGACCCCGGTCAGGATACACCATACCTCGAGGGTGACCGTAACATCGGTGACGGCGAGAATGGTTTCTACACGGTAATTCCTCGTCAGATTCTGGACCGCAAGCTCCAGTCTCGTTACGGCGAAGGCCCGATCATCACACGTATTGACGGTGTGGGTACGGGTGATAACTTCCTCGAC
>Ga0031669_1000075_pt1 | contig 7563 bp, 5 predicted proteins | sample DeeseametaMP1240_FD_75010 | JGI IMG/M metagenome (GOLD analysis project Ga0031669, IMG submission 75010) | Metatranscriptome of deep ocean microbial communities from South Indian Ocean - MP1240 (Metagenome Metatranscriptome) | ecosystem: Environmental > Aquatic > Marine > Oceanic ...
GTTGCTGCTGCGGTAAAACAAATTAGCCTCGTTCACTCCACGGCAATTTATGTAGATCAGGAAGCACAACTAGAAGATGTGAAGGCGAGAGGGACTCGAATCAAAGGGGAACTACCAGAAACAATTAACGGAACCCACGAATCCTTCGATGTACTTAGTTTCATTGCCATCGAATACGACAATGATGAGCACGTCATTATCGAAATCCTGGACTCACCAAATAGCTATCAGGTTCATTTCAATGATGCAGAGCGGTGGCGGTACATGAAGGAATCAATTGATGAGGACACAGGCTTGCCTCAGTTTGCGGTTAAGCATGTGATTAAGACAGTGCGCTAGTCTGCTACTTCACCAATTCTCCCGTCAGCCGTAGTAAATCTGTCTCTGTGTTCTTGAGGTTGAGCAGTGCATTCAATTTCGACTGGGTTGCATTGATGTAGCCCAGCTGGATACTCCGGTAATCAAAAGAGTTGATCAGGCCACCTCGCAGACGTTCTTCGGCGATGTCCAAGTTACGGCGGGCATTGGCTACCAACTCAGTGGTAATCGCTACTAGGTTTTGCTGGTTTTGGTAGGTGGCGTAGGTGTTGGCCAGTTGTATTTTTAGGCTTTGTTCCTGGCTGGCCAGTTGCAACTGCGACTGTATTTCCTGCAGCTCAGCGGTTTCTATACGACGGTTGCGCGCACCGCCGTCCCAGAGGTTGTAGCTGGCACTCAGATTCACAAAACCACGCAGGGTTTTGGCGGCTACGCCGGGCAGATCCTGCTCGCGGGGCATATCCCCAAAGTTGAAGGTCTGGCTACCGCTGCTTACGTTTACGTTGTAGTTGCCGCCCACCGCCAGTGTCACCTGCGGCAGCTTGCTGATGCGTTGTAGCTCGGTATTGATTTCCGCTAGCTGAATGTTCACCTTACTTACCTTCAAATCTGGGTTGTTTTGTAGCAGTTGTTGCTCCAGGTCTGCGTAGGCAAATACTGCTTCGGCCCGTGTCAGTTCGTCGGTCAGTACGTAGTTTTTGGGGCTGGTAAGGCCCATCGTCAGTTGCAGGTTGCGCAGGGCATTTTGATAGGCGTTTTGCTGTACCAGGTAGGTAGTTGAGTCGTTGAGGTAAGCATCCTGGGCTTGAAGCAAGTCAAAGGTGCCTCCCTGGCCAAACTCTTTTCGTGCTTCCTGGTAGCGGATGCGGTCACGCGAGAGTTCCAGCACCTCTTCCAGTACTTCCAGTTGTTCGCGTTGCACCAGCGCGCCGTAGTAGGCCTGCGTAATACTCTGAACGGAATTCTGTATTTGGGTGCGCAGCTGTTCATTGCTCAAGTCTACTTGCTTGTTTAGCTGATCTTTGGCGTAGCTCACCTGCGAGCCGTTGTACAGCACCCAGTTGGCCTGTATACCCGGCACTACGGCATTGCTCAATACCGAACTTTCTACTACTACACTGGCAGGGTTGTCGGTAGCGGAGTAGCTATTGTTTGCGTCAAGGGTTAGGTTTACCTGTGGGTAGCGCCCCGCTAACGACCAGTCGTTATTGTTTTCGGCTATCGCCACAGATGCACGCGAGAGCTGTACCTGAAAGTTGTTGCTCAGGCCGGTAGCAATGGCTTCCTCAAGGCTCAAATTGTCCTGAGCAGCTCCCGTGTTGTAGCATAATAGCGCAAACAGGAGGATGGAATAGCTAGAAAAAACGTCTTTCAAATACATAACGCTTACAGTAAAAGTTGTAGAAAAATACAATGCCGGTTGTCAGCAATTTGGTCAGCAATTGGTAGTCGTAAAAGAAGGGAAACTGGTTCAGCACATAAATTAGCGCAGTGCTGATGCCCAGCCCGCCCACCGAAACCAGCATGCTCAGCATAAAAGTGGTGCGGGTAGAGCCCTTCTGCTCAAAAACAAAAAACTTCTGAAACAGGAAGTTGAATATCACCGATACGGAATACGCCAGTATCTGCGCTTTGACCGGAGCTACTCCCTGGGCAAATAGCGGGAAGTAAATCAGGTAGTCAATACCGGTGGCCAGGCCCCCGCCCACCGCGAAGCGGGCCTTTTTACTCAGCAGTTCCGTCAGGCGTTCCTTGTTCGTCTGTTCCATGCGGTGTACTAGTCTTCTTCCGAGGCAAAAAACGCCCGCACTTCCAGCCAGTTGTTCACCCGCGTAAAGCGCTCTTCGTCGGTGTTGTGCGTAGCTGTAAACAACAAGCCCTTGCCCTGAAAAGTGAGCAGGTTGCGCGGATGATCATCAATCATGTAATCGGCCTGCAGGATACTTTTATCGCCACAAAACACAAAGTTTTTCCAGCTGATAAACGGAAAGTGGTCTTGCAGCCAGTCGTACTTGTCTTCCAGCGAGTTTCTGAATTCCATCGCCGCCGTCGTGAAGAAGATGTCGTAGCGCTCGTGTAGTTCTTTTACCACTTCCTGGCTATTTTCCATCACTGGCAAATCCCGAAAGAACCCCTTGTCGTACAGTACATTTCGGATATGGGTAGCGCCGGGGATATCGTATATTTTTTTGCCCCAGTAATCGGAGCGTTCCAGGCGTTTGCCAAATTCCTTTTCGTAGGCGTCCAGAAATTTGGGCATCACGTCGGCTACTACCTCGTCCATGTCCAGGGCTATTCGTTTTCGCATGATTTAGGTGGGTTGTTAGTTTTTATTGAGTGATTGATCCAGCTCTGTCAATAATTTTGGGCCTCTACGCTAGGCCAGTTTTTTCTCTTCCCCACTTGGGGCTATTTCCCGGTAAGCTGGTTCCACGTCGCGGTACTCTGGCTTTTCACCGTTCCAGAAATAGTCGCGGTATACCCGGAAGCGGTTTAGCGCAATCAGCAGAACCGGCAGCATGAGCAAAATAACTACGGTTGCGGCCAAAAGGCCGAAGCTTACACTAATGGCCATGGGGATCAAAAACTGCGCCTGCAGGCTCTTTTCCAGCATCAGTGGTGCCAGCCCCGCAAAGGTAGTTACGGTAGTTAATACAATAGGCCTAAAACGGCTCAATCCTGCCTGATACAGCGCTTCCATCTGCGGCTTTCCGGCTCGCAGTTCATCGTTGTAGGTACTTACAAATACCAGCGAGTCGTTCACCAGAATACCCACCAGGGCAATGATGCCAAGGAAGGAGAACAAACTGATCGGTGCACCCATGATAGCGTGCCCCCAACCCACACCAATAAAGGCAAAGGGGATGAGCAAGAATACCATTAGGGTTTGGCCTACCGAACGGAATGTCAGGGCAATGATGAAGAACATCAAGGCCAGGCAGATACTGCCCACGGTCTGGATCGAAGCAGCCGATTTGGCCTGCTCGCGGTTCTGCCCCTCATACAGTGCCGAAACCGTAGAGTATTTCTGCAAAATTCCCGGTACGACCACACTCTGCAAATTGGAGGTAATATCGCTTACCGATACCTCGTCGTTGGCAATGTCGGCCTCTACTTTAATCTCTCGTTTACCATCAATGTGGTTGATGGCAATCACACCGCGTTGTACTTCCAGGTCGGCAATTTCCTGTAGGGGGAAGGAGCGCCCGTCGGCGAAACGTACCCGCATACCGGCCAGGTCTTCCAGCGAGCTGCGGTCTTCGTCTTTATAGCGGAGCCATACTTTTACCTCGTCCTGGCCACGCTGTAATCGTTGGGCTTCGGCCCCGAAAAATCCCTGGCGCACCTGGCCCACAATATCTTGCACATCAAGGCCCAGGTAGCGAGCTTTATCTTTCAGGGTAATGTTTACTTCCCGCAGGCCTTCCTGGTTATTGTCTACTACATCCGCCAGTTCCGACAAAAGGGCCAGTTCTTCTTTTACTTCTTCGGTAGCTGCGGCTAGCTCCGCATAGTTCTCTCCAACCAGGGAAATCGAAACGGGCTTACCAAATGCTGATTGGGCGCCGTAGCTCAGCACTTCGGCTGCATCTACTGGCCCGGCTTCTTCCCGAATGGTGTTAATCACATCGCGTAAGGATAGTTCGCCCCGGTTTTCACCGTCGAGCAATGCTACCGAAATGGAGCCCTGATAAGTACTTGGCCCCAGGGTTACTTCCACTCGTTCAATAGCTTGCTTTTCATTGTTGTAATATTCCTGGCTTAGCTTCTCGTTGGCGGCCCAGGCAGCAGCCTCTACGTGTTCGAGCCACTGCATGGTAATTTCATCCTGAGTACCGGCAGGCATCTGTAAGGTGATGGCAATGTCATCGCGCTCAATTACAGGGAAGAAGGTAGTCTTAATGATGCCTCCTTCAATACCACCTACAGTAAGCATTACACCACCCACAAAAAGTGCGCTAACCAGCAGTTGGTTTCGCATGGCAAAACGCAGCGCTGGCGCATAGATGTTGTCACGCAGGTAATTCATGCGGCGGTCCAGCCAGGCCTGTACTGGGTTGGGCGTACGGTCGGGGCTAAGGGCCTTGGAGTGGGCTACGTGGGTAGGCAAAATCAATACACCTTCGATAAGTGAGAAGGTGAGCGAGAAAATTACCACAATCGCCATTTCACTAAAGAAATCACCTAGCCGCCCATCAATAAAGAGGAAGCTTCCGAAGGCGATAATTGTAGTAACGATGGCGGCAAAAACGGCAGGTAATACCTGCATTGTTCCTTCTACGGCAGCGGCTACGGGTTTGGCCCCGTCTTCGTAATGCTGGTAGATGTTTTCACCAATTACAATACCGTCGTCTACCAGAATACCAATCACGATGATCATCCCGAAGAGGGAAATAACGTTGATAGATACGCCCACCAAATTGGCACAAATAAACATACCGGCAAACGAGATCGGAATAGCGAGCGCTACCCAGAAGGCCAGGCGCCAGTGCAGAAACATTGCCAGGAAGGCCAATACGATCAGAAATCCAATGATTCCGTTTTTGGTGAGCAGCTCCCGGCGTTGCTTGAGTACCACACTGCCATCACGAGAAACGGTGGCTTGTACTTCGCTGTTGCTGGCGTTGAAATCTTCAATGTATTCTTTCACCATATCCGTAATGGTGATCATGTCTTCTTCCAGGGTGTTCTGTACGGTGATGATCACCGATGGCTGCCCGTTGAGGTAGGAACGGTCGGGCGAGTCCGCCCAGCGGTCGCGTACGTCAGCCACCTGGTGCAGGCGCACTACACCACCACCGGCTGTGTTTTTGACTACAATATCACGTAGTCCGTCGGCGTAGTATTCTTTGCTACGGGCGCGAACCAGCACCTCTTCTTTTTCTCCTTTAATGGTACCTCCGGTAATGTCTACATTAGAGCGGCGAACGGCTTCCGAAGCTTCCTGGAAGGTCAGGCCGTAGGCTCTCAGGTCGCGTTCGCGGAAAGCAATTTCGATCTCCTCGTCAGGGAAACCACTGAGGGTTACTTTTGAGAGGCCATCTTTAGCCAGGAGGTCGTCTTCAATTTCGCGGGCGTAGCGTTTCAGGGCAGCCAGGCTCACGTCGCCACTCAAGGCGATGTTGATGGCAAAACCGAGGTTCTCACGCTTATAAATGACGGGAGGCTCCATTCCCACAGGGAAGGAGTTGATGCGATCGACAGCATTTTTTACATCCTGCAAAACGAGGTCGGTATCATAACCTTTGAGTACCTCTACGGTGATGTTACCACTGTTTTCGCTACTCACCGAGGTGTAGCGTTCTACACCGGTAAGTCCTTTAAGGTTATCCTCTACCTTAGTAATGATTCCTTCTTCAATCTCCTCGGGCGAGGCACCGGGGTAGATCGTCTGAATGCTGATGATCCGGCTGGGGGTCTCGGGGAAAAAGGTGGTTTTCATGCTCTTGGCACCGAAGTAACCCAAGATCAGAATACCAAACATGAGCAAGTTAGCTGCTACCGGATATTTGATGAAGTATTGTACAATTCCACGCATACTGACAGGCCTTTGGGGCTTTAAATCTTGAGGTTATTGGTTCATTCCCAGTGGCTGAGCCGAGCTTGTACTATTGCCGCTGGTGCCACTGGTGGCATTGTTGTTAACGGGAGCTACCCGCATTCCATCGAATGATCCGGGAAGTGGTTTGGCTAGCAATTGGTCAGTAGATTTTAAACCTTGCACAATTACGGTTTCCGACTCCCGCTTTACCACTTGCACAGGGCGCAGTACGAGGGTGCTGTCTTGTACCAGGTATACACCTTCCTGATCGACCAATAGCTCACGAGGAATGCGCATGGCATCCGCTACCTGGCGCGAAGCCACTGCACCTCGCATGTACATACCTTCACGGAGGTCCTTGCCGCTCACATTGATAAACACCTGTACCGTCTGCGAACCGGGGTCAATCTGATCGCTGATGCGCTTAACATTACCTTGCCAGCTACCAGGAATATCCTCAGAAAAGAGCTCCACTTTACTGCCGCTTTTCAGATAATTCAGGTCCGATAGTGGTACGGTAGCAACCAGTTCGTAGTTGCCGTTGGCCATCAACTCTCCGAGCTTCTGACCGGTGCGGATTACGGTGCCAATTTGTACGTCGGCAGCGGTGATCACGCCACTAAATGGCGCGTAGAGGGTGTACTTGTCCAGGCGTTCTTCCTGGCTCTTGATGTTGTAATATTGGGTATATAGATTACGGGCTGCGATAAACCGTTTTTCCTGATCCGATTGAGGCGTAGGAAGGGGTTGGATCGCCTTTTCTACGTCGAAATTGTTGAGGTAGGTCTCCCAGGCGGGAAAGCTCTCCGCGTAATCAATTTTTAAGTCGGGCATCGCCTGCGCAATGGCGTTAAGCAGCGTGCTTTTCTGGGCCAATAGCGCCAGGCGTGCTTCCGTATTGTCTACTTGCAATAGGGCACTTCCCTTCGGGAAGTAGGTGCCTACTTTAAAGGTGCGCTCGGTATTCTTTACCATACCGCCTACCTCACTGTAGAGTTCTACTTTGTTGAATGCCGCGAGCTGTCCTTCTACGTCGAGGGTAGTAGCCAGGGAACTCAGTTGTACGGGCATTGTCTCTGCCTGCTTTACTTTTATCACAGGCTCCTTGCGGGGAGCTTCGTTTTTCTGGGAAGCCAGGTATTGCTGTCCGCCGATGGCTGCGAGTACTACCAGTACTGCTCCAACTATTGATAAGCGCCTTTTCGTAAGATCCGTCATGATTGTGAGGTAGTCTTATTAGTTGCAGTTGCAACTACTGATTGAGGTTGTTATACATTTTATATAATACTTCCTGGCACTTTTCCAGTGCTTCAGGATCAATATCTTGTATCGCTTTTGCCAACACGTTTTGGCCCAGAGGCAGCATCTTCTGAAAAAATTGCCGGCCCTGGCTGGTAATGTAAATGCGCTTAGTGCGCCCGTCGGTAGGGTCGGGGCTACGCAAAACCATTCCTTCCTGCTCCAAAAAGCGCAAAGAACGTGTAATTGTGGCTTTATTCTTTAGGTTAGACATGGCCAGATCTTGCTGGCGAACACCATCTTGCTGGAACAAATCGGCCAATACACCCATGTGTGGACCAATTAAATTTTGTTCCTCCTTGCCCAGTTGCTGGTGCATGTTGTTGGTCACTAAGCGGCCGAGCCGAATAGTGAGCCACAGCAGAGGGTTGATGGAGTTGTTGTCGGGCAAAACTGGAGTCGAT
>Ga0031669_1015889_pt1 | contig 7491 bp, 5 predicted proteins | sample DeeseametaMP1240_FD_75010 | JGI IMG/M metagenome (GOLD analysis project Ga0031669, IMG submission 75010) | Metatranscriptome of deep ocean microbial communities from South Indian Ocean - MP1240 (Metagenome Metatranscriptome) | ecosystem: Environmental > Aquatic > Marine > Oceanic ...
CGCTTAATTATTCAAGCTGGCGATCACTCCGTGTCAGAATTTTGGACACGGGATGCCAGTATCAATGAGAACCGGATGCCACCCTTGGCCAGAAATATTGTAGATGAGGTCTACGTAGAAAATCTGGCAGAATGGATTGATGGTTTATCGCCAGAGATCGGCTTGCAACATGATAACCTCATCTTCCCGAATCCAACCGACGATTGGTTGGGGGTTAGGATTAGCGACAATTGGGAGGGGCCCTTCGAGTTACGGCTGCACGCACTGGATGGCCGGCTGATCCACCGGGAGACGCTTGAGTCACGTTCTGATTTTCTGGATTTTAGTATCCTTCCTGCCGGAGTCTATCTGCTTGAACTCACCGCTAGTGGAAATCAGCGCCAGGTGGAGCGCATCGTTGTTTATTAAAACGAACGAACTTAAAAAAGTAAGCCGGATACGAAGACCTATTCTCGTATCCGGCTTATTAGTTGGGGAGGTTTCGCTTATTAAAAAATTCCAGTATACGTATGCGGGCTCAATGCCATCAACTCTTCTTTTACCGCTTCGGTTACTTCCAACTGCTGAATAAACGCTTTGATTTCAGCTTCACCCACCGCAGCTTTGCCGCGAGTAAGTGCTTTCAGTGCCTCGTAGGGCTGAGGGTAATTTTCCCGACGCAACACATTTTGAATAGCTTCGGCAATTACCATCCAGTTAGCGTCGAGGTCGGCACGCAGCTTGGCTTCATTAAGTAACAACTTACCCATACCTTTTTGGATGGCCTTGAAAGCAATAATAGTGTGGGCAAATGGCACACCAATATTACGTAGCACTGTACTATCTGTAAGGTCGCGCTGCAAGCGTGAAATAGGTAATTTTCCGGCCAGGTGTTCCAGCAGCGCGTTAGCGATGCCCAGATTGCCCTCCGCATTCTCAAAATCAATTGGGTTGACTTTGTGCGGCATTGCACTTGAGCCAACTTCTCCCGCAATGGTTTTTTGGCGGAAGTACTCCATCGAGATATACGTCCAAATATCCCGGCAAAAATCGATCAGAATCGTATTGACACGCGTCATGGCGTGGAAAAAGGCTGCCAGGTTATCATAGTGTTCAATCTGAGTAGTAGGGTAGGCCCGGCTTAAGCCCAGGTACTTTTCGGCAAAGGTTTTCGCGAAAGCGTGCCAGTCGGTGGTAGGGTAGGCGGTGTAGTGTGCATTGAGGTTACCGGTGGCTCCACCAAATTTCACTTTAAGTTCAATGGCGTCCAGCTGTTCCAGCTGTTGGCGTAGACGAGCAGTGAAAACAGCCATCTCTTTGCCAAGTAAGGTCGGGGATGCGGGCTGGCCGTGGGTGCGTGCCAACATCGGAATAGCCTTCCAATCTTCTTGCAAGGCCTCCATTGCACTAAGCAGGGTATTAATCAACGGGCGGTACACGGCCTGGTAGGCTTCCTTGAGCGAAAGCGGAACGGCAGTATTGTTGATATCCTGGCTAGTAAGGCCAAAATGAACAAACTCCTGACAGTTTTCTAAACCTTGTTCCTGAAAAGCGGCTTTTATGAAATACTCAACGGCTTTGACGTCGTGGTTGGTTGTTTTTTCAATTTGTTTGACCGCCTCGGCATCTTTTTCGGAAAAGTTCTCGTACAATTGATGCAATTGCGCAACTTTATCGGCTGTGAGGTGCTTTAGTTGTGGTAAACCAAGGTCATAGAGTGCTTGGAAATATTTGATTTCTACCAGAATTCTGTAGCGAATTAATGCTGCTTCGGAGAAATAGGCACTCAATTCTGCCGTTTTACCGTGGTACCGGCCATCTACCGGACTTACTGCACTTAAAGGAGTCATTTGTACTGAGATTGTTGTGTTTTGGCGCGGCAAATGTACGGAGTATTTAGGTCGTGACCGGTGAACAATTCTTAAAATAATTACATTTGCAATTTTGAATAGGGATCATAACCCCAGTGCTGAAGTTGAATAGAAACTGAATTATGCCAAAGAATCTAGTCATAGTGGAGTCGCCAGCCAAAGCGAAAACGATCGAAAAAATCCTGGGAAAGGATTACGTCGTTAAGTCGAGCTTTGGCCACGTTCGCGATCTGGACAAAGGAAACCAGGCCGTTGATGTAGAGCGTGATTTTGCTACCAAATATGTTGTCTCTCCTGAAAAGCGAAAGGTTGTAAAAGAGCTGAAAGATTGGGTGAAGAAAGTGGATGAGGTATGGCTCGCGACGGATGAAGACCGCGAAGGAGAAGCCATTTCCTGGCACCTCTGTGCGGTACTCGGGCTCGATGAGCAAACCACCAAGCGGATCGTATTCCGCGAAATCACCAAACCAGCGATCCTGAATGCCATCCAGAGTCCGCGGAATGTGGATCTGAATCTGGTTGATGCCCAACAGGCACGTCGGGTACTGGACCGCCTGGTCGGCTTTGAGCTTTCAGAACTACTTTGGAAAAAAATCCGGGGTAAATTATCTGCTGGACGCGTACAGTCTGTAGCGGTGAAATTAATCGTAGAGCGCGAACGCGACATTCGATCTTTTACCCCAGAAGCTTTTTACCGTCTGGATGCACTGTTCAATGTGAAGAACGAGGCCGGCCGGATTGTACAGCTCAAAGCGACCTCTCCGGAGCGACTCAGTACGCTGGAGGAGGCGCAAACACTGCTCAATCAGTGTGTAGGTGCTCAGTTCTCGATCTCTAATATTGAGGTTAAACCGCTGAAGCGTAAGCCTGCCGCACCTTTTACCACGTCGACGCTCCAACAGGATGCCAGCCGGAAATTTGGCTTTTCGGTAAAACGTACGATGCAGATTGCCCAGCGCCTGTATGAAGCTGGCCATATTACTTATATGCGTACCGACTCGATCAATCTGTCGGAAGTAGCCATTGCGAGCATTGCGCAACAGGTGGAGCAAGATTTTGGCAAGGAGTACGTCAAGGTTCGCCGTTTCAAAAACAAGAACAGCAACGCCCAGGAGGCGCACGAAGCCATCCGCCCAACGTACATTGCCAAGCAAAATGTGAGTGGTGATCGTGACGAGCAACGTTTATATGAGCTAATTTGGAAGCGGACTATCGCTTCGCAGATGGCAGAAGCCAAGTTGGAGAAAACCATTGTCAACATTGAAATAGACAAAGCTCCCGAGCGCTTACTGAGAGCTGAAGGTGAGGTATTGGTCTTCGATGGCTTCCTGAAAGTATATCTGGAGTCGAAAGACGATGATGATGACGATGAGGAAACCAAAGGCATGCTGCCGCCCCTAAACGAAGGGCAGGTTTTGCCGCTTGAGATACTGACGGCAACGGAACGCTTTACGCGCCCGCCAGCACGCTACACAGAAGCGGGCCTGGTAAAGGCACTGGAAGAAAAAGGAATCGGTCGCCCATCTACCTACGCGCCTACGATTAGTAAGATCATGGAAGAAAACCGTGGCTATGTAGTTCGGGATTCGCGCGAAGGTTTCGAGCGGGAATATCGGGTGATTACACTGGAAAATAACGCGGTTCAACTGGCTACAGAAACCGAAAAGGCCGGTACTGTCAAGAATCGACTATTTCCTACGGAAATTGGCATGACGGTGTCCGACTTCTTGGAGGAGAATTTCGATCGTATTATGGATTACAGCTTTACCAGCAAAATCGAGCAACGCTTCGATGATGTGGCAGATGGTAAAGAGGAATGGACCAAAATGTTGCGGGAGTTCTATGAACCGTTTCATGATCACGTGCAAGAAATCACGGAAACGGCAGAGCGAGTTACCAAAGAGCGGATCATTGGTAAAGACCCAGAGACTGGCAAAACGGTTTTAACCCGTTTGTCGCGAAGAGGTCCGGTGATTCAAATGGGCGCACCAGACGAATTGCTGCCGGATGAGAAGCCTCGCTACGCGAATTTGCCGAATGGCATGGAGATGGAGGATATTACGCTAGAAATTGCCTTGAAACTTTTCGAACTGCCTAAGACCTTAGGAGAGTACGAAGGTAAAGAGGTGATCGTTGGTGTAGGCCGTTTCGGTCCTTATGTGCGCTGGGGAGAAGATTATATCTCACTTGGCCGAAAGGCTGATCCCCACGAAGTGGATTTTGATCTGGCCAAAGAAAAGATTGAAATCAAGAAGGAGGAAGATCGTCCTATCGCTCATCACGAGGGCGATCCGGTAACCAAGGGTAAAGGCCGTTTTGGGCCCTTTATTAAATGGCGCAAGCTGTTTGTAAATGTGCCAAAGCGTTACGATTGGGACAACCTTACGGAAGAGGAGGCACTGGAGTTGCTGAAAGCAAAGATTGAAAAAGAGGCCAACCGCTATATTCACCGTTGGGATGATGAAGACATCAGCGTTCAAAATGGCCGTTGGGGACCATTCATTAAGTACGGGAAGCAGAATGTGAAGTTGCCGAAGGTTGGGAAGGAAAAAATGAACCAGGAGCAGGCCAAAGAACTAACTTTGGAGCAGGTCAAGGCAATCATCGAAGAAGAGTTGCCGGGATCTTTTCCGAAGGGCGGGAAAAAGAAAAAAGCAAAGAAGAAAAAATAGTGTCAAGCGAGAAGTCAACTAAGCTCCATTGTGCTTTACGAATGCTCATGTATTGATAGCTAATACTGTATGAACATCGTAAAGATATGGGAGGCGGTTTGATTTTCTAGTTAATACGCATACAGAAAAAGCAAACATGGCAGATACAAAAAAGCAAAAACAACTTAGTATAGAATTGCCCGAAGAAGTAGCGGAAGGTACTTATTCCAACCTGGCAGTTATTGCGCATTCAAACAGCGAATTTATTATTGATTTCCTGCGTCTGGTACCCAATGTACCAAAGGCCAAGGTGAAATCGCGTATTATTCTTACTCCGCAGCACGCTAAACGTTTGATGCGAGCACTGGCTGATAATGTGCAAAAATTTGAGTCGCAATTCGGCCCTATTCAGGAGACTGAACCGAACGGTGGCGGTATACCACCCATTGGATTTACACCTACAGCGCAAGCTTAAGCGCATTAATCACATAAATAATTATGCAACTCAGCGAACAGGAAGTTGTCCGTAGAGGCAATCTGGAGGCCATTCGTAAATTGGGTATTGATCCCTATCCGGCTCCATTGTATCCCATTACCCACCAATCGGCTGAAATAAAATCCAAGGTCGAGTTTGACGAAGAGGGAAAACTGTCGACTAACTTCAAAGAAGTATGTTTGGCAGGCCGCCTGATGGCCAAACGGGGTAAAGGAAAGGCCTCATTCGCCGAAATTCAGGATGCTTCCGGGCGTATCCAAATCTACGTAACTCGTGATGATATTGCACCGGGAGAAGACAAGACCTTATATAATGACGTGTTCAAGAAGTTGCTTGATCTAGGCGACTATATCGGAATTAAGGGCTTTGTTTTTAAGACCAATATGGGAGAAGTGACCGTTCACGTGACGGAATTCACACTCTTGAGCAAGTCGCTCCGGCCATTGCCAGTTGTAAAGCGTGATGCTGAAGGTAATGTTTACGATGCCTTTGATGATCCGGAACTGCGGTATCGCCAACGCTACGTCGACCTTACGGTGAACCCACACGTACGGGCCCGCTTTATGAAGCGCAGCCGGGTGATTACGGCGATGCGTCATTTTCTGGACAACTTGGGGTTGTTGGAGGTAGAAACACCGATTCTACAGCCTATTCACGGTGGTGCCGCTGCACGTCCATTTAAAACGCATCACAATTCGCTGGACATTCCGCTGTATATGCGAATTGCTAATGAATTGTACTTAAAGCGGCTGATCGTTGGTGGCTTTGATGGTGTGTATGAGTTTGGCAAAATGTTTCGGAACGAAGGCATGGATGCTACCCATAATCCAGAATTCACGATGGTGGAATTTTACGTAGCCTACAAGGACTACTACTGGATGATGGAGACGACCGAGCAGTTGCTGGAACATGCCATTTCTACCGTAAACGGTGACACCAAGGTGCAAATCGGAGATCATGAAATTGATTTCAAAGGGCCTTTCCGTCGGTTAACGATGTTTGAGGCAATAGAAGAATACACCGGTGTTGATATCAGCGAAATGGATGAAGCAGCACTGGTGAAATTTGCCAAAGAGCTGCACATTCCTGTTGATGACTCTATGGGTAAAGGAAAGTTGATCGACGAGATCTTTGGTGAAAAAGTGGAAGGAAATTTGATCCAGCCCACTTTCATCACGGATTACCCGGTGGAAATGTCACCTTTGACAAAGAAGCACCGGAGCAAAGAGGGATTGGTAGAGCGCTTCGAGCTAATCGTAAATGGTAAAGAATTGGCTAATGCCTATTCAGAGCTTAATGATCCGATTGACCAGCGTGAACGCTTTGAAGATCAATTACGCCTGGCAAAACGCGGAGATGATGAGGCGATGGTGTTAGATGATGATTTTCTCCGTGCGTTGGAATACGGTATGCCGCCCACTTCGGGAATTGGTATTGGTGTAGACCGATTAGTAATGCTGCTAACAGGGCAGACCAGTATTCAGGAAGTACTCTTCTTCCCGCAGATGCGTCCAGAGAAACGTAAAAATGAAGAAGAGGAGTAATGTTGCTTGATTGAAAAGACAAGACTTGGAGCGTGATTGATAGCTTGGGGCGCTCATCGGTTTTTGGAAGTGCTTAATCGAATTTCTCTTGGTTTATTGGTCTTTATTCGCCTACTTTTGAAGTATATCAAGAACTAAAAGTTTCATCATGTATCGTAAAAATTCCCTATTACTTTTATTCACAATCCTTTCTTTTGCACTGTTCTCCTGTGGCGGTAACGAACCTAAAGAAGAGGTAGAATCAGATGGCGACGGAATCAAAGTAACCGTCGAAGATGAAAACGGCGAAACACAAACAGTAAATATTGATTTGGACCAGAATGATATTGATCAGCTACAAAATGGTCTTGCTGATGCCTTACAGGATGCGTCGAATGCTCTGCGAAATGCTGATACGGAAGACGTAGAAATCATGGGCTTCCGCGAATTAAAGGCTATCCTGCCGGAACGACTATTGGGTATGGACAGAACTAGTCATAAGGGAGAAAAGTCGGGTGCCATGGGCTTTTCTATTTCACAGGCGGAGGCCGAATATGAAGAGGATGATAAGAGCTTAAGTGTCCAGGTCGTCGATGCAGGTAAGCTTGGCATGATGAAAGCCGGAATGGCTGCCTGGGCTACCCTGGAAATAGATAAGGAGAGCGATGACGGTTTTGAGCGCACCACAACTATTGATGGCCATAAAGCCTTTGAGAAGTATGATTCAAGAAGCGGTGATTCAGAGCTTATTTTTCTGTACAAAGATCGATACATCATCACTTTGAATGGTAATGGTTTGGACGATGATGATCTGCGTAAGGCCCTGCGCCGTGTGGATTATGAGGATTTGAATTAATGTGTTTGAAGGCGCAAAGCTCGCATAACGTTCAAGCATGAGTATCAAAGGTGCCGGAATTGACAAAGTCAATTCCGGCATTTTCATTATCAAGAATGTCTCTTGTGAATTGTTT
>Ga0031669_1118917_pt1 | contig 7413 bp, 4 predicted proteins | sample DeeseametaMP1240_FD_75010 | JGI IMG/M metagenome (GOLD analysis project Ga0031669, IMG submission 75010) | Metatranscriptome of deep ocean microbial communities from South Indian Ocean - MP1240 (Metagenome Metatranscriptome) | ecosystem: Environmental > Aquatic > Marine > Oceanic ...
ATGAAAACTACACTTGTCCTTGTGATCAGCCTGTTGCTGTCGGTGAGCCTTTATTGCCAGCAACCAGCCAAAGTACAACGCGATACCATCGTTGTGCCCACCGATCCTGTCGACTCCTTAGTACAGCAAAAAAACTGGGTAATTCGTGAGCCATTGAGCGCTCAGGAACAGCAGCGCCGAGCGGATAACCGTGCCGAGGTAGAAGACATGAAAACCCGTTTTCGCCAGTTTCATCAAGAGGAGGAGCAGTTGCGAGAAGCGGATGAAGTGCTGCAAGAGGAAGGCGACTATTTATGGTCGGAAGCCAAAACTGGAGGTCAGCTTCAATCGAAAGGAACTAATCCCGAACCGTCGGCGAAGACTCCGGGTACCGAAGATCTAAGAATGGAAATTGGCCGCAACCTGCAGGAGGGCCGCCGGATGGATGTTCCACCACAACCGGTACGCCCAACCTATACAGAAACACCGATTCCTGCCGAATATGAGCAGCCAGCCCCAATTCCAACTCAACAAAATTGGGAAAACAATATCCGTACTGCGCTTCGTCAGGAACAAACGGATGGCACTGGCAATCAGTGGCAGGCTAAAGTAGGAGCCACCCCCGGCGCTCTCATCAACCCACAGAATGGAATGCCACTTCAAGCCGGACAGACGATCGTACTGACCAATGTACTTTTTGCGGAAATGAGTGCGGCACTTTCTCCGAGCACGCAGGATGTGCTCCACCAGTGGGCAAAAATATTGAACGCAAATCCCGATCTCATCATTCAGGTGCGTGCCCATACGCATAGTGGCATACCCACCTTTGAGGCTCAGCAACTCACCAATCAGCGAGCGGAAGCAGTGGTGTTATTTTGGCAGCAGCAGGGTATTCCTACTCGTCAACTGAGTTATCGGGGGTATGGCCGTTTATCGCCTTTGGTTTCTTCTGCTGACCCTCAAGCGCAGCAAAAAAATGAACGAATCGAGTTGGTAATTTTGGAAATGCCTTAGCGCACAATATCTTTGAGCCGGGGATGGTGAAAAAACGCCCCTCAGCTACATGGTAGAAGCGTTCATAATTGATGAGGTAACAGAGGAATTAAGTGCCTCCGGTAAGGCGATTGAGCATACATTGGAATTGATGAATGAACATCAGCCAGTGCTGTTAGGCTATTTGTTTTCGGAAACCTTCGAGGTGTTTACCGAACAGGAACGCGAATTCATTCTTTTTCTGGTTTGCGTGATCTGGAAGTCCATCTTCCGCGTTTTTGGCCCGCAGGAATTGGTAAAGGAAACCCACATCTCCACTGCTGAAGACCACAACTGGGGCTTGCTGCAGGATGTAACCAGCCATCGTTTCCGAGATCGCTTAGACGTATTTTTCGCCGAACACCCCGCCGAAGAGGAACTGCTCGCCTTTGTGGAAGATGCTATCCTCGACGATGATGAGTCGCCAGTGACGAATGAAGGGCGCGAGCCAATCTTTGTAAGCCTCAAGTCGATCATCGACTGCCTGCTCCTTCCGAATCTATAGATAATCAACTTGATTATTCGGCAGTATTTGTTCTACCCGAAAAGTAGAACCAGCCTGTCTATTTGTCTTGTTTTGTGGATAACTTCCGCTGTAGTATCTGCCAATTGGCAAGAAAAGTCCCTAAATTTAAGCATGGCACAAATATTGCCAGTATAGAGCACACATATCGCAGCTGGTGCATCTGTCAGATTGGCATTGTGTATCTCCAGCTGGTCGTTATAAACATGAAGAAGTTGTATGTTTGAAGAGCTGCTCCTGCACAGAAGACTAGAAGAAGAGACGGACTTTCTGCCCTTTATATCAGTAGAGGAAGAAGTAGAAGATAAGAATGAATTTATTCCGGAAGAACTCCCCATCCTTGCTTTAAAGAATACTGTTCTCTTTCCCAATAATGTAATTCCTATTACGGTAGGCCGCGATAAATCGATCAAAGCCATCAATAAGGCTTACGATGAAGGCCGCAAAGTGGCTGTGTTCTCCCAGAAGGATATGGACATGGAAGACCCCTCTGAGGGTGATTTATACCGGATTGGTACTGTAGCGCATATTCTGAAGCTCCTGAAAATGCCCGATGGCACGCTCACTGCAATTCTGCAAGGACGTAAGCGCATTCGCCTGGAGCAGATGTTGTCGGAAGAGCCGTACATGCTGGGACGGGTGAAAGTTTTGTCGCAAGTACCTGCTCCTAACCCGATGGAATTCGAGGCACTGATTGCCAGTATCAAGGATTTGTCGCAGAATATTATCGACCTTTCGCCTAACATTCCGTCCGAAGCGGTGGTGGTTCTTCGCAATATCAAAGGGCCCGACTTCCTGCTCAATTTTATTGCTTCCAACATGGGCGCTAGCCTGGAGTGGAAGCAGAAAGTACTCGAAACAGCCGAGCTGCAGGAGAAAGCCGAAGTAATCCTGAAGCAGCTCAATAGCGAGTTGCAAATTCTGGAGCTCAAAGACCAAATTGAGAGTAAGGTGCGCGTTGATATCGAAAAGCAACAGCGTGATTACTACCTCAATCAACAGCTGAAAACGATCCAGGAAGAATTAGGTAATAACCCCCAACAGGAAGACCTGGCGAAGCTGAAGAGCCGTGCGGAAGCTAAGGATTGGCCCGCTGAAATTGGTAAGATTTTCAGCAAAGAACTGGATCGTATACAGCGCATGAATCCACAGGTGCCAGACTATAGCGTACAGATGAATTATCTGGAGCTCATGCTGGATTTACCCTGGAATGAAACCAGCAACGATAACTTTGATCTGAAAAACGTACGTAAAGTACTGGATAAGGATCACTACGGCTTGGATAAGGTGAAGGCGCGCATTTTGGAACACCTCGCTGTGTTGAAGCTCAAAGGCGACATGAAAGCACCCATCCTGTGCCTGGTAGGCCCTCCCGGTGTTGGTAAAACTTCGCTCGGGCGTTCAGTTGCCGAAGCACTCAACCGCGAGTTTGTTCGTATCTCTCTGGGGGGCTTGCACGACGAAAGCGAAGTTCGAGGGCACCGTCGTACCTACATTGGCGCGATGCCTGGTCGGATTATCCAATCCTTGAAAAAGGCCGGAGCAGCCAACCCTGTATTTATTCTGGATGAGATTGATAAGGTAGGCAAAAGCTTCCGGGGAGACCCCAGTTCAGCACTTTTGGAGGTACTGGACCCCGAGCAGAATGGAGCATTCCACGATAACTACCTCGATATCGATTATGATTTGAGTAAAGTGCTGTTTATTGCTACAGCTAACTCACTCAATACCATTCAGCCCGCTTTGCTCGATCGGATGGAGATCATTGAAATCAGCGGTTACTCTACCGAAGAAAAGGTAGAAATTAGCAAACGCCATTTGGTGCCGAAACAGCGTAAAGCCCACGGTGTGAAGGCAACCCAGGTGAAGCTGCGCGATAAGGTGCTCAAGAAAGTCATCAGTAGCTATACCCGTGAGTCGGGCGTGCGTTCGCTAGATCGGCAAATTGCGGGTGTGATGCGCTATGTGGCAAAATCAGTAGCGCTGGAGGAAGAGTACAACGTGAACATTGCAGAGGACGAACTGACCAAGATTCTTGGCCCAACCAAGTTTTCGCGAGATGCCTACCAGGCGGTGAAAGTACCCGGAGTAACTATTGGCCTGGCCTGGACCAGCGTTGGCGGTGAAATCCTGTTTGTGGAAGGTAGCCTGAGCCCCGGTAAAGGTAAACTGACCCTCACGGGTAACCTGGGCGATGTGATGAAGGAGTCCGCGGTGACGGCCCTGAGTTTTCTCAAAGCCAATGCCGAATCATTGGGCATCGACCATGAGTTGTTCGAGAAAAATGATATCCACCTCCACGTTCCGGAAGGTGCCATTCCTAAGGACGGACCATCGGCCGGTGTGACAATGCTCACCACTTTGATGAGCCTTTTCTCTGGCCGTACGGTGAAACCCTATCTGGCAATGACGGGCGAAATTACCCTCCGGGGTAAAGTATTACCCGTAGGGGGAATCAAGGAGAAGATACTGGCCGCCAAACGCGCCGGAATCAAGGAGATCATCTTGTGTCAGGAAAATCAAAAGCACGTTGATCAAATCAACGAGCGATATTTGAAAGGACTGACTTTTCATTATGTCGATCGGATGGCCGAGGTACTTTCCATTGCGGTAGCGGAGAAGAAGCAGACCAAGAAATAATAAATTGCGGTTTACATCGCTTTATAGATAAGGTGAAGTGGTTGAGGCGACGCCTTGACTACTTTGCTTAGTATATGCTACACTTGAAGCGGGCTGAACGAGCCAAACTTCTTCAAGACCAGCATAGTACCGGTCGATAAACGCTTTACGCTCCTGACTGTCAGCCGACCGTTAGGATAAAAAAAGCGTAGCTTTGAGTGACGAAACAAACCAAATGCGTTTGTTGATCGTCTTATGATAGGAAGAGATGCAAAAGTCTCCTCCCGAGATTTAATTTGCTATGATACGAAAGCTTACTTTTCTCCTCGGTTTTGCCTTATTTGCTTTAACTACCGTTAATGCGCAGTTGGATTCCAATCTGGTGCAGTTCTCAGGTATGGTGCTCGATGGTACCACCCAGGAATTGGTGCCAGTGCCTTATGTGAATATCCTAGTGAAAGAAAAGAGCCGGGGGTCTTATTCTGATTTCAACGGTTTTTTCTCTATCGTAGTCGAGAAGGGCGATGTGATTGTCTTTTCGGCCGTGGGATACCGTACCGTCGAATATACCATCCCTGATTCTTTGTCTGATAATAGGTACTCCTTGGTGCAACTTATGACCCAGGATGCCGTAAACCTACCCGAGACCGTCGTCTTTCCCTGGCCCAGCCGCGACCACTTCAAGCTAGAGTTTCTGGCTATGGATGTCACGCCTGAATTGCAGGAGCGAGCCAGTCGAAACCTGGCCAATGAAACGCTGGAGCGCATGCGTTCCGAAGTAGCATCAGACGGCGTGGAGAATTCTAGCTACTATCTACGACAGCAATCTCGGGAGTATTACTACATCGGGCAACGCCCGCCGATGAACATCTTTAGCCCCGTGGCCTGGAAACAGTTTTTCGATGCCTGGAAGCGAGGTGATTTCAAGCGCGGCAGAGACGATAAGTAAGTTTGCATAATTATCTTATCTTGTGAATGCGGAAGCGATCGTAGTTGTACTAATCGGCAACGAAGCTTTCCAGCAAACACTATGAACAAACGATTTTTCCGAGAAAGCTACTTCAAAAGGATCTTGTACCGACATCGCCCTTGAAACTTCTTACACACAGCTAGCAACTCGAATGAAAGATCTAAAAAACAGGGTGTTTGTGATCACCGGTGCCGGCTCGGGAATTGGTAGAGCATTAGCGCTACGCCTGGCCAGCGAAGGAGCACAAGTAGCCTTGAACGATTGGAACACAGAAACACTAAAAGAAACGGTTGCTCTACTCAAGGAGCAGCATATCGACGTGCTGTCGCGAGCCTTTGATGTGAGCGATCGCCAGGCCTGGGAGCAATTCCTGCAGGCTACTCATCAATACTACGGTAAGATAGACGGCCTCTTTAATAATGCCGGTATAACTACCTTTCCCGAAACCATTCCTGAAACAGACCCCGTAGATTTTGCCCGGGTGTTGGAAACCAATCTTTGGGGTACGATCCATGGTTCACAGGCCGCCTTACCTTACCTGATGGATCAGCCAGAATCCTTATTGGTCAATATCAGTAGTGTGCTGGGCTTGATTGGGTACGCGGGCCAGGGGCCTTACGTAACCGCTAAGTTTGCTGTTCGGGGCTTTACGGAAACCTTACGCCAGGAACTAGCCGGCACCGGTGTGCACGTGGTAGCGGTTCATCCGGGGCCAATCCGCACCAACCTTACCAAAAATATCCGCTATAAGGATCAGGATTTACTGCAGCGTCTGGCGGATGCCTTCGAAAAAGCCGCAGATATGAGTGCGGAGGAAGCCGTAGATATTATCCTCAATGGTATTCGCAAAGGGCGTCATCGAATTGTGTTCGGGGCTAAAGCTCGCCTGATGGATCGGATGGGGCGTCTCCTGCCGAACGCTTACCACAAGTATATGCCGAGGAATTTCCGTCCGGGGCATCTCATTCGCAAAGCACTGGCTAAGCGTGCGGGAAAGCAGGCTGAGTTAATCGAAAAGTAAGTGCGGTTTGGTTTATTCTGATTCGGAGCCTTCCGGCAAAATCCAATCACTAGGCCATAGCATCGACCACTCTTCCTGGGCGAGATCACGCGTTTCATCAACGTAGGGATGATACTTGCCGTCGTTGAGCTTCACTTTTATTCTCGCGTAGATCGCTACTTCGCGACCTTCGGCCTGCGCCTGATCACGTAGGTGGTGGGCGTACTGAAGAATCATGTCGGGATGAGTCCACAGTTTACGCGCTTGTTTGGGCAGTAGTTCGGATTGCGGTCGGACACGTTCTTCTTCTCCTGTTTTTAAATCTTTGACCATAAAATGGCCACGGCCACGCTTGGAGCGCAACATCATGCGCCAGGCGTAACGATGGCCTTCTTCCGTCCATGCCACATCGCCGGGGTAGAGCCAGTGCCGTAAAGGCAGAAAGCTGTGTATTCCGATCAAGGCTATAAAAAAGAGCTGTAGTGGAAGCCGGCTGGCCGCAGACTGCTGCCAAAATGAAACAGTATTGGCGGGGGCTTGCGCCATTCTTTCCTCCCATTTTTCGGCCCACCTCTGAGCGCGGCCCCATCGTTTTTCGAAGAAGCTAATGATCTTCCGGGGCCAGGAGGCACCAAAGTAAAGCGAAGTTAGCGCTACCGACAAGAATGGGAAAATACCAATATTGAACACCAGGTGGTTGATAAAGTGGAAGAGGACCACGAAAGCAAAACCCCAGGCCCGCGTACGTTTATTGAGGAGGAAAAAGACTATGGTGAGGTCTAGTAAAGCACCGCCCCACGACATCGTCCAGGCCACCCATTCCTGCTTGAGGATCGGGCCGATGAGGAAGAGGCCTCCTTTGGCTTTAAGCCAGAGTTTTAGCGGCATGGCGTGCAGGAGCCAATCTGGATTGAGCTTGGCTATTCCGCCAAAAAAATATACAACTCCCATCAAAAACGGAAGGATCACAAAGCTCCAGCGTGGTACGGTGGTGCTGCGAAGATGCGGCTGCCGCCAAACATCTGCCGAGAAAGCACGCCAGGCCGGTAATAGTACCATGATCCAGCTAAGCCAGCAAAACAGATAGCCATGGTTGAGATAATGGCCTTTTTCCAGTAAAAAATAGTAGGAAAAAAAGAGGGCAAAGAGCGGAGCTGTCCAGCGGTAGCGCCAACCGATTGCCACAGCCAGCGCCAGGCCCATACCCATGATGAAATAAAGGCTCATGAATGGTTCGGGCAGGCTGGGTAGCCATTCAAAACCATAGTAGCGAAATTGAAAATTATCGGG
>Ga0031669_1116822_pt1 | contig 7285 bp, 3 predicted proteins | sample DeeseametaMP1240_FD_75010 | JGI IMG/M metagenome (GOLD analysis project Ga0031669, IMG submission 75010) | Metatranscriptome of deep ocean microbial communities from South Indian Ocean - MP1240 (Metagenome Metatranscriptome) | ecosystem: Environmental > Aquatic > Marine > Oceanic ...
GGATAGTTCGGGCCACCGCCCCCTTCCGGGGTCACCCAGTTGATGTTCTGGGCCGGGTCCTTGATGTCACAGGTCTTGCAGTGCAAACAGTTCTGACCGTTGATCTGCAGTTTCTGCTCGCCCTCGGCTTCCACCACTTCGTACACGCCCGCCGGGCAGTAACGCTGCGCGGGCTCTGCGAACTTTGGCATGTTCAGAGTCATCGGAATCGACTCATCCGCCAGTTTCAGGTGACATGGCTGATCTTCTTCGTGGTAGGTGTTGGACAGAAACACCGAAGTCAGCTTGTCGAAGCTCAGTACACCGTCCGGTTTCGGATAAGTGATTTCCTTGCTCTCACTCACCGGCTTCATCTGCTGGTAATCCACCTTGGTATCGCGCAGTGTCACCGGCAGCTTGCCACCAAATAGGTTCTGATCGACAAAGTTGAATGCACCACCCACAAATGGGCCGAACTTGTGCAGGGCCGGGCCGAAGTTGCGGCTGCTGTACAGTTCTTCGTAAACCCAGGAATGCTTGAAACGATCAGCAAAACCCGTCAGATCCTTGCCCGCTTCGTCGCCTTCCGCGACCGCCAGAGCCGCAAAGATCTCTTCCGCCGCCATCATCCCGGTCTTCATCGCGGTGTGCGTACCCTTGATCTTGGAGAAGTTCAGGGTGCCGGCGTTACAACCGCTGATCAGACCGCCGGGGAAATGCATCTTCGGCAGAGCGTTATAGCCGCCCTTGGTGATCGCACGAGCGCCGTAGGAGACACGTTTGCCGTCTTTCAGGTGTTTGGCCAGTACCGGATGATGCTTCAGTTGCTGGAACTCGTCGTACGGACTCAGATGCGGGTTCTGATAGTTCAGATCCACAATCAGACCAACCACCACCTGATTGTTTTCAGCGTGATACAGGAAGAAACCACCGCCCGTGTGTTCCTTGCCCGGCAGGTTCAGCGGCCAACCGGCACCGTGTACCACCAGACCAGGCTGATGCTGTTCCGCCGGAATGTCCCACAGTTCCTTGATGCCAATCGCGTAGTGCTGGGGATCGGAGTCTTTATCCAGCTCAAACTTCTGGTACAGCTGCTTGCCCAGATGGCCACGACAGCCTTCCGCGAAGATGGTGTACTTGGCCATCAGGTTCATGCCCGGCGTGTACATGCCGTCTTTCGGCTGGCCATTCATATCAACGCCCATGTCACCGGTCGCCACGCCGATCACGGCGCCGTTTTCGTCCTGCAGAACCTCACTGGCCGGGAAGCCTGGATAAATCTCTACGCCCAGTGCTTCGGCCTGTTCGGCCAGCCAGCGGCAGAGATTACCGACGCTGACAATGTAATTGTCCAGACCATGACCGGTATTGTGCATGGTCTTGGGGATCGCCATATCCGGCAACAGGGTTGCTTTCTCAGCGTCCTTTAACAAGTACAACTCGTCTTTCACCACCGGGGTATTGAGCGGCGCACCGCGCTCTTTCCAGTCCGGGAACAACTCGTCCAGCGCACGACTTTCAATCACCGCTCCGGACAGAATGTGAGCACCAACTTCTGAGCCTTTTTCGACCACACAAATGGTCAATTCCTGCTCATTTTCCTGTGCCAGCTGAGCCAGACGACAAGCCGCGGACAAGCCAGATGGCCCGGCACCGACGATAACGACGTCAAACGCCATGGATTCACGTTCTGTCATGATTACCTCATCACGTGTTGCCCCGGGCTGCTCTCACTCCAGCGACCCGAAGTTTGTACTTATTAGAATGAAAAAACCCCGCGCCGGGCAAAGCCCGACAGGCAGTCTACGCGGGGAAAAACCAGGACCGCCAGTCCCGGCAGGTGATCCGGACAGGGTAAGAACCGGCCACCAAAACGAATCGGCAACTGCGGCAGGAAACCACCGCAGCGCCTGGAGCTTGATCAGAACTGGTCGTTATCAAGCGCCATCACACTGTCGCTTCCGGCTTCAACCGCAGTCGCGTGAGCCTGGGAGCGTGGCAGCATGTGTTCACAGAAGAAGCGAGCCGTTGCCAGCTTGCCATTCAGGAAAGATGGATCACCTTCACCAGCATCCAGCTTGGCCTTGGCTGCCAGTGCAGAACGCACCATCAACCAGCCACCGGTCAGGTAACCGAACTGCATCAGGAAGTTAACGCAAGCAGCACCGGCGAGATTTCTGTCTTCTGCCGCACCGGCCAGAACGGCGTCACGCGTGCTGTTGCCCAGAGCCAACGCAAGATCGAACTGCTTCAGAGCCAGCTCAGACAGTACACCGGCTGCTTTTGCAGCGGCTGCGGTCTCAGCCATTTCAGCCAGCAGGCCAGCCAGCACTTCGCCCTTGTTCACCAACATTTTACGGCCAATGAAATCCAGTGCCTGAATACCGGTGGTGCCTTCGTAGATTGGCAGGATGCGCGCATCACGATAGTGCTGGGCCGCACCGGTTTCTTCGATAAAGCCCATGCCGCCGTGAACCTGAACCCCCAGCGAGGTCAGCTCAACGGACATTTCAGTACACCAGCCTTTGACAATCGGGGTCAGCAGTTCAGCACGAGCCATGTTGGTCGCAGCTTCGTCACCACCCGCATGAGCCAGATCCAGCGCAGCAGAACCGACCAGAGCCACAGCACGCATGGCCTCCGTGGTGCTCTTCATCGCCATCAGCATGCGGCGCACGTCCGGGTGCTCGATGATCGCCAGACGGCTGCCATCCCGCAGAGTGCCCTGGATACGATCCTTGGAGTACTGAACGGCCAGTTGGTAGGCACGCTCGGAAATGGATACACCTTGCAGACCAACGCCCTGACGCGCGTCGTTCATCATGGTGAACATGTAAGACAGGCCTTTGTGAGGCTCGCCGACCAGGTAGCCTTCAGCGTTGTCGAACTCCATTACACAGGTCGGGCTGCCGTGAATACCCAACTTGTGCTCAAGAGACAGCGCCTTGACACTGTTCTGGTTGGTCGTGGCTTCGCCCTGCTCATCCAGCAGGAACTTTGGCACGATAAACAGGGAAATACCTTTCACACCCGCTGGTGCATCTGGCAGACGCGCCAGTACCAGATGAACGATGTTGTCGGTCATCTGATGGTCACCCCAGGTGATGAAGATCTTGGTACCGCTGATGCGGTAGGCGTCGCCGTCCGGAATCGCCTTGGACTTGATCGCCGCCAGATCAGAACCGGCATCCGGCTCGGTCAGGTTCATGGTGCCAGTCCACTCACCCGAGATCATTTTGGGCAGGTAAGCATTTTTCAGCTCATCGCTGCCGTGGAAGGTCAAAGCTTCGATCGCACCTTGACCCAGCAGAGGGCACAGGGCGAAACCCATGTTGGCGGAGTGCCAGATTTCGTTAACGGCCGTGCTCAGTACTTTTGGCAGGCCCTGACCGCCAAACTCTTCGGCGGCACTCAGCGACAACCAGCCGCCTTCAGCCAGCTGGTGGTAGGCTTCCTTGAAGCCCGGAGTTTGCTGAACACCTTGTTCATTCAGTGTGGCGCCCTTTTGATCACCTTCCCAGTTCAGCGGAGCCAGAACACCAGAACCCAGCTTGCCCGCTTCTTCAACAACGGTGTTCGCCAGTTCCATGTTCACGCCTTCAAGGCTCATGGACTCGCACAAGGCATCGAAGTTAACCAGGTTTTCCAGAACAAACTCAGTATCTTTATAGGGATGCGTGTATTCGCTCATGATCAATCTCTCTTGGTGGTATTCGGTTAACTAAACTCAGAAAAAACGTTTGCCGTTTTCGGCCATTTCACGGACGCCATCAGTCACCTGATACAGCGGTCCCTGGTCTGCGTGGGCTTCAACCTGCGCCGCGAACGTTGCCGCGCCTACGGTATCGATGTGACGCAGAGCGCCACCGCGGAAACGCGGGAAGCCCAGACCCAGAATCAGGCCCATGTCCGCTTCGGCAGCGGTATCGACAATGCCTTCTTCCAGACAGCGAGCGGTTTCCAGACACATTGGAATCATCATGCGTTCGATGATTTCAGCGTCGGTCACTTCCACGTTGCGGCTCACGCGCTGTTCCAGAATCGCGGAGACTTTCTCGGAGCGACGCTTGAAGCGCTTGCCGTTCTCGTCCTTGCCGTATTCATAGAAACCAACCCCGTTCTTCTGACCCAGCGCGCCTTGCTCCAGCAGGGTTTCAATCACAGGGCGGTCGGTGTGGCCCATACGCTCAGGGAAGCCTTCTTCCAGTACGCGGTCAGCGTGAACCATGGTGTCGAGACCGATCACGTCAGCCAGATAAGCCGGGCCCATCGGCCAGCCGAATTGCTCCATCACCGCGTCGATGCGCTCAAAATCCACACCGTCCATCAACAAGCGGTTGAAGCCGTTGAAGTATGGGAACAGCACGCGATTCACCAGGAATCCAGGACAGTCGCGCACAACAATCGGGGTTTTGCCCAGCGTGGCCGCGTAGGCCACTGTGGTGCCAATGGTTTCATCGCTGGTCTTCTCACCGCGGATGATTTCCACCAGCTGCATGGCGTGAACCGGGTTGAAGAAGTGCATGCCACAGAACTGCTCTGGACGCGCCAGACTTTCTGCCAGCAGGTCGATAGAAATCGTCGAGGTGTTGGACGCCACGATGCTGGACGAAGGAACCTTCTGCTCAACTTCAGACAGCACAGCACGTTTTACATCAACACGCTCAACCACCGCTTCAACCACGTAATCAACACTGTCGAAACCTTCGTAGGTCAGCTCAGGCTGAATACCCGCCAGGATTTTCTCCTTGCCTTCTTCGGTCATGCGGCCCTTGCTGATGGAGCGATCCAGAATGCTGCCCGCCGTGCTCATGCCCAGATCCAGCGCTTCCTGGGTAATGTCTTTCATGCGAATGCCAACACCGCTCAGGGACGACTGGTAGGCAATGCCGCCACCCATGATGCCAGCCCCCAACACGGCGGCTTGCTTGACCTCGGCCCCCTGCTTGGCCCAGCCACGGGTTTTCTTCTTCACGACCTGATCGCTCAGGAACAGACCCACCAGATTTCTGGCCTCAAAACCGATGGCCAGTTCGCTGAAGCAACGGGCTTCAATCGCAATGGCCTCAGCGAATGGCTTGTCCATCGCTTCGGTGACACTGTTCAGAATCGATGGTGCTGCCGGGTAACGAGGGTCCAGACGCTTGCCAAACTGGGCACGCGCAGCGGCCATCGCAGCCGCCGTTTCTTCACCGGATGCCATCGCAGCCTGCTTGGCAGCGCGACGAGCCATGTAATCGCGTTCGCCATCAATGGCTTGCTGCAATACAGCGCGGGCTTCTTCCATCAGATTCTCAGGCTCCGCAACCGCATCTACAGCGCCTTGTTCCAGCGCCACAGCGGCTTTGACCGGCTTGCCGGTCAGCATCCAGCTCAGACCGGCTTCAGCACCAATCAGACGCGCCAGGCGCACCGTGCCACCCCAGCCTGGACAAATACCCAGGTTCACTTCAGGCAGACCCAGTTTCGCCTTGCTGTCAGTCACACGCAGGTCGGTTGACAGCGCCAGCTCCATACCGCCACCCAGCGCCATGCTGTTCACAGCAGCAACCGTTGGGTAAGGCAGGTTTTCGATGGTATCCAGCAGCGTGTGCACGCGACCGGCCCATTCGACGATGGCGTCAGCGTCCAGATCAAACAGGGCCGTAAATTCAGTAATGTCCGCACCCAGTACGAACGCAGGTTTGGCGCTGCTCAGCAACAAGCCTTTCACACCGTCAGCAGCCGTCAGGGCCGCCAGAGCCTGACCCAGTTCATCCTGCAAGTGGGTGTTCATAACGTTGACAGACGCTTCAGCAGCGTCCAGAACCAATTCAGCAATACCGTTTTCAGCAAGCGTCAGCGTGACGGATTTTCCTGCGTACATATGGACTTTCCTTCCAATTCTTTGTGTAGGGCTGATGAAGCGCTAGCATCCACCAGCCTTGGGTTTGGGCGGTTGCGTCAGGTCAAATACGGGCCTTAAAAACCCACTGACCTGACGACAATGTGAACAAGGTTGATCAGGCGCGCTCGAACAACGCGGCAACACCCTGACCACCACCGATGCACAGGCTGACCATGGCGTAACGACCGCCAACACGAGCCAGTTCATACAGCGCTTTCACGGTGATCACAGCGCCAGTTGCACCGATTGGGTGACCCAATGCGATGCCACTGCCGTTCGGGTTCAGGCGCTCGGCAGGCAGCTCCAGCTGACGGGCCACAGCCAGAGCCTGAGCAGCAAAGGCTTCGTTCACTTCGTACACATCAATGTCGTTCACACCCAGACCCTGACGCTCCAGAATCTGCTGGATAACCGGCACCGGGCCAATACCCATGATCTTTGGATCCACACCGTGTACGGCGTAATCCACCAGACGACCCAACACTGGCAGGCCCTTGGCTTCAGCCGCCGAGCGCTCCATCATCACCAGCGCCGCAGCACCGTCGTTCAGGCCAGACGCGTTACCGGCAGTTACCGTGCCGTCTTTCTTGAAGACAGGACGCAGTTTGGTCATGTCTTCAACCTTGCAATCGAAGCGCACGTGTTCGTCTTGCTTGAATTCCACCGTGCCCTTGCGAGACTTCAGTTCAATCGGAAGGATCTGGCCTTCGAAACGACCGCTTTCAATCGCTTCCTGGGCGCGCTGATGGCCTTCGGCAGCATAAGCATCCTGATCTTCACGGGAAACGCCGTACTTCTCAGCCACGTTTTCAGCCGTCACACCCATGTGGATGTGGTTGAACGGACAAGTCAGGGCAGAAACCATCGGGTCGATCATGGCACCATCGCCCATGCGCTGGCCGAAGCGGGCCGTTGGCAAATGGTAAGGCGCACGGCTCATGCTTTCAGCACCACCGGCAACCACGGTGTCACACAGACCCAGCTGAATCTGCTGGGCAGCCGTAATCACAGCCTGCAGACCACTGCCGCACAAACGGTTCAGGGTCAGAGCGGGCGTCTTTTCAGCGATACCACCGTTCAGGGCCGCAACACGCGCCAGATACATATCCTGTGGTTCAGAGTGAATCACGTTACCAAACACAACCTGGCCGACCTCTTCACCGGTCAGCTGAGCACGGCTCAAAGCTTCTGCGGTGACTTTTGCAGCCATATCCGTTACAGCAACGTCCTTCAGACTGCCGCCGTATGTACCAACAGCAGTACGTACACCGCTGACAACTACCACTTCTTTCATGTCGAACCTCCGTTTATTCATTGTTATGCATCGCCATACTGACGCGTCATTTCAGGTGGTGCGAGCCTCCATTTCAGCCAAACTGCAAGACTTTTCGGAGTAGCCACCGCGACGCTGGCAACAAG
>Ga0031669_1114638_pt1 | contig 7265 bp, 16 predicted proteins | sample DeeseametaMP1240_FD_75010 | JGI IMG/M metagenome (GOLD analysis project Ga0031669, IMG submission 75010) | Metatranscriptome of deep ocean microbial communities from South Indian Ocean - MP1240 (Metagenome Metatranscriptome) | ecosystem: Environmental > Aquatic > Marine > Oceanic ...
AAAACAAAAAATTTTAAATTGTTATTGACTAATATAGAGAAAGATTATTATAAAAATAAAAAGTCTATTCTCATTATGGATAATGTTTTTGAAAAAAATATTATTTTATCATCAAGGAATTTAAAAAATGTTTATATTAAGCATACAAATTTTATAAACGCTTTAGATGTTATAAAATATAAAGTAATTATTATTACTAAAAGCAGTCTAGATTTAATGTTAAAAAAAATAAATATTTAAAATAAAAAAGGAAAATATTCAAAATGATAATAGAATCTAACATAATTTTAGGTTATCATCTTACAGAAAAATCTAATTATCTTGCAGGACAAGGAAAATATGTATTTTTAGTATCTCCTGATGCTAATAAAAGATCAGTATATATTGCAGTAAAAAAATATTTTAAGATTGAAATAGAAAAAGTAAACCTAATTAATAGAAAAAGAAAATGGATGCCTCATAAAAAAAATAAAGGCAGAGGGGGTTTCACTAAAAATAAAAAATATGCTATTGTAACATTAAAAACTGGAAGTCAAATGAAATTGATTCAATAAAAATATGAAAACTAATAAAAAAGCATATAAGCATAATACACCATCAACTAGATTTTATAAACCTAGTAAAAAAGAAGAAGAATTATCTAATAAAAATAATCCTGAAAGTAGTTTAACAAGTTTTAAGCATCGTAAAAAAGGAAGAAATAATTATGGTAGAATTACTTCAAGAAGACGTGGAGGAGGTCATAAGAGAAAATATCGTGAAATAGATTTTAATAGAAAAAAACAAGATATTGAAGGAAAAGTTCAAGTTATTGAATATGATCCAAATAGAAGCGCAAATATAGCATTAATTGCTTACAAAGATGGCGCAAAAAAATATATAATAGCTTATAAAGACCTAAAAGTAGGTGATACTATAGTTTCAACTGATAAAAAAGTAGATTATTTAAACTTAAAAAATGGTAATAATTTTCCACTTAGTTTGATTCCACAAGCTACTTTAATTCATAACGTAGAACTTATTCCTGGTAAAGGTGCTCAATTAGTAAGAAGCGCAGGTACTAAAGCACAATTAGTCAAAATTGAAGGAGAAATGGCTACTATAAAATTACCTAGTGGTGAAATAAGACTAGTTAATAAGCAATGTAGAGCTTCAATTGGTCAAGTAGGGAATGTATATCATAATCAAAGAAAATTAGGTAAAGCAGGTAGAAATAGATGGTTAGGTAAAAGACCTAGAGTTAGAGGAGTTGCTATGAATCCAGTAGATCACCCTATGGGTGGAGGTGAAGGTAAAAGTTCAGGAGGAGGTCATCCTGTTTCTCCTTGGGGTCAAAAATCTAAAGGATTTAAAACTCGTAAAAGATCAAATACTTCCAATAAATATATTATATCAAGAAGAAACAATAAAAAAACAAATTAAAATTTAATTATGTCAAGATCATTAAAAAAAGGTTATTTTGTTGATCCAAATTTAAGGGACAAAATTCAAAATCATAAAGATAAAGATTTAAAAACTCCTATCAAAACTTATTCAAGAAGTTCAACTATTACTCCTGATTTTGTAGGATTACGTTTTAGTATACATAATGGTAAAAAATTTATTGAAGTATACATAACTGAAAACATGGTAGGTCATAAATTAGGAGAATTTTCACAAACTAGATTTTTTAAAGGACATAGTTCACAAAATAAAAAATAAATATTATGCAAGAATTTAAATCATTTATAAAATATATTAGAATATCTCCTAAAAAATTAGTAGATATTTCAAAAGTTGTAAAAGGTAAAAATGCACAAGATTCTATTGAATTATTAAAGTTTATTCCAAAAAAATCAGCTAGGTTTTTAAGTCAATCAATTAAAAGTGCACTTTTTAATGCAAAATGTAAATTGAATGATATTTCAAATCTAAAAATAGATAGAATACTTATTGGTAATGGTCCAAAATTTAAAAGATTTAGACCTGTATCTAGAGGAACTGCTCATCCTTTTTGTAAAAAAACTAGTCATATAAAAATTTTTTTAAAATAAAACTATTAAATTTAATTAATTATGGGTCAAAAAACACATCCTAAAGCTTTTAGGTTATCATTAACAAAAGATTGGAACTCAAGATGGTTTGCAAAGAAAAAAAGTGATTTTTCCAATTTTATCAAAGAAGACTATGAAATAAGAAGAAAAATTACAGAAAAATTAAAATATTCTGCATTAAAAAAAGTTTTTATAGAAAGAGCTGGAAATAGAATTAGAATTAAAATATATACAGGACGTCCTGGAATGGTAATAGGAAGAAAAGGAAAAGAACTAGATAAAATTAAAGAAGAAATCAAAAAAATAACTAATTATGAAATAATATTAGATGTTCAAGAAGTAAAGCAACAAGAAATTGTTGCTGAAATCGTTGCTCAAAATGTTGCATTACAATTAGAAAAAAGAATTTCTTTTAGACGTGCTATGAAAAAAGCTGTAATTTTAGCTATGAACATGGGTATAAAAGGTATAAAAATACGTTGCTCTGGAAGATTAGGAGGAGCAGATATAGCTAGAAAAAAAGATATAGTTGAAGGAAGTGCTCCTTTACAAACTTTAAGATCTAATATAGAATATGGAACAGCAAGTGCAATGACAATGTACGGTGTTGTTGGTGTAAAATGTTGGATTTGTAAAGATTAATAGAAAAAATAAAGTTTATTATGGCAAAAACACAACCATCTCGATCAAAATACAGAAAAGTTCAAAAAGGAAGAATTAAAGGATACGCTAAAGGAAATACTTATTTATCTTTTGGTGAATATGGGTTACAAGCATTAGAAAGAGGACAAGTAAGCGCTAGACAATTAGAAGCAGTAAGAATAGCTATAACTAGATTTATAAAAAGAAAAGGAACAGTTTGGATGAGAGTATTTCCTCATAAACCTATTACTAAAAAACCAGCAGAAACTAGGATGGGTAAAGGAAAGGGAAATGTTGAGTATTTTACTTCTATAATTAAACCAGGTGTGATTTTATTTGAATTAGATGGAGTCGAAGTAAATATAGCTAGAGAAGCTATGAGTTTAGCTGATAGAAAATTAGGAATTAAATGTAGGTTTATTCTAAGATAATTAAATATAATATGAAAAAAAACGTAATTAATAAAAGTAACTTATCTAAAGATGATTTAATTAAGGAATTAAATTCATCAAGAAAAGAATTGTTAACTTTAAGGTTAAAAAACTCTATTCAAAAAAAAGTAATAAAAAATGATTTATTGTTAGTTAAAAAAAGAATAGCACAAATAATGACCCTATATAACAAAAAATAAATTTAAAAATGACTATAAAAACAAAAATTAATCGTAATAAAAGAAAAACAATAAAAGGAGTTATTGTTAAAATTTCAGGAAATAAAACTGTCAAAGTCGAATATTCTTATAAAATTTCTCATCCAGAATATAAAAAAACAATTAAGCGAAAAACTATTTTACATGTACATGATGAAAATAATATTTCTAAGATAGGTAATGAGGTTGAAGTTATGGCTACAAGGCCTTTAAGTAAAACTAAACATTTTCGATTAATAAAAGTATTGACAAATATTTAATATAATAAGTAATTTAGACAATATATTATGTTACAAAAAGAATCTATTTTAGAAATAGCAGATAATACTGGAGCTAAAAAGGCTCTTATGATAGGTAAACTTGGAGATCGAAAGCGTACAGCAAGTATAGGAGATATTATCACAGTTTCTATTAAGGAAAGCACTTCAACTTCAAGTATTAAAAAAGGAGAAGTAGTTAAAGCAGTTATTGTTAGAACAAAATATCCTATAAGAAGAATTGATGGTTCATATATAAGATTTGATCAAAATTCATGTGTTATTATAGACCCAGAAACTAAAAATCCAAAAGGATCTAGAATTTTTGGTCCTGTCGCAAGAGAATTAAGACAAAAAAAATTTATTAAGATTATTTCTTTAGCATCGGAGGTTTTATAAATGAAAAATTGTATTAAATTAAAAATAAAAACAGGAGATAAGGTAAAAATTATTTACGGAAAATATAAGGGGACAGAAGGAACTATAAAAAGTATATGTAAGAAAAAAATGAGAGTAGTTGTTACTGGAGTAGATTTAATTAAACAAAGTAGAAAAAATAAAGATGGAAAAACAGTAGTAATGGAAAAAGAAAGACCTATTCATTATTCTAATGTTTCATTAATAAAATAATTTTTATATATGTACAATAATAAACAATTGAATAAATCTTTAATAGAAAGCATAAATAAAGAATTAATAAAGGTATATAAGTATAAAAATATACATCAATTACCTAGGTTACAAAAAATAGTGATTAATTCAGGCATAAGTTCTAAAGAAGGAAAAGAAGCAATAAAAGAAATAAGTAAGCAAATAACTAATATTGCTTGTCAGCAAGGTGTTTTTACTTTAGCTAAAAAAAGTATATCTAATTTTAGTTTAAGAAAAGGTATGGTAAATGGCTTTAAAGTAACTTTAAGAAAAAGTAATATGTGGAATTTTTTTTATAAATTAATAAATATTTCTTTGCCAAATGTAAGAGATTTTAGAGGTATATCAAGTAAAATGGATGGGCATGGAAATTATACAATGGGTATTAAAGATAATTCAATTTTTAATGAATCTTTAGCATTTAGTGACATTTTAAATAAAAAAACTATTGGAATGAATATTACAATAGTGACTAGTACTAATAAAGATAATGAAGCTTTTAAGTTATTAGAGTTGCTAGGAATGCCATTTAAGAATACTATAAATAAAAAAAATTAAAATTTTATATATAAAATATGTCAAAAAAATCTTCTATAGTAAAAAATGAAAAAAGAAAACTTTTAATTAAAAAATTTTATAAAGAAAGATTAGAGCTTAAATCAACAGTTTCCAATCCAAAAACTTCTCAAAAAGATTTTTTAATTGCACAAAAAAAATTAGCAAAACTACCAAAAAATAGTAGTCCAGTTCGTTACAGAAATAGATGTTCTATTACTGGTAGACCTAGATCTTATAATAGGTCTTTTGGTTTATCAAGAATCACTTTTAGAGAATTAGCTTTAAAAGGAGATATCCCTGGTGTAACTAAATCTTCTTGGTAATTTAAATTTTTATAATTATGGATAAAATTGGAAATTTTTTAACAATTATTCGAAATGCTAGTTTTGCAAAAAAAGAATTTTGCATTATTAATAATTCAAAAGCGACTGAAAGTATAGTTAAAATTCTTTATGATAAAGGATTTATTAGTTCTTATAGTGTAATTATTGTAGAGAATAATACACATACACTTTTAAAAATATTTTTAAAATATAATAAAGGAAAAGCTCCTTTTTCTAATATACAAAGAAAAAGTAAACCAGGATGTAGGTTATATTATAAATATAATAAAATACCTAGAAAAATAAGAGGTTTTGGAATATCAATCATTACAACTTCAAAAGGTATTTTAGATCATAAAGAAGCTTTTAAAAATAAACTCGGAGGAGAATTAATTTGTCAAATATGGTAAAAAGAAAAAATAAAATAGAATTAATAAATATTCCAACAGAAGTAAAAGTAAGTTTGAATAAATCTAATATTGAAATAAGTGGTTCTAAGGGAAAATTAAATAAAAGTTTTGATCATGTTTTAATTACTATTCAAGATGAATCTTTAAAAATAGAACAAATAAATAATAGTACTCTTTCTTATGCTATGGTTGGTACAACTAAGTCTATTATAAATAGTATGTTTATAGGTGTTATTAAAGGTTTTACTAAAGAATTAAAAGTTAACGGAGTAGGATTTAAAGTAGAGTTAAGTAATCATAAGTTAAATATGCATTTAGGTTTTTCTCATAATATTATATATTCTATTCCAAGTAATATTGAGATTAAAATAAAAGATAATAATCAAATATTTATTTTTGGTTGTGATAAACAATTAGTTGGACAAGTTGCAGCAAGTATAAAATCTTATTGTCCTATTGAACCTTATAAAGGTAAAGGAATCTCTATTGTAGGAGAATATATACATAGAAAAGAAGGTAAAAAAACTTCTTAATTTAATTAAATTATAATAAAATGGATCTAAGTAAAAAAAAATTAATACAAAAAAAAAGAAAATTTAGAGTAAGAAAAAACATTAATGGAACTGAAAAAAAACCAAGATTAAGTTTAAAATTTACAAATAAGCATATATATGCTCAATGTATAGATGATGAAAAAGGAAAAACTTTAAGTTTTATAACTAGTAATTGTAATATTTTTAAAAAAGATAATATTAAAAATAACATCGAAGGATGTAAGGTAATTGCAACGTTTTTTAGTAAAAAATTAGAATCTTTATCTATTAATAAGTCAGTATTAGATAGAGGATATAAAAAGTTTCATGGTAAAGTAAAAGCATTTTACGAAGTTTTAAAAAAAGAAGGTTTTGTTTTTTAGATATAAAATATATAAATAGTGAGAAATAATATACATAGAATTAAAAAAAATAATTTAGAAGATAATAAATTAAATTTTGTAGAAAAAGTAATTTTTATTAATCGTGTTTCAAAAGTTGTTAAAGGAGGTAGAAGGTTTAGTTTTACTGCTTTAGTTGCTTATGGAGATCAAAAAGGTAGTATTGGAGTCGGTTATGGTAAAGCTAATGAAGTTCCAGATGCAATAAAAAAGGCTACTTATGAAGCTAAAAAAAGTATTATAAAAATAAATTTAAAAGATGATACTATTCCACATGAAATTTTAGGAAAATCAGATGGAGGATTTATATTATTAAAACCAGCATTATCAGGAACAGGTGTTATTGCTGGAGGTGGAGCAAGAGCTATATTAATAGTTGCAGGTATAAAAAATATATTAACTAAGTCATTAGGATCTAATAATGTTTTATCTTTGGTTAAAGCAACTATGAATGGATTAAAAAATCTTGTATGCAAAGAAGAAATAAAAGAAATTAGAAAGTAAATTATTATTATATGTTTAATTTAAATAAAATACCTAAATCTATAAATTTTAAAAAGAAAAAAAGATTAGGGAGAGGACATGGTTCTGGTACAGGTAAAACATCTGGAAAAGGACATAAAGGTTTTAACGCAAGATCAGGTAAAGGTAAAAGTCCTTTATTTGAAGGAGGACAAACTCCTTTAGCTAGAAGATTACCAATAAAAGGTTTTAATAATTTTAGATTTAAAACAAGTTATGAAATCTTTAATATAAATTCTTTAATAAAGTTAAATGAAGATATTATTGATCAAAATGTACTTAAAAA
>Ga0031669_1013898_pt1 | contig 7125 bp, 7 predicted proteins | sample DeeseametaMP1240_FD_75010 | JGI IMG/M metagenome (GOLD analysis project Ga0031669, IMG submission 75010) | Metatranscriptome of deep ocean microbial communities from South Indian Ocean - MP1240 (Metagenome Metatranscriptome) | ecosystem: Environmental > Aquatic > Marine > Oceanic ...
AAATTAAAATCCGAAACCTTATGTTACGCTATGCCCTCATTTTCTTTATTATTGCTGTAATTGCTGGTGTTCTTGGCTTTGGCGGTATCGCCGGTGCCTCTGCTGGTATTGCTAAAATCTTATTCTGGGTATTCCTGGTAGTACTTGTAATCTCACTACTTACCGGAGCCATCAAGAAAGTATAGAAAGATCTAAGACTGATCATATAACTGAAATACAAATGGTGTTGCCTGTACAGGTAACGCCATTTTTAAATATAAGACATGAACGAACTACTGAACGATACCCTCGAAACAATCAAGAATTATTACGACGATCTGGTCGGTGTGCTCCCCAAAGTGGGGCTGGCCATTATTGTTTTTATCCTTATGCTCTCGATAGCGGCCTGGATTAGATCTTTTAGTCGCCAGACGATGAGTAAACGAATGCAAGATCCGCTCCTTTCCAACTTTTTGGCCCGGGTTATTTATTTCGCACTCGTGGTATTGGGTATTGTGATTGTCTTACAAATTATAGGTCTTGGTGGAGCGGCGGCTAGCCTTTTGGCCGGTGCGGGTATTGGTGCCTTCGTTATTGGTTTTGCCTTTAAAGATATTGGTGAGAACTTTCTGGCCGGTATCATGATGGCCTTCAAAAGACCTTTTAATATCGGAGATGTAATCGAAACTGGCGATGTAACTGGTAAGGTAGTTGGTTTGTCATTGAGAGATACGCAGATCAAGACTTTTGCGGGTAAGGACGTATTTATCCCTAATGGTACTATCATGAATAACCCGATCATCAACCGCACGATCGATGGCTACCTGCGCTACGATTTTACGGTAGGCCTCGACTATGAAGATAACCTGAAGGAAGGAGTAGCCATCATTAAAAAGACCGTACAGGAAACACCAGGAGTGTTGGATATCCCCGGCAAGCAAGTAAACGTACTGCTGGAAGAGCTGGCCGTAAGTACAGTAAATGTAACCGCCTACCTGTGGATCGATATGGATGACCCGAAAACGGTAGGTGTAAATGTTTTGTCGGAAGCTATGGAGCGTACCGTAGTAGCGCTGGCTAAAGCGGGTTATTACCTACCTGCCGACATTGTGGAAATTAAAAACTACCAGGAAAATATTATAGCAACTGAGGCGCGTGAGCGAGCGGTTGCAGAGGCTTAAAGGGATAAAATCCTTTCTACATCTCGGGCGTTCAGCATTCGTTGCTGAGCGTCTTTTTTTACTTCTTCTATCTCGTTTTCCAGGGTGTCTCGTTCACTTTGCGGTAGCCCTTCTATCTTTTGTAGCTGGCGCAAGGTGTGAATAAGTTTTTGAGCCACCATCACATCGCCGGTGCAGTAGGTACGCAGTGGTGCGTAGAGTCGGAATAAAAGCTCAGAAAAAGGTACAGGCTTCAGCCAGATTCGGGGTGAGTTATCCTCTCCAACGAGGCAGTAATTTAAATGCTGCTTTAAGAAAGATTGGAGCAAGCTGGTGAGAAAGTCAATGGCACTCAGCGCTGTAGCTGGGTCATTGATGCCGGGGCTCATGGCTTTCACGGCAATTTCTTTCAACTGGTGAAGGCCCCGCATATAGTCGCTCTGAATGTCTTCTCCGGCGGCTATGCGAAAAAAGGACAGCAGCTCTTCTTTATCCTCATCGCTGGTCTCGGAAGTAGCGTTGATCTTAATCAAAGCCTCCTCACTGAGTATAAAGGCACCCTGATGGGCAAGTACCGACAGGCAGATATCCTGTTCCTGACAGTATTCCAATAAGCCTATCGCATCGATCCCAATGAGGTAGCCGCTAGCCCTGCTTTCGATTACCTGCCAATCCTCCTGTTCCTCCGGCAAGCTGGCATCGCCGCTATTCAATACCGCAAGCTGATTTGCCTGTTCCATACTCGCCAGGGTGTTGCGGTGGAGGTTGTCGAGGATGCTATCAATGCGTACCGACTGGGAGATCGCGTGGATGAAAACGATAAACAGCACCAAACCGGCAACGCCAAAAAGAATAGCCAGCAAGATGGCGATCATTGGTACGGCCCGATCACTATCGGAGGGTGCGATGCGGGCGAGTACACTCAAATTGTAGAGGATGGCCCCGAGGTAAAACCCAAGGATGAATTGATGCTGTCGGTTGGAGATTAGCCCCGGCAACAAGCGCGGTGAAAACTGAGAGGTGGCCTGATTAAGTACCACCATTACCATCGAAAAACTAAAGACCATTAAGGAGATGAGGCCTCCGGTGATGGTACTAAGAATGCTGCGGGCGGTATCGGCGGAAGAGAGGGCCAAAAAGGAGAGTTGCCCTTCAATAGCCTCGATAAAGGAGGTGTAGCGTAGGCTAATAATCAGTGCGATGAGCACGAAAAAACCCATTGTAATAGCCGAGGGCAAAAACCAAATCTGCTGGGGCAGTTCATGCAACCAGCGACGAATTTTAGATAACAGGGCTCTCATGCTGATTTATTCGTGAGTACTGCTGTGCTGAAAGGCCCTGGTGTAGGCCTCCCGGAAAAGCAAAAATACACTTTTAGCGGTATTGGCCGCTGCCTGCTGCCTGGCGGGCGTGTAGAGGTACTCGTCGAGCTGCTCTTGAAAGCTTTGCCACTTGCTACGATCAGATTGACTACAGGCCTCGTAAAAATGGAGCGCTCCCAGTGCTTCTACCGAAGCATTTTTCTGCAAAGCCCGATAGATGTGCACGCCACCCAGTAGCGAACCAAAAAGCACATAGCAGGCCCCTAGAGCGGCCTGGTCTGAATTGATGAGCAGTGATGTTGGGGTTTGGTTTTTGGGAGGGGAGAGCGACAGCATTTGCAAATCTTTCTCCAGGTGATCAACCATGGGGGCAAGATGCTGGATCCACGCAGTAGTACCGGTAGTGGCCTGGTACTGTTTGAGTACTGCGTGGACCCCGCTCCATACCTTATAGTTAGCGGCCATCATTGCAGTATAATCTGCTGTGGTGATGGTGCCGCTCATGATCAGGTGGCTTTGTGCCGATTTTTCTGTAGCACGGTGAGCGTCGCGAGTGTTTTCGCGTAGAAAGATTGATGCTTGCATCAACTTACAATTCAAGCAACTCGGCTACAATACTTTGCAGATTGGCCTTTTCAGGAAAATCAGCGCTTTGTTCCAGGAGCGCCGACAGTTTCTGCAGTTTGATTGCTTTCTGGCGTTCTTTTTCAGCACGATCTTCTCGTTGTTGTTGCTCCTTTTCGATGCGATCAAGGGCCTTTGAGAAACGCGTGCCAAACTGTTTCATGTCTCTTTTCAGGATGTAGCCATTGGCACCGTGCAGGATCGTTTGAGCTACTTCCTCCTCATCGTTTAAGCTGCCGGTGCAGAAGATGAAGGGGAGTTCAGGATATTGGCTGCGTACCAGCAATAGCGCCTCTAATCCATTATAGGTGGGGAGGCGATAGTCGGCAATGACCATGTCATAGCTGCTCCAGGTGAGGCGTTCTTTGAACTCTTCCTCAGAAGAAGCAACGGTAAACATGCTGCCCGGTGCTAGTTTCAGGACAGCTCTTTTGAGTAGTTCGACATCAGTTTTGAGGTCTTCAAGCAGTAGGATATTGAGTGCTTTCCGTTCCATGATACCTGTCTTTAAATAAGGATTGTTTAAAAAGCGTTCGTAGAGCTTCCTTCAAATCTCGATAGCTGCTGGGTTTGGTTAAAAAATGCTTTGCCCCGTTGGCCATAGCCCGTTTGATATCACGGTCTTGGTTGGAGGAGGAAAAAACTACGATGGGTAGATTTTCATTAATAAGGTTTTTCTCTTTCAGGATTTCTAAAATCTCTAGTCCGGTAATTTTTGGAAGCATTATGTCTAAAAAAACAAGTTCTAATTTGGGATTTTCAGGCGCTATCAGCGTGTTGAGGGCTGTTTCGCCATCTTTGATCCAATGCACTTTCTCGACCAATTGCTCCCGTTCGATGGCCCGCATGATCAGGTGCGCATCACTCATGGAGTCTTCAATTAATAGCATTTCTTTTACCATTGGCCGATATTCTGTTTGGGCGTAGGCCCGATCATTTTTCTATTCAGATTCCAGCGAAAGCTGCTGGCAAAAACTGAGCCGGAAAGTAGTACCCACTCCGGGGGTGCTGTCTACGGCAATTTTGCCATGGTGCTTATCCATGATCCGTTTGGCAATGGCCAAACCTACTCCGGTACCCGGATATTCCTCCGCATTAACTAAACGATGGAATACCGCAAAAATTCGTTCGGCATACTTCATATCGAAGCCGATTCCGTTGTCTTTAACATCTATATGGAAATATTTGTTATCTGAGTTTACCTGAATTTCAACGAGTGGCTCCTCTTTATGCTGTGAATACTTGATCGCATTGGAAAGCATATTCTGAAACAGCTGACGAATTTGCGTATAATCTCCGGGAATTTTCGGCAATTGTCCTTTGATATCCAGCACAGCATTGCCATCAGGATTAGGGAGCTGTTGCCAGATAGAAGGGATGATTTCGTTGAGATCTAGCTCATTGATAACCATATCTATTCTGCCGAGGCGGGAAAAGTCCAGAATATCGTTGATAAACTGGTTCATCTTCCCTACGCTATTTATTATGGTCTGGATCACCGAACGGCCATAATCATCTAGTTGATGAGCATAGTCTTCCTCCAGGATTTCTGCGAAGCCATGGATGGTACGCAGTGGAGCCCGCAAATCATGACTGACGGTGTAGCTAAAGCTTTCCAGCTCTTCATAAGCCGCGGTTAGCTCGCTATTGAGCTGCCGTATTTCCTGGTACTTCCGTAGAATGATCTCTTTGATATCGTTGCGGAGGGCCAAGGCGGCATCGAGCTCGTGTTGTTTCCACTCATCAGCCTGATCAGCCACGCGTTGCTCCCATTTCTGGAAAGAGAGCTCTGGGTGCAGGCGCACACGACCTTCCTCGACGATTTTGCGTTGCTCTGGCGAACCACCCCAATTGATGGTTTTAGTTATTTCTGGCCGCAGCCAAATAATGAACTCGGCCGGATGTTGGCTGATCCGAACTGCAAGTACACCCGCAGGGGCATTTTGCCAATCCTTTGCTTCCGGGTGCTCCTCGAAGAATTTTTCCGTAGCAAAGAGGCTGTCTTCTTTTTCTGCCAGAAAAAAGCTGAGTTGCTTGACCTGTTTATGGGTAGGGGTAGCACCAATGAGAATAATTTGCTGATCAAAAAGCAGTGCTACGCCTTTGGCATTGACCATGTTTAGGAGGTCGGCATTATTGTTGCGTAAACCTTCCAGCACATCGTAATTCTCGCTCATTTCTTTGAATAAACGCGAGCGCATGAGTTTGCTTTGGAGCACCTGCTCACGAAAGCGGATGGTTTCGTGCAGCGCGAGCTGGCCGGCAACAATTTTGGCAAAGAGCCCGATCATGTTGCGCATCCGGTAGTCGACCAATTTGCGGCTATCGTTATGGCAGGCAATCAAACCCCAAAGGCGTTGATCCACCACGATGGCCGCGCTCAGGCTGGCCCCAACTCCCATATTATTGAGGTATTCCAGGTGGAAAGGAGATACTCCCCGCCCTGTAGACATCGACAGGTCGAGTACTTCGGTATCGGCAGTGCGGTAAATGTAGTTGGTCTGTGGTTGTTGGGTACTGGTAATGTGTCGGATACCGTTGCGTAGGTACAGTGCCCTGGCCTGCGCCGGAATGTCGGTGTGAGGATATCGCAGGTGCAGGTAAGCCTCCAGGTGTGGCTGCTTCGCCTCCGCAATGACTTCGCCATTGTATTCTTCGTCGAAACGGTAGATCATCACCCGATCAAAGCCGGCCAGACGCTGGACCGCCTCGACAGTTTTTTGATAAAGGTCCATTTCCTCCGTTGAGAGCTGTAGGCTCTGCATGCTCTGGTCAATCTCTTGCAGAAATTGGCTACGGGTAAACGCTTCAAATCGTTCCTCAAACTCGAGCAAGAGGTGATGTTCGGTACGGTAGCATACCATATTCTGGTACCGTTTGTTGGTGCCTCTGGCCCATCTCGGTACGTGTATCGGATTTTGGAGCTTCAAATGCTTTTGCTCGGTGGAGGGTAGCGGTAGTAGCGAATATATTTCGGCAGGAAGGAAAAAGGAAATCGGCTGATTGAGAAGTTGGTGGGCGGGGAGCCCAAACTCAGTAACCGCTGTTTGCGACACGGCACAAACGAGTTCTGAAGAAAGGTCAATTACAATTAACAACCCATGATCCTGGTATAAATTAATGTGCTGAATTGGCTCAGCATCACAGTTACTCAGGTCGTAGGAAACACTATAGGGGGTAAGTTCCTCTGACATTTCAAGTTTTATAGAGCGAGAAGAACCATCCGGCAAACAGGGGCTCGCCACAAGGTAATGAAATAGCCCTGCTTTTGTTCACAAGCAGGGCCAATATCCATTAATTCATACTTATTTCTAGGCAGTTTGCAGGGCATAACGGAAGGTCGCATTAGCGTGAGCAGTAGGGCGAGCCAGGTCTTGGCGATCCCTTAAATTCACTGTACCTCCCTGTTGAAATACTGCCAGCGCTATATCATTCAATAGCGGTCGGCTATCCGGTTGGCGCTCTGCGTGGAGTTCGATTAAATGGGTAGATGGGTTATAAGTACCCCAGCTTTCGGTATTGGTAGCCACGTACAAACGGTCAATGCGTCCGGCAAAGGCCGCTGGGCCAATCGTGAGCAGGTTGAAGGATGCCTGGTCTTGGGCCAACATTCCTTCAAAGGCTTCGTCGTTGGCTTCTTCCCGGGCCACAAACATTGGTAGCAGTGCTTCCCATGCTTTGGCGTGCAGGTCGGCGGCCGTTTCGTTTTCGGGGTTACCTTCGATATAATTTTCTGTTAGATTAGGGTAGGTGTTGATCTGGCGATAAAGGCCAATCAAGCTTGGCGTAGTATATACGATCAGCGGTTTGCTATCGTCATCGCAAGCCATCTCTTGCACCCCTTCGTTTACACGGCGCAGGAACTCCTCCTGGCGCACATTCTCCTGATCTTCACCGGCTCCTTGCCCGTGGAAAATAGTGCTATTGTCACCACCACTGTGATGCTGCAGGCTACTATCAGCATCGTAAGTTGCCAGAATCTGAGCCAGGCTCTCGGGGAAAGCGTCGTTCTTTTCTAGTTCAGCCAGGTTGTACTGGTC
>Ga0031669_1011225_pt1 | contig 7013 bp, 3 predicted proteins | sample DeeseametaMP1240_FD_75010 | JGI IMG/M metagenome (GOLD analysis project Ga0031669, IMG submission 75010) | Metatranscriptome of deep ocean microbial communities from South Indian Ocean - MP1240 (Metagenome Metatranscriptome) | ecosystem: Environmental > Aquatic > Marine > Oceanic ...
CGGAAAAACCAAACTCAATCAGGCGCTTGATCAGGATAATGCCTCCCTCGGCCAGCAGGCTTACCGGCAGTTGCAGAAAGCGCAGGATTATGGCTACGAGCGTCTCGATGAATATGATCAATTAGAGGATTATATGGAGTCAGCCCTGGAAGTAGGTACCATATATTATCAAGTAGCCATTGATGACGGCTTCAATATTGGTTTGGGGGCCGATGTTGATCGTGTCTTTGCCAACCTCGAGCAACGTTCTACTTTGTTCAAAAAAATTGATGAGGTATTTATCGCCAATGGTGGCGATTGCGCAATCGATATTGACTTTGGTGAGTTCGATAGCCAAATCCATGAAACTACGGAACGGCGCGAATTCGAAGAAAGTGTAATCACAGGCTACAATACCGAAACGGATACCTCCGGTAATACCATTGAAATCCCGGTCTACGAGAATGTAAACGGACTGGTGGAAGTAGTAACCAGTACCAAAACAGGCACCTGGGATGTACATGTTGATGTGACTAACTACAGCGCCAATTGCGACCTCTTTAGCCACCGATAGCGAGTCGGTGAGTTCAACCATTCTTCTGTACCGCACCAGTGGCGACGAAAGAGCTATTCCATCCGAATATCTCAATAGTGGCTTCCCCGACGAACATCCCGACGATGAGGATATGGCGGAGGAAGTGTTGGAGCGGCTCTACCAAACGATTTGTAACGATTATTTCTAGGATTTTTTTGTTAGACTTGTTCTGTCGTATCGCTACAATGTGGTGTGGAATATGGAATAAGTTGCAACACCTTGAGTGCTCTCGTGTTAGGTTCTCGCCGTGTAGGCAAAATTTTTATTTGTTATACAAACCAACTAACATGAGGTCATCAACCACTTGGTCACTTACACTTTTTCTCACCTTATTATTATGGAGTTGCGGTAGCGAACCCACTACACAGGAAACGGAAGACGATACCACCACTACCGAAGAGGCAGCGGCTGAAGCCGGTGTAGTAGGAGAGGAGGTCACTTACAAAACAGATATGACCACGATGATTGGATATTTGTCCTATGATTCGTCGAAAGAAGAAAAACGTCCCGGTGTACTGGTTGTACACGAATGGTGGGGCCATAATGATTATGCGCGTAAGCGCGCCGATATGTTGGCCGAACTTGGCTACGTGGCTTTAGCCGTAGATATGTACGGAGAGGGCAAACAAGCAGATCACCCTGATGATGCCGGAAAATTTGCGATGAGTGTAATGAGTAACTTCCCCACCGCGGAAGCTCGATTCCGGGCTGCGGTGGAGACGCTCAAAGCCGATCCTCGTGTAGACCCTAACTCGATCGCTGCAATCGGCTACTGTTTCGGGGGCGGTGTAGTTTTGTCGATGGCGAATACCGGTATGGAAGATCTCGATGCTGTAGCCTCTTTCCACGGTAGCCTGGCTTTACCTGTTATGCCAGAGGAAGGGAAGGTCAATACCCGGGTGCTGGTTTGTAATGGTGCCGCTGACCCGTTCGTGACACCCGAAAACATTGCCGACTATACTGCGGCGATGGATAAAGCCCAGGCTGATTATAAGCTTATCAACTACGAGGGGGCTAAACACTCTTTCACCAGCAAAGAAGCAGACGCTAACGGGGAGAAGTTTGGCTTACCACTAGCCTACAACGAAGAGGCCGATAAAAAGTCTTGGGAAGAAATGAAAGCTATGTTTGCTGACGTTTTTGGTCAGTAATACTATCTATATAATAAGGTGTGGGTAAGCTGAGGTTTCGGTTTACCCACTTTTCGCTATAGAAGCAATATATTAACATACCTTGATATAAAAACTAAAAAAATAGCTACCTTCGCCGGCGCACTAAGCAGCTTGCTGGCTGTTAGCTTTACATGAGAGCATACCACCAACTACTCCGTCATATTCTAGAAAACGGTACCGACAAATCTGACCGTACAGGCACCGGTACTAAGAGTGTTTTTGGTTACCAGCTACGCTGTGATCTCCAGGAGGGCTTCCCTCTTCTTACCACTAAGAAGGTTCATTTCAAAAGTATTGTACACGAGTTGCTGTGGTTTCTCCACGGAGATACCAATATTGCTTACCTGGTGCGTAATGGGGTGAATATTTGGAATGAATGGCCTTTTCAGCATTATCTGGAGGCCAATAATATGGTGGAGCAATTTCCACGCTACAGTGCTGAATGGAAAGCAGAGCTAAAAAAGTTCGTCGCTACCATTAAGGAGGATGATACCTTCGCTGCTCGTTGGGGCGAACTTGGACCGGTCTACGGGAAACAGTGGCGCGACTTCGGCGGTGTGGATCAGATTGCTGAAGTAGTAGCCAACATCAAAAAGAATCCGGATTCTCGTCGGCATATCGTTTCGGCCTGGAATCCACCGGATATCCCCGGCATGGTCAAGGCAGGGTTGCCACCGTGTCACACCCTCTTCCAATTTTACGTGGCTGATGGGAAATTGTCTTGCCAACTGTATCAGCGTTCTGCTGATGTATTTCTGGGGGTACCTTTTAATATAGCAAGCTATGCCTTGCTCACTCATTTGATAGCTCAGGTTTGCGAACTGGAAGTGGGCGATTTTGTCCATACTTTCGGCGATGCACACCTCTATAATAATCATATGGAGCAAACGCAGCTCCAATTGAGCCGTAAACCCGGCGCACTACCGCAGCTTAAGCTCAATCCAGCGATAAAAGATATTTTCGGCTTTACTTACGAAGATATCACTTTGCTTGGCTACGAGCCTCAAGCTGCCATTAAGGCTCCGGTAGCGGTTTAGGAGGTCTAAAATGGGTGTGTTGTTTAGATTGTGTCTAAATAACCACATCGTTTTGACTTTCGTTTGTTAAAAAATTGTCACAAAATTATCTTTGCCCCGATTTCAGGGTGCTGGAATTTTTGTGTTTCAACTGAAAAAGTAATAAAGGTCATAACCGATGACACATAAGTCTTTGACACTGCGTTTCTTACTCATCTTAGGCCTCGTGCTGGGTACGCTGAGCGTACAAGCTCAGGACCTGGCGGCCGGTAAGACGATTTTCCGAAACAACTGTGCAGCCTGCCACGCAGGTGATATGAAAACCAACCTAACGGGCCCTGCCCTCGGTGGTGCTGAAGAGCGTTGGGCCGATTACGGCGGTCAGGAAGCATTGTATTCCTGGATTCGTAATTCCCAGGCGATGATCGCTGCCGGCGACAACGAGTATGCCAACCAGCTTTGGAATACCTGGGGCCCAACCGTCATGAACTCTTTCCTGAACCTGACGGACGAAGAAATTGCCAATACACTGGCTTACATCGACGGTGTATACCAGGGGACTTATCCTCCTAAAACTGAAGGTGACGGTGGAGGAGAGGTTGTAACAGTTGAAAAAGACAATACCTGGCTATTTATTGGCCTGGCGGCCGTTCTTGGTTTGCTGGCACTGGTATTGGCTCGCGTAGTTTCTAACCTTAACTATATGATTAAGGTGAAGGAAACAGGTGAGCAAGTTTCACGCCGCTCTTTAGTAGAGGTGCTGACCAGCCGCGGAGTGATTGCCTTCGTAGTATTTGCTCTGATTGTTTTGGGTGGTTATACTACCGTAAACAATGCCATCGCACTTGGCCGTCAGCAAGGCTATGAGCCAACCCAGCCCATTAAGTTCTCACACGTAACGCACGCTGGTATCCAACAGATTGAGTGTCAGTACTGTCACGACGGTGCTCGCCGCTCTAAGCACTCGGTGATTCCTGCTGCGAATACTTGTATGAACTGCCACAAAGCCATCAAGAATGGTTCGCAGTACGGTACTGCGGAGTTGACTAAGATTTACGCTTCTGTGGGTTATGACCCTAGTTCAGATAAATACATCGAAAACTACGACCAGCTAGAGCGCGACGAGATCGAAAGCATCTACAAGAAGTGGATCGCTGATCAGTACGTGCAGAATACTGGTGGTATGGACGATGAAGGTGAAAACCAAATCGAAGAGCAGTGGGAAGGCATCGTGGCTGCGTTGACCAACGAAGAGACAGGTGATGACAAGATCGCTGGTCCTATCGAGTGGGTACGTATTCACAATTTGCCAGATCACGCTTACTTCAATCACGCACAGCACGTTTCTGTGGGTAAAGTAGAGTGTCAGACTTGCCACGGTCCGGTAGAAGAAATGGAGCTTGTTTACCAATACTCTCCATTGTCTATGGGCTGGTGTATCAACTGTCACCGCCAGACAGAAGTACAGTTTGCCGGTAATGAGTACTATCAGGCTTACGAAAACTACCATGAGCAAATCCAGGAAGGCAGCCGTAAGGCCGTAACCGTGGAAGACATCGGTGGTTTGGAATGCCAGAAGTGCCACTATTAATATCAGAACAGCAGAAAACAGACAGACAACTCAGCATAAATGAAGAATCATAAAAATAACGTCTGGATCGGTACAGAGCAGCTCAACAACAACCCTGAGCTGACCCAGGCGGAAAAGTCTGAATTTGTAGAATTACCGGTGTCTGGTGCGGCTGACAGTGTGGAAACCCACCTGGAGTCTAACCGCCGGGACTTCCTTAAATATCTTGGTTTTGGTATCGGTGCCGCTACAATCGCGGCTTGTGATATTCCGGTACGCAAAGCTATCCCTTACGTAGTGAAGCCAGACAGCATCGTGCCTGGTGTAGCTACTTATTATGCCTCTTCTTTCGTACAGGGTGGTGATTACTGCCCAATCCTGGTGAAGACCCGCGAAGGTCGCCCCATCAAGATTGAAGGAAATGGCCTTTCTTCTATCACTAAAGGTGGTACCAGCGCGAAGGCGCAAGCAAGTGTGCTGAGCCTGTACGATACAAGCCGTTTCGACGGTCCTCGTATGGTAAAGGACGGTAGCTTCGGCGACGCCATGAGCTGGGAAGACCTGGATAAGGCAGTAGGCGGTAAGCTGAACGCCAGCTCACGGGTACGTATCGTAGCCAGTACGATCCTTAGCCCTACGGCTAAACAAGCGATTGCCGACTTCAAAGCGGCCTATCCTAACGCAGAAGTAGTAATGTACGATTCTGTATCGTCATCTGCACTGCTGCAAGCTAATGAAGCTTCTTTCGGTACACGGGCAGTGCCTGAGTACCATTTCGATAAAGCTGATGTGATTGTTGCTGTTGATTGTGACTTCCTCGGTGGTTGGGTTTCTCCAATCGAGTTTGCTCGTCAGTACGCAACTAACCGCCGTGTTGATACGGCAAAACCAAAGATGTCTCGCCACATCCAGGTTGAAAGCTACATGAGCCTTTCTGGTTCTAATGCCGACAACCGGGTGCCAGTTAAGCCATCTGAAATTGGTGCTGCTATCGTAGCATTGCACAACGAAGTTGCCAAGGCTAGCGGTGCCGCTTCTGTAAGTGGCCCTAAGCTGCCAGCCGACAAGCAGAGCAAGATTGCAGCTGTTGCAAAGGAGTTGGTGGCTGCTCGTGGTCGTAGCCTGGTCGTATCTGCTTCCAACAACATGGGTGAGCAGGTGCTGGTTAACGCCATCAACAACATGTTGGGCAACTACGGTAAGACCTTGAGCTTCGATCGTCCGCTGATGACACGTCAGGGTGATGATAAAGCTGCTACCGCTCTGGTAAAAGATATGGAAGGTGGCCGCGTTGATGCGCTGTTCGTAATGGACGGTGCCAACCCTGCCTACAACTTTCCAGGTGCTGCTGCTTTCCGTGCAGCATTGTCTAAAGTTGGGCTGAAAGTGAGCTTCAGCGGCACACCAAACGAAACTACTGTTTTGTGTGACTACGTTGCACCAACTCACCACTTCCTGGAGAGCTGGGGTGATGCTGAGCCAAAAGGCGGCAGCTACTCTTTGATGCAGCCAACCATCGCACCGATCTTTGCTTCTGTTGGTCGCCCAGGTACGCGCGAAAGTGCAGAAAGCCTGCTGCGTTGGGCCAACAGCGATAAATTAGATACTTCGGCTGAACAGCCTTATCTCGAATACCTGAAAGCAAACTGGGAAAACAACATGTTTGCTGTACAGGGCCGCTACCTTACTTTCCAGAAATTCTGGGATGCGGTACTTCACGATGGCGTTTTCGAACTGCCAGTTGAAGAAACTACAGCGGTAACCTTTGCTGGTGATGTAAATGCTGCTGCTGCTAAAGTACGCAAGCCAGCAAGTGCTGATCTGGAAATTACCTTCTTCGAAACCGTTAACATGGGTGGTGGTGAATACGCCAACAACCCATGGCTGCAGGAGCTTCCTGACCCCATCACACGTTGTGTATGGGGCAACTACCTGGCTATTCCAGTTACCTGGGATGGTGGCAATTCCTGGTCGGCCGTTAATGGCCTGAACGAATGGGAATTCAAAGGCAAAGCAGATCAGGTAATGCTGAACGTAGGCGGTACTGAGCAAAAAGTAACTTGTGTACGTCAGTTCGGTCAGCCAAACGGCACCACTGCGCTGGCACTGGGTTACGGACGTACGGTAACGGGTATCGTTGGCCGTGCACTGGGTAATGAAATTGGAACCAACGTTTACGAATGGTTGGAAACCGATAAGGACGGCAACGTTCAGTACTACGCTACCAGCGCTGCTTTATCTGGTGTAGTAGAAGTTGAAGACGAGTTCGCTTGTGTTCAGTACCACCACACAATGGGTGTAACGGCACGCGAAAACGGCGAGGTAGTTGTAGATGAGGAAACAGGCGAGCCACTAAACGTGGACGAAAAGACGGTTATGACTCTTGGAGCTGGTTTCCAGGGCGGTCTTACCAAACGTTCAATCATCTATCAAGGTAAGCTTGATGAAGTTACTGAGTTAGAGGAACATATCGCTGAGCGTCGTGCGGAAGCGGCACACCTCAACTCCAGTACTATCTATCCTTTCGAGGAATATAGTGAAGAGCTGTACAGCCAGGGTCACCACTGGGCAATGCACGTAGACCTGAACGCTTGTATCGGTTGTGGTGCTTGTCAGGTTGCCTGTGTTGCGGAAAACAACGTACCGGTTGTAGGTAAGTTGGAAGTACACCGCCACCACGA
>Ga0031669_1015267_pt1 | contig 6946 bp, 3 predicted proteins | sample DeeseametaMP1240_FD_75010 | JGI IMG/M metagenome (GOLD analysis project Ga0031669, IMG submission 75010) | Metatranscriptome of deep ocean microbial communities from South Indian Ocean - MP1240 (Metagenome Metatranscriptome) | ecosystem: Environmental > Aquatic > Marine > Oceanic ...
GCAAACATATAGTTTTTTTCTTATACTTCCTAGCCTTAGATAGATTTTTTACAAATTTAACAGCCTAAAACTTAAAACGCAGCGGGTGCGCAGACTCATCGCCTAATCACACCCGCTAAATCATGTATTCACAATGTCACATTTTGCTATTATTCGATAACAGCACTTTTTTTACTATGATCGGCTAAAAATCGACTTCAATCGCAATCGGAAGTTGTAAGCCAACCAGTACATTACCGGAATCACTACTAGTGTAAGAAAGGTAGCAAAGGTAAGTCCATAAATTACCGTCCAGGCCATCGGGCCCCAGAATGCCTGGTTATCTCCACCGATAAAAATCTTAGGATCCCAGTCTGTAATCAATGAGAAGAAGTCAAAATTAAACCCGACCGCCAGTGGTACGAGGCCGAGTACAGTCGTAATCGCCGTGAGTAATACCGGACGCAAACGCGTGGCCCCTCCTTTGATTATACTCTCTTTTACATCTTCCTTATCCATGTCGTACATGCTCTTCAAGCCCTTGGCTTCGCGCTTCTGTTTCACCAGCAGGTTAATGTAGTCGATCAGTACGATCGCGTTATTTACTACTACCCCGGCCAGCGAGATAATACCCACTCCCGTAAAGACAATGGAAATATCCTGACGGAAGATGGCGTAACCCAAGAACACCCCAATCGTACTAAAGAGTACCGAAAGAATGATAATGAAAGGCGCCGTGATACTATTGAACTGAGCTACCAGGATGATGAAGATGAAGAATAGCGCCGCCAGGAATGCACCGCTCAAAAACTCCGTGTCTTCCGCCTGCTGCTGCTGCTCACCGGTAAATTCGTAGGTGAACCCTTGCGGGATATCAAAGTTCTGCAGTGCCTCGTCTATCTGCCCTACAATTTCATTGGCGTTGTAGCCATCCCTTACGTTGGAGAAGATCGTCACTACACGGTCGAGGTCCTTGCGTTTGATCGAAGAGTACGTACTGGAGTACTCCATATCTGCTACCGCAGAAATGGGCACTTGTACAATCTGACCATTGCCAGGGTTACGGAAGGTCACTCTTTGGTTCATCAAATCCTCGATACTCGAGCGGGAATCCTCGTTCAGGCGTACAAAAATGGGATAATCATCCTCGCCCACTTTAAACTTGCTCACCTCTTTACCAAAGAGTGCCGTACGGATATTCGAAGCCACATTATAGGTGGAGATACCGTAGCGGCGTGCCGCTTCCCGATCTACATTAATAATGAGCTCTGGTTTACCAATCTTCACATCCGCCTGAAGCTGCTCAATACCGGGTATCTCCTGGGAATTGATGTAATTGATGACGTTCTCGGTGAGAATCACCAATTGATCCATGTCTTCACCCGTAAGCTCCAGGTTGATTGGTTTACCCGTAGGCGGCCCGTCGGCATTTTTATCTACGGAGATCGAAACGCCTGGTACGCCACCCGTCACTTCACGTATCTCCTCCATCACCTTAAAGGTGTTAACGCCACCACGTTCCCGCGAAGGCACAAAGGAGACCGTCAGACGCGCTCGGTTGGGCGAGGAGCCTGGTTCCGGTGGTCCGTTAGGGTCGGCTGTATCTTCCCCAATTTGGGTCAGGATCGATTCTACTACATCACCATACGGTTCAACTACCGTGGTAATTTTCGTCTCCAGATCTGCTACAATGCGGTTCGTCTTCTCAATATCAGCTCCCAGTGGAAGTTCCACAAAAGCATTGACGTAAAGTGGGTCAGCCGTAGGGAACAAGTCTACCTTTGGTTGGCGAAGGCCTAACAATACCAGGGCGAAGATCAGCAGCACAAAAGTTCCGCCAAAAACAAGTCCGGGACGAGCCAGGGCCCAGTTTACAAAACGGTCATAAGCATTCTCCAATCTTGGTAAAAATCCGTTTTGGAAACGGAGTGCCGCCGGACGGAAAACAAAGAAGTGGAGCAAACTAATGACGGTAGTAATGAGCATCAGGTTAAACAACCAGCCTGCGCCAGCTACCAAACCGAAGACTCCGATAGCCATCATGCCAGCCGCGAAGATCAAAACGTTGCGGTTCTTACGTCGCCGTTCCTCACGGGCCTCCGCTATTTCCTCCATCTTCATGAAAGTTGCTGCGAAAACCGGGTTAATGACCAGCGCCACAAAGAGCGAACTGGTCAGCACAATGATCAGCGTGATCGGCAGATACTGCATAAAGCTACCCACCAAACCCGGCCAAAAGGCTATGGGTACAAAGGCCGCCAAGGTAGTGGCTGTAGACGCAATAATCGGCAGCGCAACCTCTCCGGCCCCTTGTTTGGCTGCATCAATCAGTCCATACCCTTCCTGCACGTATCGATAGATATTCTCAATCACCACGATACCGTTATCCACCAGAAGACCAAGGGCCAAAATCAAGGCAAAGAGCACTACGATATTCAGCGTCACACCACTCATGTAGATGAACAGAATACCCATCAACATACTCAACGGGATAGCAATACCCACAAAGAGGGCGTTGCGCAAACCGAGGAAGAAGAGCAGGACCAGCGTCACCAGAATTACCCCAGAAATGATACTATTCTCCAGGTTCGACACCTGCTCGCGGGTATTGTCTGATTGGTCGTTGAATAAACTGATGTCCAAACCGGCAGGCAAAGTGGTTCTTTGGGATTCCGCCAGGATTTCTTTGAGTTTATCGGCTGCCGAAAGCAGGTTTTCCCCTTGTTTCTTAATCACATTAATGGAAACTACCGGGTTCTGGTCAGCCCGCGCGATACTCGTGCGGTCTTTGTAGCCAAAAGTTACGGTAGCGATGTCTTTGAGGTAGATCGGTCGCAGGTTTTCACTCTTGACGATCATGTCCTCAATCTCCTCTACCGTTTCAAATTCACCGACAACGCGCACGGCACGGCGGAATTCGTCGCGTACAATCTCACCACTTGATAAAGTGAGGTTTTCGCTAGCCACCGCATTTTCGATATCCGTGAAACTGATCTGCATGCTTTCCATGCGGCGCAGATCTACATCAATCTTCACCTCGCGTTCGCGGTCACCTTTGATTTCGGCGCGTGCCACCTCGTCGAGGGTTTCGATTTCATCCTGCAGATACTCCGCGTACTTGATGAGTTCATCGAGGGTGTATTCTCCAGAAATATTGACTGTCACAATCGGAATTTCGGCAAAATTGATGTCCAGTACTGTAGGTTCCTGATCCAGGTCACTGGGTAGTTCCGGCTTGGCCATGTCTACGGCATCCTTCACCTTACGCACTGCTTCGTCAATATCTTCTCCACTGTTGAACTCCACCGTAATAACGCTAAAATCCTGAATGGACGTAGAGCGGATGGTTTTCACGCCATCTACCGATTGCAACTCTTTCTCTAATTCGCGGGTAACCAGGCTTTCGATATCTTCAGCCGAATTACCAAAGTAAGGTGTATTGACGTACACCTGCGGAAACTGCACTTCCGGAAACTGCTCCTTCGGCACACTTTCGTAGCTCCGCAAACCGAACAGCAAAATCATAAACGCCAGAATAAAAATACTCGTAGCGTTGTCTACTGCCAGATCGGTTAGCCCAAACGAACGATACTCTTTGTCTTTAGCCATTAGTGTTTGCATTTTCGGTGATCCGGATGACTTGACCATCAGCCAGGCCACGCGCTCCTTCCAAAATCAGGCGTTCTCCGCCACTCAATCCTTCTTTAATGACTACTTCGCCGTCGTAGCTCTCACCGATAGTCACGTTCTTCTTACGGGCCACCGGGTTTCCTTCTTCATCCTGATCGATCACGTATACGTAGCGTTGGCCGCTTACTTCCTGTTGCACCTTATCCATAGAAATCACGATGACGTCTTTCTCCGTGTAGTCGCGGATTTTCATCTCCGCCAGCAGGTTGGGTTTCAAAGCAGGGTCATTAGGCAGCTTCACCTCTACCTTGAAGGTGCGGTTGGCCGGATCTACCGTTTTGCCAATCAGCGAAACTGGCAGGTTCTTTTCAATGCCTAAGGCCGGTACGGCAATGTCTACCCGCTCTCCTCGCTGAACAGCGCGGATGTAGTTTTCCGGTACATCAGCAGCTACTTTAAGCTCAGCGGTATTCAGAATTTGTACGATTGGCACACCAGGAGAAGCGATCTCACCAGCTTGCAGTACCAGGCGCTCCACTACCCCACTGCTGGGCGCGTATACCTTATTTTTGGATAATTGCAGATCAATGGCCGCCAGGCTTTTCTCCAGGCGCTCCATATTGTTCTTAGCCTGGAGGTATTGGATTTCCGAACCAATATTTTGGTCCCACAGGCGCTTTTGGCGTTCGTACACTGTTTTGGCCAGATCCAGTGATGTTTGCAGCTCTGCTTTTTGCTTTTCGATGGCTTCCACATCAACCACGGCAATAAGTTGCCCGCGACGGACAGCATCACCTTCTTTAACTTGTAATTGCGTGATACGGCCGGAAACTTCGGCGGTAGCATCTACCAGATCGTCAGCCATCACGCTACCTTGCAGTACTACGTAGCTGGCAAAATCTGAGCGGCCCACGGTAGCTGCAGTCACGAGTGCTCCTTCGTCACCAGCATCTGGGTCCTGAGCAGCGATAGCATCCTGCAGTTCTTTGATCTCATCACTGAGTGTTTTTAGCGCTACCTGCTTTTCCCGCAGCAGCGTCTTTTTCTCTTCGAGCGATTCGGGTAGCTCCCCAGTGGCTTCCTCGGGTTGGCAGCTAAAGGCCACGAGCGCCAGGATCAGGATTGGGAAAATAGATTTCATAAAGCTTTATGCTTGTTTTTTTTGATTCAGGTTTGTTGAATATTCAATTCCGTCAGCTGGCGGGTACTATTGTTCCCATCCCAGTGCTTCCTCTAGATCGATTCTTGCCTGCAGCAACTCATAGAGTGCCTGTAGGCGATTGGTTTGTGCGGTATAAAGGTCTTGCTCGGCCTGATTCACTTCCAGGCTAGAGCCCACCCCCTCACGGTATTTAATTTGTGTGGTGTCGTAGATACGCTGAGCCAACTCCAGGTTTTTCTCGCGCGCATCCAGGCGCTCGTTGGCGCTGGTGTAGGACGCACGCGCATTTTCTACCTCCAGGTCGATTAAGCGCTGCACGGTTGTTTTCTGTACCATTACCTGATCCCGCGAAATCTGAGCACGCTGAATCTGCGAGCGCTTGAAACCACCGTCGTACAGCGGAATATTCAAAGACAAGCCCACAAAGCCGGTTGGTGCCCAGAAACCATTGGTAAAGTCATTACCCTGATACTGGTATTGATAACCACCAAAGCCGCGTAAGCTGGGCAAATACTGGGTCTTGAAATTTTGAATATTGTAGTCATTAAGGATCACTGCCTGGTCCAGCAGTCGTACTTCGGGGCGGCGGTTATAATCGACTTTAGCCGTCAATATTTCACCGTCGAACTCAGCGAGTAAACCATCGAGATCATCGCTGATGCTCAGATCCTGCCCTTCCGGGTAATTGATGGTGAAACGCAGCGCACGAATCGCATTTTGGTACTGGCGGTCGAGCGATTCCCGCTCGGTTTGTAGGTTCGCCAGGGAAAGGCTGAGCCGGTCGACATCCAGCTGCTCCGCGAAGCCCGCTTTATAGATTTCTGCAGTCTCCTGCTGCAGCGTGGTAAGGCTCTCAATGTTTTTATCCAGTTGCTCCAAATTTGATTGCAGCAACAATACCGGTAAGTATACATCGCGCACTTGCTTACGTACTTCCCGCTGAGAATTGACCAATTCTAATTGGGCGTAACTCCGGGCAGAGCGAGCAGCTTTAAGGGCCACGAAATAGGCCGCGTCGAAGATCATCGCATCGAGGTTAACGCTACCGGTAAGGTTATTCTTTTGTACAAAAGAGACTTCCTGAGGGCCATCCGGGCCAGTAAACTCAGGCGGTAATGGCACCAGCGGCACCTTAAAATATCGCTGGTACTGGCCACTAGCACTCAACTGTGGCAAACCCGTCGATTTACTTTGCAGAATTTGTGCTTCTGCATCCTGCACCTTTAAAAGGGCATCCTGGATCTCAGGGCTATTAGTGAGGGCATAATCAATCGCCTGTTCCATGCTCATTTCAGAAGACTGAGCTAAGCCCAGCTGGAACCACGACAAAAGAATTAAACCCAGCGCTAAACGCAAAGGGTGATTCATTGGAATAATTCATTTCGGGGCCACTACCATTGTACTGCGTAGAAAATAAAGCTTGATTTTTTTGAAAGTTCTTCAAATAGTCATCACGCTAAAAATGAATCGCTTAGCTGACTATTGTGAAAAGCAAAAATCACCTTTTGTTTTCGTGCTGTTCCATTGTAACGACCGATATCAATTAATGAGGTTAAAATTTTTCTTTTTCTCCGTGCTCCAGATAATCCGCAATCACTTCAAGCCCGCGCGGGGAAGCAATCCCGTGAATATGGTACGAAAACAACTGCTCCACCAGGTCTTCCAGGCGGTACTCTCTAATAGCAAAGAATTCATTGTGCCCCAGCTTGATCGCCATGCTGACGAACAACTTTGCCACTACTTCTTCCTTCAGGTTGGTGCGGTACAACTGCTCCTTCATTCCCCGCTTCAGGTTTTCCTGAATGAACTGCACGAAAAATGTCATGTGTAGCTTGGAAAGTTCCAGGTAAATATCCTGGTAGTACTTTTCCAAATCGTAGCGAAAGGGAGGCGTACTCAGCCGCAAACGGCTAATCATATACCGTAGCACCAGCACCATCTCCTCAATAGCATCACGGCTACCTTCTCTCATCTCCTGCACCGCCGCCCGTTCTTCCGCTGATTTAATCGTAAAAATCTTGCGAATGAGGTCCGACTTGTTCTCAACCTGTTGGTACAAAGTCTTTTTCGACATGCCCAACTCGCGAGCTATATCATCCATGCTTACACTGCGGATGCCATAGCGCAAAAACAACTCGGCCGACTTCTCAATTAACTGCTCTTTTACCATTATCC